>Ga0308158_10000056_pt1 | contig 295130 bp, 276 predicted proteins | sample PhyBR2_FD_201038 | JGI IMG/M metagenome (GOLD analysis project Ga0308158, IMG submission 201038) | Phyllosphere microbial communities from UC Gill Tract Community Farm, Albany, California, United States - DLSLB.R2 | ecosystem: Host-associated > Plants > Phyllosphere > Unclassified | place...
GTAACGGTCGCGACTCAGAAGCCAAACGCCTTGGCGTGAAGATGTATGGCGGCCAGGCTATCATCCCAGGCAACATCATCGTGCGTCAGCGCGGCACCCAATTCCACGCTGGCTACGGCGTTGGCATGGGTAAAGATCACACCCTGTTCGCGAAAGTCGCAGGCGTGATCAAGTTCGAAGTAAAGGGCGCCTTCGGTCGTCGTTACGTGAGCGTTGTCGCAGCCTAATCGCGACGTCGCTGGAGAAGCCCTGTCTTGCGACGGGGCTTTTTCGTTTATGGAGTGAGTCTCTTGCAAAGGTTTGCATGGGCTGTCGGTACGTGAGTCATTGACGGGTTTGCCGCGCTCATTTTTGCAAGAGCCTTACGTTTCAGGTTCATTGGCTCGCCCTGGCGGCGAGAGGCGTATTTTTAATGAAGTTTGTAGATGAAGTGTCCATCCGCGTGAAGGCGGGTGATGGTGGCAACGGCTGCATGAGCTTTCGCCGCGAAAAATTCATCGAGAATGGCGGCCCCAACGGCGGCGACGGTGGTGATGGCGGCTCGATCTACATGATCGCCGACGAAAACCTCAACACCCTGGTCGACTACCGTTATACCCGTCACTTCGATGCCGAGCGCGGCGCCAACGGCGGCAGCACCGACTGCACCGGCAAGAAGGGTGAAGACCTGGAGTTGCGCGTGCCGGTAGGCACCACGGTGATCGACGCTTCCACTCAGGAAGTCATCGGTGACCTGGTCAAGGCCGGTCAGCGCCTGCTCGTGGCCCATGGTGGCTGGCACGGCCTGGGCAACACCCGATTCAAATCCAGTACCAACCGCGCACCGCGCCAGACCAGCCCAGGCAAGCCAGGCGAGCAGCGCGATCTCAAGCTGGAGATGAAAGTGCTGGCCGACGTCGGTCTGCTGGGTCTGCCCAATGCCGGCAAAAGCACCTTCATCCGCTCGGTGTCTGCGGCCAAGCCCAAGGTGGCCGATTACCCGTTCACCACCTTGGTGCCGAACCTGGGCGTGGTGAGTGTCGACCGCTGGAAGAGCTTCGTCGTGGCCGACATTCCCGGTCTGATCGAGGGTGCTTCCCACGGTGCCGGTCTGGGCATCCGCTTCCTCAAGCATCTGGCGCGTACCCGCATTCTGCTGCACCTGGTCGACATGGCGCCGCTGGATGAAACCAGTGCTGCCGACGCCGCCGAAGTGATCGTCAACGAGCTGGTCAAGTTCAGCCCGTCGCTGGCCGAGCGCGAGCGTTGGCTGGTGCTCAACAAGTGCGACCAGATCCTTGAAGAAGAGCACGAAGAGCGCGTCAAGGAGATCGTCGATCGCCTGGAGTGGGAAGGTCCGGTCTATGTGATCTCGGCCATCGCCAAGGAAGGTACCGAGCGTCTGAGTCGCGACATCATGCGCTACCTGGAAGACCGTGCCGACCGCCTGGCACGCGATCCGGCCTATGCCGACGAGCTGGCCGAGCTCGATCAGCGCATCGAAGACGAAGCGCGCGCCCAGCTGCAGGCGCTGGACGACCAGCGCGCGCTGCGTCGCAGCGGCGTGAAGAGCGTCCACGACATCGGCGATGACGACGACTGGGACGAAGAAGACGCCGAAGACGGCCCGGAAATCATCTACGTCCGCGATTGATCGGCCGGCCTGGCGTGCGCCTTCGCGGGCAGAGGGCTCAGCCGCCCGCCCCGCTCCCACAAAGCGCTCCGTCCTGTGGGAGCGGGCTCTGCCCGCGAAGAGGTCGCCGCGATCCACATACCCAATCGCATCGCCGGGCATCCTCGGTGTTAAACTAAGCGCCGCTCACCATGAGCGGCGTTTTTGTTTTTCTACCGGGCAAAGGTTGGCAGATGATGCGGAGCAAGGTGACGGGCGCGCAGCGCTGGGTCGTGAAGATCGGCAGTGCGCTGCTGACCGCGGACGGCAAGGGTCTGGATCGCGCGGCGATGGGCGTATGGGTCGAGCAGATGGTTGCTTTGCACAACGCCGGGGTCGAGTTGGTACTGGTGTCTTCGGGTGCAGTGGCGGCCGGCATGAGTCGTCTTGGCTGGGCCAAGCGGCCCAGTGGCATGCACGAATTGCAGGCGGCTGCGGCCATCGGCCAGATGGGTCTGGTGCAGGCCTGGGAGTCGAGCTTCGCCGAGCATGGCCGACACACCGCCCAGATTCTCCTCACCCACGACGACCTGTCCGATCGCAAGCGCTACCTCAATGCGCGCAGCACGCTGCGTACGCTGGTCGAGCTGGGTGTGGTGCCGGTCATCAACGAAAACGACACTGTGGTCACCGACGAGATCCGCTTCGGTGACAACGACACCCTGGCTGCTTTGGTGGCCAACCTGGTGGAAGCGGACCTGTTGGTCATTCTGACCGACCGCGACGGCATGTTCGATGCCGATCCGCGCACCAACCCCGATGCCCAACTGATCTTCGAAGCGCGCGCCGACGACCCGTCGCTCGACGCCGTTGCTGGCGGTACCGGCGGTGCGCTGGGCCGCGGCGGCATGCAGACCAAGTTGCGCGCCGCGCGCCTGGCTGCTCGCTCCGGAGCGCACACGGTGATCGTCGGCGGCCGTATCGAGCGCGTGCTCGATCGGCTCAAGGCCGGTGAGCGCCTGGGTACGCTGCTGTCGCCCGAGCGTGAAATGCTGGCTGCGCGCAAGCAGTGGCTCGCCGGGCATCTGCAGACTCGGGGCACTCTGGTGCTCGACGACGGGGCCGTGCAGGCCCTGACCGGTGGCCACAAGAGTCTGCTGCCGGTGGGCGTGAAAGTGGTGCAGGGCAGTTTCAGGCGCGGCGAGATGGTAGTGTGCGTGGCGCCGGATGGTCGTGAAATCGCCCGCGGCCTGGCCAACTACAGTGCGCTCGAAGCACAGAAAATCATCGGTCAGTCGTCGGACGTCATCGAGCGCTTGCTGGGCTACATGGCCGAGCCCGAGCTGGTGCACCGCGACAACCTGATCCTCGTTTGATCCCTACAGGAACGTTTCGATGAATGTGCTCAAGGCCCTTGCGGCCACCCTGTTGTGCCTGCCGATGCTGGCGAATGCCGAGGAAATCGGTCAGGTGTCCACGGTGTTCAAGGTTGTCGGTCCCAACGATCGGATCGTCGTCGAAGCATTCGATGATCCCAAGGTGCCGGGTGTGACCTGCTACCTGTCGCGCGCCAAGACGGGCGGGGTGAAGGGTGGTCTGGGCTTGGCCGAAGACCGCGCCGAGGCGTCCATCGCCTGTCGCCAGGTCGGGCCGATCCAGTTGCCAGACAACTTGAAGGAAGGCGAGGAGGTGTTCAAGGAGCGCACGTCGCTGGTGTTCAAGACCATGCAGGTGGTGCGTTTTCACGACAAGAAGCGCAACGCGCTCGTGTATCTGGTCTACAGCGACCGCATGATCGAAGGCAGCCCGCAGAACGCCGTGACCGCCATCCCCATTCGTCCCTGGACCACCGAATAATTGCGGTGTGCCTATCGCGGACGATGACCGCCCCTGCGGATGAAAGCACGCGCCACCGTAGGAGCGGTCATCGGCCGCGAAAGGGGCCACATCGATAGCGCCTCATTCCTGCAGGCACAAAAAAGCCGACCCTGGGGTCGGCTTTTTCTACATCGTACAGCTGATCAGGCAGCAGCAGCCTGGTTCAGTGCTTTGATGTGGCCATTCAGACGGCCTTTGTGACGAGCAGCCTTGTTCTTGTGGATGATGCCTTTATCGGCCATACGGTCGATAACTGGCACGGCCAGAACATAAGCAGCTTGTGCTTTTTCGGCGTCTTTTGCGTCGATGGCTTTGACTACATTCTTGATGTAGGTGCGAACCATGGAACGCAGGCTGGCGTTGTGGCTGCGACGCTTCTCAGCCTGTTTTGCACGTTTTTTGGCGGAAGGTGAGTTGGCCACCGTCGAGCTCCTCGAAAGACTTTTTGAAATAGCAAACAAATAAGGCCGCGAATCATGCCCATCAACGAGTTGGTTGTCAAGGGTACGTGAAACGATCCGCTAAGTGGTCGGTCGGTGTCGAAGTGATTCACTTCTGGCCCGTGACCTGTACACTCGCGAGGTTTTGGCTCTGCCTGCTGATGCGGCGCGGAGTATCGCACACCTGGGCCGGATATGGGCCTGCTCTTCGTCAACGGGCATGAAAAACTTTCGATGAATCTACTCAAATCCCTGGCCGCGGTCAGCTCCATCACCATGGTTTCGCGGGTGCTGGGCTTCGTCCGCGACACCATCATTGCGCGCATCTTCGGCGCCGGCATGGCCACCGACGCCTTTTTCATCGCCTTCAAGCTGCCGAACCTGCTGCGCCGGATCTTCGCCGAGGGCGCGTTCTCCCAGGCCTTCGTGCCGATTCTCGCCGAGTACAAGAACCAGCAAGGGGAGGAGGCCACACGCACCTTCATTGCCTACGTCGCCGGCCTGTTGACCCTGGCCCTGGCGCTGGTCACGGTGGCCGGGATCCTGGCCGCACCCTGGGTCATCTGGGCCACCGCGCCAGGCTTCGCCGATACCCCGGAGAAATTCCAGCTCACCACCGACCTTCTGCGGGTGACCTTTCCTTATATATTGCTGATCTCGCTGTCGTCCTTCGTCGGTGCGATCCTCAATACCTACAACCGCTTTTCGGTGCCGGCCTTCACGCCTACGCTGCTCAACGTGTCGATGATCCTGTTCGCCCTGTTCCTCACGCCGTACTTCGATCCGCCGGTGATGGCGCTCGGCTGGGCGGTCCTGGCGGGCGGGCTGGCGCAGCTGCTGTATCAACTGCCGCATCTGAAACGACTCGGCCTGCTGGTACTGCCGCGTCTGAGCCTGCGCGACACCGGCGCCGTGCGCGTGATGAAGCAGATGCTGCCGGCCATTCTCGGGGTGTCGGTCAGCCAGATTTCGCTGATCATCAACACCATCTTCGCCTCTTTTCTGGTAGCAGGCTCGGTCTCGTGGATGTACTACGCCGACCGTCTGATGGAGCTGCCTTCGGGCGTGCTGGGGGTGGCGCTGGGTACCATTCTGTTGCCGACCCTTTCCAAAACCTACGCCAACAAGGACCGCCATGAGTACTCGCGCATCCTCGACTGGGGGCTGCGCCTGTGCTTCGTGCTGGTGCTGCCTTGCGCCGTGGCCCTGGCGTTGCTCGCCGAACCGTTGACCGTGGCCTTGTTCCAGTACGGCAAATTCACCGCCCTGGATGCGGCCATGACCCAGCGCGCGCTGATCGCCTATTCCATCGGTCTGCTGGGCATCATCCTGATCAAGGTGCTGGCGCCGGGTTTCTATGCCCAGCAGAACATCCGTACACCGGTAAGGATCGCCCTCTTTACACTGGTGGCCACGCAGGTCTTCAACCTGATGTTCATCAGCCACCTGCAGCACGCTGGCCTGGCGCTGGCCATCAGCCTGGGTGCCTGCCTGAACGCCGGGCTGCTGTATTGGAAGCTGCGCCAACAGGACCTGTTTCAGCCGCAACCCGGCTGGACCGCCTTTTTGTGCAAGCTGGGCATCGCCGTGCTGGCCATGGCCGCCGCCTTGCTGGTCCTGCTGCAGTACATGCCGGCATGGGCCGACGGACAGATGCTCGAACGCTTTCTGCGCCTGGGGCTGCTGGTGTTGACAGGCGTGCTAGTGTATTTCGGAATGTTGTTGGCCATGGGCTTCCGCCTCAAGGACTTCGCCCGCCGCGGGCTGGCCTGATCCCTGGGTGCCAGCGGTTTTGTGCGTTAGCGAACATCCATGCACGCTGTCGCCTGTCGTCGACGCGTGGGTATGGTTATAATCGACCACTTTATGAGCAAGAAGCGCGTTATGCAGCTGGTTCGAGGCCTTCACAATCTGCGGCCCCAGCATCGGGGCTGCGCCGCCACCATTGGCAATTTCGACGGTGTCCACCGTGGCCACCAGGCTATCCTGGCGCGGCTGCGCGAGCGTGCCCGGGAGTTGGGCGTGCCCAGCTGCGTGGTGATCTTCGAACCGCAGCCGCGCGAATACTTCAGTCCGCAGACCGCGCCGACCCGCCTGGCCCGGTTGCGCGACAAGGTGCAGCTGCTGGCCGAGGAACAGGTCGACCTGGTGCTGTGCCTGGCCTTCAACAAGCGCCTGAGCCAGCTCAGCGCCTCGGAGTTCGTCGACACCATCCTGATCGACGGCCTGGGCGTGAAGCACCTCGAAGTCGGTGACGATTTTCGTTTTGGCTGCGACCGGGTAGGGGATTTCGATTTCCTGACCCAGGTCGGTAGCCTGCAAGGCTTCACCGTCGAAGCGGCGCAGACCGTTGAAATGGACGGCTTGCGCGTGAGCAGCACCCAGGTCCGCAAGGCCCTGGCGGCGGCCGATTTCGAACGCGCCGAGCAACTGCTCGGCCGACCCTTCTGCATCGAAGGAAGGGTCCTGCATGGGCAGAAGCTGGCACGCCAACTGGGCTGGCCCACTGCCAATGTGCAACTCAAGCGCCGTCGCGTGCCGCTGACCGGGGTCTACCTGGTGAGTGTCGACATCGATGGCAAGACCTGGCCGGGAGTCGCCAACATAGGCGTGCGGCCAACCGTTGCAGGTGATGGCAGTGCCCACCTGGAAGTGCATTTGCTGGACTTTGCCGGTGACCTCTATGGCCGGCATTTAACGGTGGCGTTCCACCACAAGCTGCGTGATGAGCAGCGTTTCGCCTCGCTGGAGGCGCTGAAGTCGGCGATCGATGCGGATGTCGCCGCCGCGCGTGCCCACTGGGCCAAGCCAACCGCTTAAATTGAAGAGCCTGAAATGACCGACTACAAAGCCACGCTAAACCTTCCGGACACCGCCTTCCCAATGAAGGCCGGCCTGCCCCAGCGCGAGCCGCAAACTCTGCAGCGCTGGGACAGCATTGGCCTGTACCAGAAGCTTCGCGAAATTGGCAAGGACCGTCCCAAGTTCGTCCTGCACGACGGCCCGCCCTATGCCAACGGCAATATTCACATCGGTCATGCGGTCAACAAGATCCTCAAGGACATGATCATCCGTTCCAAGACCCTGGCCGGCTTCGATGCGCCGTACGTGCCGGGCTGGGACTGTCATGGCCTGCCGATCGAGCACAAGGTCGAGGTCACCCACGGCAAGAACCTGGGCGGCGACAAGACCCGCGAACTGTGCCGTGCCTATGCCAGCGAGCAGATCGAAGGCCAGAAGGCCGAGTTCATCCGTCTGGGCGTGCTCGGCGATTGGGCCAACCCCTACAAGACCATGAACTTCACCAACGAGGCCGGCGAGATCCGCGCCCTGGCGGAAATGGTCCGCAATGGTTTCGTGTTCAAGGGTCTGAAGCCGGTGAACTGGTGCTTCGACTGTGGTTCGGCCCTGGCCGAGGCCGAGGTCGAGTACGCCGACAAGAAATCGCCGACCATCGACGTCGCCTTCCCAATCGCCGATCAGCAGGCGCTGGCCGATGCCTTCGGTCTGCCAGGCCTGGAGAAACCGGCCAGCATCGTGATCTGGACCACCACCCCGTGGACCATCCCGGCCAACCAGGCGCTCAACGTGCATCCCGAGTTCACCTACGCGCTGGTCGACGTCGGTGACCGCCTGCTGGTACTCGCCGAAGAACTGGTGGAAAGCAGCCTGACCCGCTACAGCCTGCAAGGCTCGGTCGTCGCCACTACCGTGGGCGCCAAGCTTGAGCTGATCAACTTCCGTCATCCGTTCTACGATCGCCTGTCGCCGGTGTACCTGGCCGACTACGTCGAGCTGGGTGCCGGCACGGGCGTGGTGCACAGCGCTCCGGCCTATGGTGTCGACGACTTCGTCACCAGCAAGCAATACGGCCTGACCAACGACGACATCATCAGCCCGGTGCAGAGCAACGGCGTGTACGTCGAATCGCTGCCGTTCTTCGGTGGCCAGTTCATCTTCAAGGCCAACCAGAACATCGTCGACAAGCTGGCCGAAGTCGGCGCGCTGATGCACACCGAAGTGGTCAGCCACAGCTACATGCACTGCTGGCGTCACAAGACCCCGCTGATCTACCGCGCCACTGCGCAGTGGTTCGTGGGGATGGACAAGCCACCGGTCGAAGGCGACACCCTGCGCGAACGCGCGGTGAAAGCCATCGAAGACACCAAGTTCGTCCCGGCCTGGGGGCAGGCGCGCCTGCACTCGATGATCGCCAACCGTCCCGACTGGTGCATCTCGCGCCAGCGCAACTGGGGCGTGCCGATCCCGTTTTTCCTCGACAAGGCCACCGGTGAACTGCACCCGCGCACCGTCGAGCTGATGGAAGAGGTGGCCAAGCGCGTCGAAGTCGAAGGCATCGAAGCCTGGTTCAAGATGGACCCGGCCGAGCTGCTGGGCGACGAGGCGGCCAACTACGACAAGATCAGCGACACGCTGGACGTCTGGTTCGACTCGGGCACCACCCACTGGCACGTGCTGCGCGGCTCGCACCCGATGGGTCATGAAAGCGGCCCGCGCGCCGACCTGTACCTGGAAGGTTCCGACCAGCACCGTGGCTGGTTCCATTCTTCGTTGCTGACCGGTTGCGCCATCGACAACCACGCGCCGTACCGCGAACTGCTGACCCACGGTTTCACCGTGGACGAGAACGGCCGCAAGATGTCCAAGTCGCTGGGCAACGTCATCGCCCCGCAGAAGGTCAACGATACCCTGGGCGCCGACATCATGCGCCTGTGGGTTTCGGCCACCGACTATTCGGGCGAGATGGCCGTGTCGGACACCATCCTGCAGCGCAGTGCCGATGCCTATCGTCGCATCCGCAACACCGCGCGCTTCCTGCTCTCCAACCTCAGCGGCTTCAACCCGGCCACTGACCTGCTGCCAGCCGATCAGATGATCGCCCTCGACCGCTGGGCCGTGGACCGTGCTCTGCTGCTGCAGCGCGAACTGGAAGAGCACTACGGCGAATACCGTTTCTGGAACGTCTACTCCAAGGTGCACAACTTCTGCGTGCAGGAGCTGGGCGGTTTCTACCTCGACATCATCAAGGACCGCCAGTACACCACCGGCGCCAACAGCGTCGCCCGTCGCTCCTGCCAGACCGCGCTGTACCACATCAGCGAGGCGCTGGTGCGCTGGATCGCGCCGATCCTGGCGTTCACCGCCGACGAGTTGTGGCAGTACCTGCCCGGCGAGCGCAACGAGTCGGTAATGCTCAACACCTGGTACCAGGGCCTGAGCGAACTGCCTGAGGGCTTCGAGCTGGACCGTGCCTACTGGGAGCGGGTGATGGCGGTGAAGACTGCGGTCAACAAGGAAATGGAAAACCAGCGCGCGGCCAAGGCCATCGGCGGCAACCTGCAGGCCGAAGTGACGCTGTACAGCGAAGACGCGCTCAACACCGACCTGGCCAAACTGGGTAACGAGCTGCGCTTCGTGCTGATCACCTCGGGCGCCACCCTTGCGCCGTTCGCTCAGGCTCCGGCCGATGCGGTGGTCACCGACGTGGCCGGCCTGAAGCTCAAGGTAGTCAAGTCGGGTGGCGTCAAATGCGCGCGTTGCTGGCACTTCCGCGATGACGTGGGCGTGAACCCCGAGCATCCGGAAATCTGCGGTCGCTGCGTCGACAACATCAGCGGTGATGGCGAGGTGCGCCACTATGCCTGATTCGTCGGCGTCTTTCGGTCGCTACGGTCACTTGAAGTGGCTCTGGCTCAGCGTGCTGGTCATGGCGCTGGACCAGGCCACCAAGTTCTATTTCGACGGCAACCTGCAGATGTACGAGCAGATCGTGGTCATTCCCGATCTGCTCAGCTGGACCCTGGCCTACAACACCGGCGCCGCCTTCAGCTTCCTGGCTGACAGCGGCGGCTGGCAGCGCTGGCTGTTCACCCTGATCGCCGTGGTGGTCAGTGTGGTGCTGGTGGTGTGGCTCAAGCGTCTGGGCCGCGGCGACACCTGGCTGGCGATCGCCCTGGCGCTGGTACTGGGCGGGGCGGTGGGCAACCTGTTCGACCGCGTCGTGCTGGGCCATGTGGTCGATTTCATTCTGGTGCATTGGCAGGATCGCTGGCGTTTCCCGGCGTTCAACTTGGCCGACAGCGCCATCACCGTCGGTGCGATCATGCTGGCGTTGGATATGTTCAAGAGCAAGAAAAGCGGAGAAGCGGTGCATGACTGAACAGCGAATCAGGGAAAACACCGAAGTGACCCTGCACTTCGCCCTGCACCTGGAAAACGGTGATACCGTCGACAGCACATTCGACAAGTCGCCGGCGACTTTCAAGGTCGGCGACGGCAACCTGTTGCCAGGCTTCGAAGCGGCCCTGTTCGGCTTCAAGTCCGGCGACCGACGCACCGTCAAGGTGCTGCCGGAAAACGCTTTCGGCCAGCCCAATCCGCAGAACGTGCAAGTCATGCCGGCATCGCAGTTCGAGGGCATGGAGTTGTCCGAAGGGCTGCTGGTGATCTTCAACGACGCCGCCAACACCGAGCTTCCGGGCGTGGTGAAGGCATTCGACGACAACGAAGTGACGGTAGACTTCAACCACCCTCTGGCAGGCAAGACCCTGACCTTCGAGGTGGAAATTCTTTCGGTCACGGCCCTTTAAGGGCACCGAGGCAAGCATGCAAATCAAACTCGCCAATCCCCGCGGCTTCTGCGCGGGTGTGGACCGAGCGATCGAGATCGTCAACCGTGCGCTGGAAGTCTTCGGCGCGCCGATCTACGTCCGTCACGAAGTGGTGCACAACAAGTTCGTGGTCGAAGACCTGCGCAACCGCGGCGCCATCTTCGTCGATGAACTCGACCAGGTGCCCGACGACGTCATCGTCATCTTCAGTGCTCACGGCGTCTCCCAGGCCGTGCGCCAGGAAGCGGCCGGACGCGGGCTCAAGGTGTTCGACGCGACCTGCCCACTGGTCACCAAGGTGCACATCGAAGTGGCCCGCTACAGCCGCGACGGCCGTGAGTGCATTCTCATCGGCCACGCCGGGCACCCGGAAGTGGAAGGCACCATGGGCCAGTACGACGCCAGCAACGGGGGCGCCATCTACCTGGTCGAAGACGAGGAAGACGTGGCCAACCTGAAGGTGGTCAACCCGGAAAACCTCGCCTTCGTCACCCAGACGACGTTGTCGATGGACGACACCAGCCGGGTCATCGACGCATTGCGTGCGCGCTTCCCGGCCATCGGCGGACCGCGCAAGGACGACATCTGCTACGCCACGCAAAACCGTCAGGACGCGGTCAAGATCCTGGCCGACGAGTGTGACGTGGTGCTGGTGGTGGGCAGTCCGAACAGCTCCAACTCCAACCGCCTGCGCGAGCTGGCCGAACGCATGTCCACCCCGGCGTACCTGATCGACGGCGCCGAAGACATGCAGCAAGGCTGGTTCGACGGCGTCCAGCGCATCGGCATCACCGCCGGTGCCTCGGCACCCGAAGTGCTGGTGCGCGGCGTCATCGAGCAACTGCACGCCTGGGGCGCGACCGGTGCCGACGAATTGATCGGCCGGCCGGAGAACATCACGTTCTCGATGCCCAAAGAACTGCGCGTCAAGGCGATTACCTAGCCCGTCGCATGCACTGGTCGGCACTGTCGGGATCTGGCTTATCGGTGATTCTGACTCTGCCGGCCCAGTTGATCACCACACGCCAGCGCAGCCGGGCCCGCTTCGGGTCGCATACGAACAACGACCCGATGTTCGATTGACGTCCCAGCCCGACAGGTGCCCCCAGGCTGTCGAAACGTACCTCGTCGCGTAGCCATTGATTGCCAACGATGGGGGCTTTGCCATCCAGTCTGTGGATGTGCAGCAACGCACCCCTCGCCCTTATGTTTCGAGTGTCAATCGAGGTGGTCCAGCCGCGCCCCCAACCTCCGAGGGAGGCTCGCACCACCACCGGCGTCTGCCGAAGAATGGCCTCGAGGCGGGCGGTGCGAAGACTATGGGCCAGTTCCTGAGCCACCACTTTTCGCCGCTGTTCCTGCAACAACCCGTGCAAGGCAGGCACGGCGATCGTCGCCAGTATTCCAACCACTGCCAGCACTGCCACCAGCTCCACCAATGTCACTCCCTTGCTGTTCATGCCAACCCTCCCTGGGTTTCTGTGCAACAGGCGCTGATCCCTCTAGAACAACCGTATATCCTGTGCGCCCAGCGAACCGCGCGAGCGCTGGTTTATAGTCAGTGCTCATAGGGGAGGCGTCCAATGCGGCATGGTTACAAGGGGTTTACGCTGGTCGAGCTGATGGTGACGATCGCGGTGCTGGCCATCCTGGTGACCGTGGGGATTCCATCGTTCGTTACCTTGATGAACAACACCAAAGCGGACACCGAGTCGACGGATTTGTATCGAGCGCTCAACTATGCGCGGCTTGAGGCGATCAACAGGGGTGTGAGCGTACGTGTTACGCCTTCCACTGCGAACGACTGGACGAGTCGTCTCGATATTCAGGTCGTCAACGCAGGTGCAGTGACCAACCCGGTATTGCGCGTGATCGCACCCATGGCAACGGCAGCCGTAGTTACACCCAAGAACATTGCCAACATCGAGTACAACAATTTGGGCGCGATGGCCAATCCAGTCACCGCAGTGGCGTTTTCCTATGTCCGAGGCACCTTCACCAGGGCTATCGGTGTTTGCATTAACGGGCGGGTGATACTGGGGGGCACTTGTCCATGAACATGCGTATTGGGCAAACAGGAGTCAGCCTGATCGAGGTCCTGGTGTCGCTGCTGATCATGGGCATCGGCCTGCTGGGGGCTGCAGCCTTGCAACTCAACGCTCTCAAGTTTACCGACAGTTCGGCGCTTACCAGCCAAGCCAGCTTCATCGCCTACGACATGATGGACCGCATCAGGGCCAACCCGGACGGCAACTATGCGCTGGCCAACCTCGATGCTGCGCCAACGAGCAACATCAACGATACCCGAGCACAAGACCTCGCCGACTTCGCCGCCAATGCCAAAGCCATCGGCGGGGTCAGTGCCGGCAGCAGCATCGCTGTGAACAACCGCGTCGTCACCATTACCCTGCAATGGAGCGATGCGCGTGCGACCAACGCGGCGAGCGTCTCCGGTGTACAGAGCAACGGCGATGGCCTGCAGACGTTCACGTTGACGAGTCGCGTGGCCATCGACAAGGGGATCAAATGAGACGCTCATCTCGAGGCATCGGTCTCATAGAGCTGATGGTCGCCATGACGTTGGGCCTGGTCATCGTGCTGGGCGTCACACAGATATTTCTTGCGGCCAGAAATACCTACCAAAGCCAGAATGCCGCAGCGAGCATTCAGGAAGATGGGCGCTTTCTGATGAGCAAGATGGCCCAGGAAATCCGCATGACGGGGTTTTTCGGCTGCCAGGCAAATCCGCTCGACACCACGCCTACCAAAGACTTCACAGCCGCCTATGCTGCGCCGATCACCATTACTCGTGGCGCCAACAACAGCGTGATTCTTACGTTGATCACCGCTGACGTGGGCAATAACGGTACCAATGCCGACTGGAACATTCTTACAGACTGCCGCAGTTTTTCGACGGCTTACATACCAGCAAACATGCCTGCTGCGGTCGCTGGTCAGCAGGTTATTCCGATACGCCGCATCGTCTACACCTTCAGCAGCAATCAGGTCAGGTCGGGCAACGTAGCGACGGATGTACGACCTTTGATTGGTAACGTACTGGCGTTCGATGTGACCTTCGGCATGGCTTCATCGGCAGCCAACCTCAACGCCAGCACCTATGTAGCCACCCCGACCAACTTCGACCTCATTCGCAGTGTGCGCATCAGTCTGCAAGTGGCGGATCAGGCTGCTGCGCCAAACTCGCGTGCGCAAACCCGGACGTTCAATACAGTGATTGCACTGCGAAATCGGCTGCTGTGACGAGGCTTTCATGATGTTTGCATTTGCTCACCCCCATCCAGGCAGGCAACGTGGCATGACGCTGGTGGTCTGCCTGGTCTTTTTGTTGCTGCTGACTTTGATAGGCGTCTCGTCTATGCAGAATGCCACCTTGCAGGAAAAGATGGCGGGCAGCGTCACCTTGCGCAATGGATCCTTCCAGATAGCCGAAGCCATGCTTCGTCTCGGTGAAAACACCGTCAAGCCCGCCGCCTATACGCTGGCCTTCTGCCAAGATGCTGCCACGTGTGCGCCACCCACTACGGCCGGCACCATAGGCACCAGCAGTTACAGTGCGGCCAACAGTGTGGTGTGGACTCAATCCGGACAAGGCTATTACGCGATTCAAAAGGTGGGCACTACCAATAACCCAGCGATCATCGCCAGTGGCCTACCGATCAACACCCAGAAAACATACTACGAGCTGTATCGCATTACCGGGGTGGGTATCCAGGGGACTTCGCGCACCGTGTTGGAGAGTATTTATGCCAAGCAGAAGTAGTAGGCACGGCATGTTCAAAATCTTACTGGGTCTGCTGGCTGGTCTGTATGTCAGCGCGCCATTATATGCATTCACGCCCTCTGACTCGCCTCTGCTGAGTTCAGGATCGGTTGCGCCTAACGTCATGTTGCTGGTGGACGATTCCGGCAGTATGGATAACCTCATTCGTGCCACCGGGTTCGATCAGTCCGTGCCACGTACCCAGATTTACATTTGCGGGTACAGCAACTCCTGCAACCAGTATTACAACGTTGACATGGATAACGAGAACCTGTTCTACAGCTCGTTCCGACAAGGGGCTTGTTCCCTGAATTATTCCGGCTTTCTGCGCCCCAATGGAGTCAAGTACTGCCTTCGCCTACCTGACCCGGTAGGCAACGGCAACACGCGCTATTCGGCCCGGTACATTTCGTATTTGATCGACCAGCTGCCCAACGGTACAACGACCAGAAACTACACGGATAACTCGATTCCACAGGACTATCGCATCAACGTGGCGCGCGCCGCAGCTTCTGCGATCGTCGATGCCAATCGGACATTGCGCATCGGCTTGGCGACTTTCAATCCGCCGCGCTCGGGCGACTCTGGCCCCGGCGGTTTCATATCGCGCAACGTCGCTGATATCAGCACCACCACGTCGGCAGGCCCTGCCAACTACAGGGCACTGCAGAGTGCGATTGACGACTTGGGCTCTATCGCCAACACGCCATTGGCAGAAACCTACTACGAGATCACACGCTACTTCAGGGGCCTAACGCCTTATTACAACAGTACGCCAAGCACCTACACGAGCCCGATCCAATACCGTTGCCAGAAGAACTATGGCGTGGTCATTACCGATGGTCTGCCGACCTACGATCGTACGTTTCCTAATAATGATCCGCTGGGCGGCTCTCGCCTCCCGAACTGGGACGGCATCAGCGCCAATGATGGGGACAACCTCAACGGCGACGGCGAGGGCGATACGCTTTATCTCGACGACATAGCGAAATTTGCCTACGACATCGACATGCGCTCAGGCGGCACCGATGCTGCTGGGAAAAGTTGGGATGCGGCAGATTTTCCCAAGCAGAACATGTCTACCTATACGGTAGGTTTTGCGGCCAATAACCAGATGCTCAGGGATGCCGCCGAGCTTTATGGCCAGGGTAAGTATTATCAGGCAACCGATGCTGCCGGGCTGAGTACCGCGTTGACCGCCGCGCTCAACGACATCGCCTCCAAGGCAGGTTCCGGCGGCGGCGCCACCGTCAACTCGGTGAGCCTGACTGCATCCAGCCAGTATTACCAAACGTTCTACGACCCAACCGACTGGCGCGGAACGGTTCGTGCCTACGGCCTGGACGCCACGGGCTCGCCTACTTCCACCGTGTTATGGTCGACCGACAGCAAGGTCACTTCGGCTGGCAGCACCACGTTCCAGTCCTTCAATACCACCACGGCTCTGCCCATTACCCTGGCGCTGGGGAATTTTTCCCCTGCGCAGCAGGCTACGCTCGCTACGGGCCTGCCCAGTGGTGTTTCCAACAATGATCTGGTGGAGTGGACCAAAGGGACGAACAAGACAGGCTTGAAGGTTCGTTCGGTGTTGCTCGGCGATATCATCAACTCGCCGTTGGTCTATGCGTCGCCATTCGCCATTTCGGCCACGGATACCACAGGTGATTTCAGCTACACCCAGTATCTGGACACCAAGGCTTCAACCATGTCCCCCAGCCTTGTCGTTGGCAGCAACGATGGCATGACGAGCGTGCTCAACACCGATGGGACGCGCCGCTACGCCTATTTACCCTCGAGTACGCTGTCCAACTTGCGCTACGTAGCCGACCCCACGTACATCAACGGTACAGGCCACAAGTTTCTCAACGATGGCCAACTGACGGTTGCCGACGCGCAGATAGGCACCTCGTGGCGGACGCTCGCGCTGGGCGGTGTTGGCGCCGGCGGACGGACTTATTACGCGCTGCAGTTGTTTCAAGCTGGCAGCAACGCGGTCCGAGCGCTTTGGGAAATCTCGAACACCACGGCAGGCTATGGCAACATCGGCTATGCCTACGGCAAGCCCGAAGTTGCCCGTTTGAGTAATGGTAAATGGGCCGCCTTCATCTCCAATGGTTATGGCAGTACTTCCGGGCGAGCTTCGTTGTTTGTCGTTGATGTGTCCAACGGTCAGCTGATCAGTGAGATTCAAACGCCTTTGGTCGTTTCGGGCGAAACCGATAACGGTTTGTCCTCCGTGGCGCTGGAGGTCAATAGCCAGGGAGTCGTGCAATATGCCTATGGTGGCGACCTCAAGGGCCGCATGTGGAAGTTCGATTTCACCAGCACTACGAACGGTGCCGTGGGCTTTTCCGGTTCGCCATTGTTTACCGCTTCCGGCGGGGCAAGTCAGCCGATTACCGCACAGCCTACCATTGGCAGCTATACCCAAGGCCGGCAGATCATTTTCTTCGGTACTGGAAAGCTCAACGAAGTAGCTGATAAGACTACGACTTCGACTCAGGCCTTCTATGCAATCGTCGACGCCAATGGTTCGACCGCCAACTACACTGAGTCTTCATTACAACGCCAGACCATCACCAACATCACTGGCAACAAAGTCTATACCAGCCAGAACACGGTGGATTACAACACGCGCAAGGGGTGGTACATGCCGCTGACTTATGGCACCACGGCCACCGGCGAGCGAGTACTGTATCCCGCGCTGCTGTTCGATGGGCGTGTGTACTTCACCACGGCGATTCTCGACACGACGGATCCTTGCTCCAGCGCGGGTTCCAGCAAGCTGATGGAAGTGGATGCCGAGTCTGGCCAGCGGATCACCAACTTCAATATCTTCGGAGGGCTGGAGTCTACTTCCGGCTTGGTGATCGGCGGTGGCCTGGTTAACGTGGCTTCTTTTGTGAGCTATCAGGATGATGCCGGCAACGATATGGTTGCGTTCCAGTTACCGAACACGGGGGATGCTGGAACGCCAGGTGGAGGTGGAGACGGAAAAAAAGCAGTCACCGATCCCGGCAGCAACATCAACCGCCGTATCATGTGGCAACAACGACAATGAGTGTTCGTATGCGCAGGCAACAAGGCTTTACCCTTATCGAGTTGATGATCGTAGTCGCCATCGTCGGCATCCTCGCCGCCATTGCCTACCCCAGCTACACCGAGTATGTGAAGCGTACCCATCGCGTCGAGATCGGCCAGGTATTGGCCGAAGGTGCGCAGAATTTCGAGAGGGGGTTCACTCGAGCCGGCAGCTACGCCAACGTCCCCGATGTGGCGGGTAATGCCTGGTACAACGTCGTGACGGTAAAGGACGCCACCACGTTCAGCCTGACGGCGGCGCCAAGGGCGGGCACCATGATGGTCGGTGACAAGTGCGGCAGTTTCGTCATCAACCAGACCGGCGCGCGGACCAACACCGGCATGGCCGCCGGCACCACTTCCGCCACCTGCTGGGGCCGCTGAGCCTTCTTTGGAATCGTTTGATGTCTGAGCATGTTCTGGTTGTTGGCGGCGGTGTCATTGGCCTGCTGACAGCCTATAACCTTGCCGCCCATGTGGATCGCATCACCCTGATCGATCGCAGCGCGGTGGGCCAGGAGTCGTCCTGGGCGGGCGGCGGTATCGTTTCACCGCTGTATCCCTGGCGCTACAGCCCGGCAGTCACTGCCCTGGCGCATTGGTCACAGGATTTCTATCCACAGCTGGGGCAGCGTCTGGCTGCCGAGACGGGCATCGATCCTGAGGTGCACACGACCGGCTTGTACTGGTTGGACCTGGAGGATGAGGCCGAGGCGTTGGCCTGGGCCCAGCGCAATCATCGGCCGCTGGCGGCTGTGGATATCTCTTCCACCTATGCCGCGGTGCCGGTGCTCGGGGCGGGGTTCGAGCGGGCGATTCACATGGCGGATGTCGCCAACGTGCGCAATCCGCGGCTGGTGAAGGCGTTGAAAGCGGCGCTGAACGCGCTGCCCAATGTGACGGTGCGTGAGCACTGTGAAGTGCAGGGTTTCGTGTTGGATGGCCAGCGTGTGATCGGTGTGCACTCGGTGCAAGGTGAGCTGCTGGCCGATGAGGTGGTGTTGACGGCGGGGGCGTGGAGCGGTGAGTTGCTGCAGACCTTGGGTGTCGGCTTGCCGGTGGAGCCGGTAAAGGGCCAGATGATCCTGTACAAATGCGCCGCCGACTTCCTGCCGAGCATGGTGCTGGCCAAGGGGCGTTATGCGATTCCCCGCCGTGATGGGCATATCTTGATTGGCAGCACGCTGGAGCATGCGGGCTTCGACAAGACCCCAACGCAGGAGGCGCTGGACAGCCTGATGGCCTCGGCGGTCGATCTGCTGCCAGCCTTGGCTGATGCCACGCCGGTGCGGCAGTGGGCCGGGCTGCGTCCGGGGTCGCCGGAGGGGGTGCCGTTCATTGGTCAGCTGCCGCGGCATCCGGGTCTGTGGCTGAACTGCGGGCATTACCGCAACGGGCTGGTGCTGGCGCCGGCTTCGTGTCGTCTGCTGGTGGACTTGATGGTGGGCCGTGACACCGTGATCGATCCAGCGCCTTACGCACCGCAGGACCGAATCGACCTATAACAGCGCCGCAAACCCTGTAGCAGCGGCGCAAGCCGCGTCCGGCACCGTTGCGTTCATCCAGACACCCCGCATGCACCGCCGACGCGGCTCGCGCCGCTGCTACAGGGATCACGTGCACCGGGGATGCGTTTGTTCGGGCACCCCACGTACACCGCCAACGCGTTCAATCTGGCGCACCACGCAAACCCTGTAGCAGCGGCGCGAGCCGCGTCGGCGGTGCACGCGGTGGCAGGGGATCAATCCAGCCCAAGCTTCTTCAGACGATACCGCATCGAACGGAACGACATGTTCAGCCGCTGCGCCGCCGCCGTGCGGTTCCAGCGGGTTTCTTCCAAAGCTTGCAGGATGAGCTTGCGCTCCACACTTTCCAGGTAATCTTCCAGGTTGTCGATCTGGGCCAGGCTGGGCTCGCCGGTCTCCACGCTGGACGCCGTTTCACTCAGGCGCAGGTCGCTCGCTTCGATGCGGTCGTCCTCACACAGGGTGTAGGCCCGCTCCAGCATGTTCTCCAGCTCCCGCACATTGCCGGGAAAGCGGTAGCCCTTGAGGGTTTCCAGGGCGGCGGGCGTCAACTGTGCGGCAGGCAGGCCGCTGCCTTGCGCCAGGCGCGCCAACACGCTGCTGGCCAGCAGCGGAATGTCTTCACGGCGCTCGCGCAGACAAGGCACGCGAAGCTCGATCACGTTGAGGCGGTAGTACAGGTCCTGACGAAAACGCTGGGCCGCCACTTCGGCTGCCAGGTCTTTATGGGTCGCGCTGAGAATACGCACATCGACCACGTTTTCGGTCTGCCCGCCCACTGCGCGCACGGCCTTCTCCTGAATGGCGCGCAGCAACTTCACCTGCATGGTCAGTGGCAGGTCGGCCACCTCGTCGAGAAACAGCGTGCCGCCGTGGGCGGCCTGAAACAGCCCCGGCTTGTCTTCGGTGGCGCCGGTGAAGCTGCCCTTGCGATGGCCGAAGAACTCGCTCTCCATCAGTTCGGCGGGGATGGCACCGCAGTTGACCGGGATGAACGGTCGATCCGCCCGCGGGCCCTGCTCATGGATCAGCCGGGCGACCAGCTCCTTGCCGCTGCCTGACTCGCCGCTGATGTAGACCGGCGCCTGGCTGCGCGCCAGACGGCCGATCTGCTTGCGCAGGCCGAGCATGGGAGGCGACTCGCCGAGCAGGCGCTGGTCGATGCTCGGTTCCTTGCCGGCAGGGGCGGGTGCTGGCATGCGCAGCGCGGCACCGACCAACTCACGCAGGCGCGGCAGATCGACCGGTTTGGTGAGGAAATCGAAAGCGCCGGCCTTGAGTGCGTTGATCGCGGTATCCAGGCTGCCGAAGGCGGTGATCATGGCCACCGGCACCTGGGGGTAGCGCTGCTGGATGAAGTGCACCAGATCAAGACCGGTACCGTCGGGCAGGCGCATGTCGGTCAGGCACAGGTCGAACGATTCACGGCCCAACCATTCGCGGGCCTCGGCAACATCGCGCGCACTGCGGGTTTCCAGCTTCATGCGGCCAAGGGTGATCTCCAGCAGTTCACGAATGTCCGGCTCGTCGTCCACGATCAGAATTTTTTGCCTGGCGCTCATAGTCATCCCTGTTTGCGCGGGTGGGCGAAGGTGATACGCATGCAACTCCCGCCTTTTTCACGTGCCCTGTAGTCTAGGTGGGCCTGATTGCTTTCGCACAGCTCGCGGGAAATATACAGGCCCAGCCCGGTGCCATTGCTTTCGGTGGTGAAGAAAGGCTCGAACATGTGCTGCAACTGATCGGCGGCAAAGCCCGGGCCGTCGTCCAGCACCTCGAGGATCGGCAAACCGTTGGTCGGCTCCACGAACAGATTCAGCCAGACCTGCGCGCGGCCCTGTTGCTGGGCGCTGTAGCGCAGGCCGTTTTCCACCAGGTTGTTCAGCACCTGGGTCAACTGGTTGGCATCCATGCGCGTTTCCAGAGTGCCGTCGCTGACATACATATGCAATTGCTGGCCGGGACGGGCGGTAGTGCGAAATTCGCTGACGAAGTTTTCCAGCCAAGCCTTGAGGTCCAGAGGGTGCGGCGCGCTGGGGCGGCGACGCGACAGCTGCAATACGTTTTCGATGATCAGGTTCATGCGCTTGCAGTGATCCTGGATGATCTGGGTCAGGCGCCGGTCGGCGGCCGGCAGATCTTCGGACTCCTGCAGCAACTGCCCGGCGTGGCTGATGGCGCCCAGCGGATTGCGGATCTCGTGGGCGATGCTGGCCGTGAGGCGACCCAGGGCAGCCAGCTTGAGCTGTTGTGCCTGCTGCGCGATCTGCGACAGGTCTTCGAGAAACACCAGCGTCTGCTGCTGCTCGCCACCGCGGCGCAGGGCAATGAAGCTGGCCTGGATCGACGCGCCGGTAGGCGAAAGCTTCAGACTCTTGACCCGCAAGGCTGGGTTGGTCTGCCACTGCAACAGACGTTCGATCAAGTCGGGGGAGTGGTCGGCGATCAGTTCGCCATTGAGCGTCATGCGCCCGAACAGGGCCAGGGCGCCTTGGTTGGCCAGTTGCACGCGCAGTTCGGTGTCCAGCACCAGAATGCCGGTGCGCATGCGCTGCAGGATCAGCGAATTCAAGGCCTCCAGGCTGGTGACGTCACTGGCGCGCTGTTCGGCCAGGTTCTCGCTGGTGCTCAGCAGTCGGCTCAGCCCCTGAACCACGAACCACACGGCGAAGCACAACACACCCAGGGTACTCGCCTGCAGGTAGTCGTTGGCGGCGGCCGGTCGGGAGATGCTCAGGTAGAACGTCAGGTAGATGATGCCGATGGTGGCGAGTGCGGCGATCAACAGGCCGAGGCGACCGCGCAGCAACAGGTTGCCCATGGCCACGGAGGCGATCATCAGGTTGCCGATGCCGCTGGGCGTGCCGCCACCGGCGTAGAACAGGCCGGCGAGCATGATCACGTCGGCGGTGGCCAGGCTGAATACCGGCAGCACCCGGCGCGGGTTGCCCATCAGCACCACGACCAGGATGTTGAGAATGAGGTAGAGCCAGCTGCCGGCGCGGAACAGTTCGCCATCGGCGACTTCCAGCAGGCGGTTGTCCATGTTGCTGGAAATCAGCAGGACCAGGGACAGACCAATGGTCAAGCGGTAGAGGTGGTACAGGCGCAGCATCCGCTGCGCCTGGGCGCCGCCGAGAAACTGCGCTTCAGCGGGCACCGTTGCCGGGCCCTTGCTCCAGATGGGGCTGGCTGCAATACCAATGGCTGTCGCGGCGCAACGCGCTGTCCTCTGGCAGGTGCACGCCGCACTGGGCGCAGCGAACCATGGTCAGCGAGGCCGGCTTGTGCTCTTCACGAGGCGCGCGGGCGGGAGTCTTGAACCTGCGCCAGAGCCAGATGGCGGCGAAGACGATGGCGATCCAGAAAATCAGGCGAATCATGGGAAGGTCAGCTTTGCCAGGGAAGATGGCGCAGTGTAGGAGCGAGCCCGACGCGGAGCAAGCGGCGGGCGAGGGTAGGCCCTGGCAAGCCCTGGTGTGAGCAGTCATTGGCTGGGAAACACACCTGTGGGAGCGGGGCTCTGCCCGCGAAAGGGGCCCTGCGGTGTATCAGGCAGAACGCAGTGAGCCCTTCGCGGGCAGAGACCCGCTCTCACAGGCAGTTATTCCAATAAAAAAGGGGCCAAAGCCCCTTTTTTCAGTACAACCGCGCTTCAGTCGAACAGACCAAAGGTCGCGTAGCTGAACCACGAGCGGCTCTTGCCTTCTTCGGCGTTCGGCTGCTGCTGGTCGGCGGTGCCGCCGTCTTCAGGGGGCAGCAGTTCCTTCGGAATGGCGTCGCGCGCTTCCTGGTACTGGCGTTGCACGTCCTGGTTGGCGCGGGTTTCGCCCGGTGGCAGCGGGTCGGTGTTGGAGCCGATCCAGCCCAGGGTGGCTTTGGAGATCCACGAGCGGTTGTCCGCTTCGTCCTGCTGAGGCACGAACTTGCCGTCTTCCAGGCTCGGGTGGTCCGGGTAGTTGGCCTTCAGGGTTTCCAGGGTGGTGGCCGCCAGATCGTCCAGGTGCAGACGCATGTAGGCTTCGGTCATCACCGCCAGGCCGTCGCCGACGGACGGCGTTTCCTGGAAGTTTTCCACCACGTAGCGGCCACGGTTGGCGGCTGCGACGTAGGCCTGACGGGTCAGGTAGTAGTCGGCCACGTGGATCTCGTAGGAGGCCAGCAGGTTGCGCAGGTAGATCATGCGCTGCTTGGCATCGGGCGCGTAGCGGCTGTTGGGGTAGCGGCTGGTGAGCTGGGCGAACTCGTTGTAGGAGTCACGGGCAGCGCCAGGGTCACGCTTGGTCATGTCCAGCGGCAGGAAACGCGCCACCAGGCCACGGTCCTGGTCGAACGAGGTCAGGCCCTTGAGGTAGTAGGCGTAGTCGACGTTCGGGTGCTGCGGATGCAGGCGGATGAAACGCTCGGCAGCCGACTTCGCCGCCTCGGGCTCGGAGTTCTTGTAGTTGGCGTAGATCAGCTCGAGCTGCGCCTGGTCGGCATAGCGGCCGAACGGATAACGCGACTCCAGTGCCTTGAGCTTGGCCGTGGCACTGGTGTAGCTGTTGTTGTCCAGGTCGGCCTGCGCCTGCTGGTACAGCTCGACTTCGCTGAGGTTTTCATCGACCACTTCTTTGGTCGAAGAACAGGCCGCGGTGAGTCCGAGGATGGCGATCAGCAGCAGGTGTTTCACTTGCATGGCGGCTAGCGTCCCTATAAACGGCCGCTGTCTCGGGCGTGGCCGTCCTGTTATGATGAGCACCCCGTGGAACCCCAGGGGCAAAAGACGCCGTATTTAACCACAAGCGTGCAGCCGAAACCAAAGGCTGTGCCGCCGCCTAGTCCGAGCATGTCCGAGATCATACAACTTCGCGCAGAGGTACCGTCCGATTTGGGCGGACAACGCCTCGACCAAGTCGCCGCCCAACTATTCGCAGAGCACTCGCGCTCGCGCCTTTCCGCCTGGATAAAAGAGGGCCGCCTGACCGTGGACGGGGACGTTCTGCGTCCGCGCGATACCGTGCATGGCGGTGCCCTGCTCGAGCTCAATGCCGAGCAGGAAGCCCAGGGTGAATGGGTGGCTCAGGACATCGACCTGGACATCGTCTACGAAGACGACCAGATCCTTGTCATCAACAAGCCGGCGGGCCTGGTGGTCCACCCGGCCGCAGGTCACGCTGACGGCACCCTGCTCAATGCCCTGCTGCACCATGTGCCGGACATCATCAACGTGCCGCGCGCCGGCATCGTTCACCGTCTGGACAAGGACACCACCGGTCTGATGGTGGTGGCCAAGACCATTCAGGCGCAGACCCAACTGGTGTCCCAGTTGCAGAGCCGTTCGGTGAGCCGTATCTATGAATGCATCGTCATCGGCGTGGTCACCGCCGGTGGCAAGATCAACGCGCCGATCGGTCGGCATGGCCAGCAACGCCAGCGCATGGCCGTGATGGAAGGCGGCAAGCAGGCGGTCAGCCATTACCGCGTGCTCGAACGCTTCCGCTCCCACACCCACGTGCGTGTGAAGCTGGAAACCGGCCGGACCCACCAGATTCGCGTACACATGTCGCACATCAACTTCCCCCTGGTGGGCGATCAGGCGTACGGCGGCCGCTTCCGCATTCCGCCCGCCGCCAGCGCGACCATGGTCGATGCGCTGAAAACCTTTCCGCGTCAGGCCCTGCACGCCCGTTTCCTGGAGCTCGACCATCCGACGACCGGTGAACGCATGGGCTGGGAATCGCCATTGCCCGACGACTTCGTCTGGTTACTGTCGCTGCTCAAGCAGGATCGCGAGGCCTTCATCGGGTGACCACTTTCGCGCAGGGCCTGTTGCTTCCCGACTGGCCAGCTCCGGCTTCGGTCAGGGCCTGCGTGACCACCCGTGAAGGCGGCGTCAGCCCGGCGCCGTATGACAGCCTGAACCTGGGCGCGCACGTGAGCGACGATCCTCACTGCGTGGTCCAGAACCGCCTGCGTCTGACCGCTCACTTCGGCATCCTGCCCGCCTGGCTGAACCAGGTGCACGGGGTGCGAGTGGTCGGAGCCGACCCCAGCCGCGTTCTGGAAGCAGACGGGAGCTGGACCGCTACGCCGGGAATCGCCTGCACATCGATGACCGCCGACTGTTTGCCTGCGCTGTTCTGCAATCGCGCCGGGACCCAGGTCGCCGCCGCTCATGCCGGTTGGCGCGGGCTGGCGGCCGGCGTTCTGGAAGCGACGGTGCAGACGTTCCGTGAGCCGCCCGAGCAGGTCATGGCCTGGCTCGGGCCGGCCATCGGTCCGCGGCGCTTCGAAGTCGGCGCCGAGGTGCGCGAGGCCTTCATGTCGATCCATCCGCATGCTGCCGATGCATTCGCGCCGGGTGCCGCGCCTGGCAAGTTTTTGGCCGACATCTATGCCTTGGCGCGGATTCGCCTGGCTGCGGTGGGTGTAACGGCGGTGTATGGCGGGGGATTGTGCACCGTGGAAGACGAGCGCTTCTTTTCCTATCGCCGCGCGCCGATCACCGGGCGATTCGCTTCACTGGTGTGGCTGGAACCCTAGCTTCGCAGCCAGCACTGACACAACCTACCCAGACCTACAACCCCCATCCTTGAATCTTCCCCATTACCCCCCATCTAACTGTCATCCCCGGCAGGTTTTCTTCATCAGGTGTGTCCATCGCTCCGGCCTGCCCCTTTCAGGAAGGTGACTCATGCGTATAGACCGTTTGACCAGCAAGCTTCAACTCGCGTTATCCGACGCACAATCCCTGGCCGTTGGCATGGACCATCCCGCCATCGAGCCCGCGCATCTGATGCAGGCGCAACTCGACCAGCAGGGCGGTTCGATTCGTCCGCTGCTGATGCAGGTCGGTTTCGACGTCAACAGCCTGCGCAAGGCGTTGAGCAAAGAGCTCGACCAATTGCCGAAAATCCAGAACCCGACTGGCGACGTCAACATGTCCCAGGACCTGGCACGCCTGCTCAATCAGGCTGACCGGCTGGCGCAGCAGAAGGGCGATCAATTCATCTCCAGCGAGCTGGTCTTGCTGGCCGCCATGGACGACAACAGCAAGCTCGGCAAGCTGCTGTTGGGGCAGGGCGTCAGCAAGAAGGCTCTGGAAAACGCCATCAGCAACCTGCGTGGCGGCGAGGCGGTCAACGACCCCAACGCCGAGGAGTCGCGCAAGGCGCTGGAAAAATACACCGTCGACCTGACCAAGCGCGCCGAGGAGGGCAAGCTCGACCCGGTGATCGGTCGTGATGACGAGATCCGCCGGACCATCCAGGTGCTGCAGCGTCGCACCAAGAACAACCCGGTGCTGATCGGCGAACCCGGCGTGGGCAAGACCGCCATCGCCGAGGGCCTGGCCCAGCGCATCATTAACGGCGAAGTGCCCGATGGCTTGCGTGGCAAACGCCTGCTCAGCCTGGACATGGGCGCACTGATTGCCGGTGCCAAGTTCCGTGGCGAGTTCGAAGAGCGCCTGAAGTCGCTGCTCAACGAACTTTCCAAGCAGGAAGGGCAGATCATTCTGTTCATCGACGAACTGCACACCATGGTCGGCGCCGGCAAGGGCGAGGGCTCCATGGACGCTGGCAACATGCTCAAACCGGCGCTGGCCCGTGGCGAACTGCACTGCGTAGGCGCCACCACGCTCAACGAGTATCGCCAGTACATCGAGAAAGACGCAGCGCTGGAGCGGCGCTTCCAGAAGGTGCTGGTGGATGAGCCAAGCGAGGAAGACACCATCGCCATCCTGCGTGGCCTGAAGGAGCGCTATGAGGTTCACCACAAGGTGGCGATCACCGATGGCGCGATCATCGCGGCCGCCAAGCTGAGCCATCGCTACATCACCGATCGCCAGCTGCCGGACAAGGCCATCGACCTGATCGACGAAGCGGCCAGCCGCATCCGCATGGAAATCGACTCCAAGCCCGAGGTCCTGGACCGCCTGGAGCGTCGCCTGATCCAGCTGAAGGTCGAGTCTCAGGCCCTGAAGAAGGAAGACGACGAAGCTGCGATCAAGCGTCTGGAAAAACTGACCGAAGAAATTGCCCGACTGGAACGCGAATACGCCGACCTGGAAGAGATCTGGACGTCGGAAAAAGCCGAAGTGCAGGGCTCCGCGCAGATTCAGCAGAAGATCGAGCAGTCCCGTCAGGAACTGGAAACCGCGCGTCGGCGTGGCGACCTGAGCCGCATGGCCGAATTGCAGTACGGGGTGATCCCTGACCTGGAGCGCAGCCTGCAGATGGTCGACCAGCATGGCAAAAGCGACAACCAGTTGCTGCGCAGCAAAGTCACCGAGGAAGAAATCGCCGAAGTGGTATCGAAGTGGACCGGGATTCCGGTGTCGAAAATGCTCGAAGGCGAGCGCGACAAGCTGCTGAAGATGGAAAGCCTGTTGCATCAACGCGTGATCGGCCAGGAAGAGGCCGTAGTGGCCGTGTCGAACGCGGTACGCCGTTCGCGTGCCGGCCTGTCCGACCCGAACCGTCCGAGCGGCTCGTTCATGTTCCTCGGCCCCACCGGCGTGGGCAAGACCGAGCTGTGCAAGGCGCTGGCCGAGTTCCTCTTCGATACCGAGGAGGCAATGGTGCGCATCGACATGTCGGAGTTCATGGAGAAGCATTCGGTGGCCCGCCTGATCGGCGCACCGCCCGGGTACGTGGGTTACGAAGAAGGCGGCTATCTGACCGAAGCGGTCCGTCGCAAGCCGTACTCGGTGTTGCTCTTGGACGAAGTGGAGAAAGCGCACCCGGACGTGTTCAACATTCTCCTGCAGGTGCTCGAGGATGGACGTCTGACCGACAGTCATGGCCGCACCGTCGACTTCCGCAACACCGTGATCGTCATGACCTCGAACCTGGGGTCGGCGCGCATCCAGGAGCTGGTCGGCGACCGCGAGGCGCAACGCGCAGCGGTCATGGATGCGGTGACCAGCCATTTCCGTCCGGAGTTCGTCAACCGGATCGACGAGGTGGTGATCTTCGAACCGCTGGCGCGCGATCAGATTGCCGGGATCACGCAGATCCAGTTGGCCCGCTTGCGCAGCCGTCTGGCCGAGCGCGACCTGAGTCTGGAGCTGAGCGACGAGGCGCTGGATAAACTGATCGCAGTGGGCTACGACCCGGTGTATGGCGCACGGCCGCTGAAGCGCGCGATCCAGCGCTGGATCGAGAACCCACTGGCGCAGCTGATCCTCTCGGGCAAGTTCCTGCCGGGGACCTCGGTGCAGGCGTCGGTGGTGGATGATGAGATTGTGTTTGCTTGATTGATGAGGGTCAGTGAGGGCCTCTTCGCGGGCAGAGGGCTCGCCGCCCGCCCCGCTCCCACAGGTATGCAACGTTCCTGTGGGAGCGGGCTCTGCCCGCGAAGAGGCCCGCCATGACACACCTCATTGATTTCCCATTGCATTTTCGTTTCAAGGCTTGTAAAGTGCGCCCCGCTGTCGGTCATCCCGCAGAACCAAACGCTTCACCCGGTTCTGAAAAAAAGTTGCAAATCAGTGTCTTGAAAGCAATTTAAAGGGTTGACAGGGGTTTTGAAGATTGTAGAATAGCGCGCCTCAGAGACATGAACGCAGCGATGCGAACAGGTCGAAGAGTTCAAGGCGGTAGTGATACAGGCTTGAAGCTGTAGCAGATGTAGATGTACTGAAGTTGCTGTAGATGTTCTGAAATTGATAGTTCCGTGATAGCTCAGTCGGTAGAGCAAATGACTGTTAATCATTGGGTCCCAGGTTCGAGTCCTGGTCACGGAGCCAAATTTCATATCGGGGTATAGCGCAGTCCGGTAGCGCGCCTGCTTTGGGAGCAGGATGTCAGGAGTTCGAATCCCCTTACCCCGACCATATTTGGGTCGTTAGCTCAGTTGGTAGAGCAGTTGGCTTTTAACCAATTGGTCGTAGGTTCGAATCCCACACGACCCACCATTTTTGATTCCGGTTCGCCGGGTCGAATCTTAAAAGCCCCACCGATTAACACCGGTGGGCAGCAGAAAAGGCGCCTTCCGGGGTGCCTTTTTTGTACCGGGGTATAGCGCAGTCCGGTAGCGCGCCTGCTTTGGGAGCAGGATGTCAGGAGTTCGAATCCCCTTACCCCGACCATATTCGAAGAAAGGCGCCTGTCATAGGCGCCTTTTTTTTTGCCCCCAATTCAATACACCCCCCTGTAGCAGCGGCGCAAGCCGCGTCCGACCCCACCGCGGAGTGTCAAACACACCGCATCGCCAATGACGCGGCTCGCGCCGCTGCTACATGGGAAATATGGTGCGCCATGACGCGCCCTGTAGCAGCGGCGCAAGCCGCGTCCGGCATCACCGCGTCACGTCACACGTAACGCGGTCGATCCATCAATGCAGCTTCAATCGCGGCTCCGTGCCGCGTCCGATACGGCTGCCCAGCATCAACATGCCGGTGCGGAACAGGCCATACAGCGCTGCCTGGTGCATCCGGTACAGTGACACGTAGAACATGCGCGCCAGCCAGCCTTCCAGCATCACGCTGCCGGTCAGGTTACCCATCAGATTGCCCACCGCCGAAAAGTGCGAGAGCGAAATCAGCGAGCCATAGTCCTTGTAGGTGTACTCCGGCAGGGCCTTGCCCTCGATACGCAGCTTCAGCGATTTGGCCAGCAACGAAGCCTGCTGGTGGGCCGCCTGAGCGCGCGGCGGCACGTTGCGATCCGTACCCGGCTGCGGGCACGCCGCGCAGTCGCCGAACGCGAAGATGTCGTCGTCGTGAGTGGTCTGCAAGGTCGGGCGCACCACCAACTGATTGATGCGGTTGGTCTCCAGGCCATCGATGTCCTTGAGGAAACCCGGCGCCCGAATGCCTGCCGCCCACACTTTCAGGCTGGCAGGAATCACTTGCCCACTGCTGGTCATCAGACTCTCGGCAGTCACTTCGCTAACGGCGGCATTGGTCAGCACCGTCACGCCCAGTTTTTCCAGAGTCTGGTGCACCGGTTGACCGATACGCTCCGGCAGCGCCGGCAACACCCGCGGACCGGCTTCGATCAAGGTGATGCGCATGTTCTCGGGCGCGATGCGGCCCAGACCATAGGCCGCCAGTTCCTTGGCCGCATTGTGCAGCTCGGCCGCCAGCTCGACCCCCGTGGCACCAGCGCCGACGATGGCCACGCTGATCTGCGCGCGGCTTTCATCGTGTCCGGCGTGCGCACGCAGATAGTGGTTGAGCAGCTGCTGATGAAAGCGCTCGGCCTGCTTGCGCGTGTCCAAGAACAGACAATGCTCGGCTGCACCCTGGGTACCGAAGTCATTGGTGGTGCTGCCCACGGCGATCACTAGCGTGTCGTAGCCAATGCTGCGCGCCGGCACCAGCTCCAGACCGGTTTCCGGATCCAGGGTAGCGCTCAGCTGAATCTGCTTGGCCGCCCGGTCCAGGCCGCTCATGCGACCCAGCTGGAACTCGAAATGATTCCACTTGGCCTGGGCAACGTAGTTGAGCTCGTCTTCGGACGAATTCAGCGAACCGGCTGCCACTTCATGCAACAGCGGTTTCCAGATATGGGTCAGGTTGGCGTCCACCAGCGTGATGCTGGCCGTGCCGCGCTTGCCCAAGGTCTTGCCCAGGCTGGTGGCCAGTTCCAGGCCGCCGGCGCCGCCGCCGACGATAACGATGCGATGTGTCATGGAAAGCTCTCATAAGGTTAAGGAATTCGTTGGATCCGCGAGGGGGGCGAGCGCAAGGCAGCTCATAGCTCCACACCTTGAGGCAGACGGTTCCACGGCCCTGCGACGGCTGTTATCGAGGCAAGGAGCGGACGCTCGACTTGCTGCCGACAAGCACACAGACAACCGCAGCCCCATAGGGCGCGGTTCACGTGGCAGGGCTTGGAACCATGAACAGGTAGACGTTTCAGACGCTGGCAAGGCTACAGGGTTCCTGACAGTCGGTACGGACGATGACGCTTTGTATCATCGCCGCTGCGGATACGCCATGGCTGGTCAATGGCGGTTGTCACAAACTGATGCCGACATCGAAAACGATGCTGCGGCCCAGGTTGTTGCGTAGAAAATCCGGCGCATCCGGATGGGCGAACAAGACCCGCGCGAAGGTCGGTCCGACCAGCGACAGCGAGCGCCAGCCCTGGCGGAGAAATTCGGTAGGCGGCGGAAAATGGCTGTTCAGGTCCAGGGTTTCGCGCTTGAGGCTGGCGAAGGCAATGATGTCCAGCTCGCCCAGGTCCAGGCCACGTTCGCGGTAGTTGTGGGCTTTCTTGCGCAGGGTTGGGGCGAGCCGCTGCAACAGCTCTGGCGCACGAATGCGCTTGGGCCGAGCTTCGCGGCGCACCAGTTGGCTGAGGGAGAAGGCGCTGCGGCGACGTTGCAGCTCTTCACGCCATTCATCATTGAGCCGGCGACCTTCATCGAGTACGAAAAACACTTCGAAGCTGGCGTCCCGAAACAGCACGTCCGGCGGCTCCTGGCCTGCAGGGGTGAACTCGTCGTCGCGGTAGGTAATGTTCAGACCCTGCAAAAGACGCTCGCACACCCAACGCTCGCGCTCCCATTTGCGCGCATTGGACAGAAAGGCATTGGCTTGCTCGGCCTGGCTGGTGAGCAAACGCAGGTAGTCGGAGTCATCCATGGCCCTAGCTTAGCCCGCCTGTGCGACGAAAAGAATAATGGCCAACGCTTCAAAATCGCCGGGCAATGGGTAAGGATGGGATTTTCCCAGGAGCTGCACCATGCCCAGCATCAAGATCACCTCCGGCGGCTATGAATTCTTGGCCGAAACCCACCCCGACGCACCGCAGACGGTGGAGGCGTTTCTCAAGCTGCTGCCCTATCGGCAGAAAATCATCCACGTACGCTGGAGCGGTGAGGCGTGCTGGGTGCCGTTGGGGGAATTTCAGTTGCTGCGAGGTGATGCGCCGGTCGGCTTCGAGAACCACACCAGTCACCCGTCGGTAGGGGACGTGCTGTTTTATCCGGGGCCGTACAGCGAAACGGAAATCCTGCTGGCCTACGGGTCGTGCTGTTTCGCCAGCAAGATGGGTCAGTTGGCCGGCAACCATTTCCTGACCATCGTGCAGGGCAAGGAAAACCTTCGAGCCCTGGGCGTGAAGACGTTGTGGGAAGGGGCACAGGAGGTGCTGTTCGAATTGGCGTGATCCCGCCGGCGCGGTGCGACCGGACGCGGCTCGCGCCGCTGCTACAGAAAAGCGCCAATCCCCTGTAGCAGCGGCGCAAGCCGCGTCAACGGTACACGCGGTTTTCCAGAATGTAATGAAGGGAGGCAGGCAACATCGGCCCATGCCCCAGCCCGGGAAACACGTGGTAATCAACGCGCAAACCGGGCACGCCGCTAACACCCTTCAACAACCGCTCCATGGCCACCCCCGGCGCCTGCGTCGAGCGCGCCGGCCCACCCGGTCCGGCTGCCTCGGCGTCACCCCGCATCAACGTCAACCCCACCTTGTTCTGGCCCACTTGGTCCGCCAAGCCATCCAACGGCTCGAGCACCGCACCGTTTTCCCACCACAGCGAAGGACTGGCCGCAGCGTAATGCTGAAACGCCCCAGGCCGGGTCAGCAGGGCATGCAGCACCAGCAATCCGCCATAGGAATGCCCCCACAATGTTTGCCGTTTCACATCCACCGGTACGGCGTGCTCCACCAGCGGTTTGATTCGCTGATCCAGCAGATCGAGAAACTGATCGGCGCCGCCGCTGGGCAACCCGGAGGGCGCATCGATCTGCGTGTCGCCGGTCACTTGAGGCGTGTAATCGAAGGTTCGCGCCGGTCGGTCGATACGCAGCGGCGTGGTCGAGCCGATGGCCACGATCAGCGGTGCGTCCGCGCCTTCGTTCAAGCGCCGTAGCAGTGTCTGGTCCAATGAACCCACGGCAGCATTGCCATCGAGCAGGTACACCACCGGGTAGCCAGCGGCCGGGGCGGGCTGGTCCGGGCGGCCGATGTACAGCCGGTAATGCCGCTGCCCGTCCGCCGAGTCCAGGGGTCGGGTGGTGAACCCATAGCCAGTGTCGGGCCGTTCCAGCACCGGGGCCACCATGGGCTGCTGCGGGTCCGGACGTGCTTGCGCGGCGCCGTGTGAAATCAGGGCGGCCATTGCCAGCCCGCTGATGATCGTATGCTTCATCAGAACGACGCCGTCAGGCTGGTGTAGAGCGTGCGGCCCGACTCGTTGTAGGTGGCCGCGCCCGCGCCTTCGATGTTGTTCACACCCTGGGCATTGCCCTCGCGATACAGGCGCTTGTCGAGCAGGTTGTCGATGCCCGCCGTCAGGCTCAGGTGCCGAGTCAGCGCATAGGTGCCGCTGACGCCGACCAGCGCGTAGGGCGACAGCTGATTGTTGGATGTGCCGGTCACTCGTGCACCGTGGTAGTCGTATTTCTTGGGCTTCTGCTTGCCGTACCAGGCCACATTGGCCTGCAGCGACAGCGCTTCGCTGGCCTGCCAGTCGAGCATCGAATTCAGGGTGTACTTGGGCGTCACCGAAAGCACATCGCCGGTTTCCTTGTTCACCGAACGCAGCATGTAGGTGAAGTTGTTGGTCCAGTTCAGATCATCCGTCACGGGCAAGGTCAGGTTGCCTTCCAATCCCTCGACCAAGGCCTTGGGCACGTTCTCCCACTGGAAGATGCTGGCGTTGGCAGTCGTCCCGCTGCCACCGATGGCGGTGCCGACCGGGGTCAGGCCCGATTCGATCTTGTTGCGGTAATCGTTGCGAAAGTAGGTCAGGCCGGCCACCACGCCGTCTTTGCGATATTCCACGCCCAGCTCCTTGTTGACGGTGGTTTCGGCTTCCAGGTCGGCATTGCCCTGCAGGTAGCAACTGGTGGTCTGGCCGTAGCAACCCTGACCGTTGCTATACAGCAGGTAGTTGGGGTTCAGTTGGTAGAGGTTCGGCGCTTTGTAGGCACGGGCGATGCCGGCCTTCACGGTCACAGTGTCGGTCAGCACCTGGGACAGGTTGAGCGACGGACTCCAGTTGTCGCCGACGATGTCGTGATGGTCCAGGCGCAAGCCGGGGGTCAGCTTGGTGCCGGGGAACAGCTCGATGTTGTCCTCGACGAACAGTGAAGCGATACGCGCCTCCGAACTGCCGCTGCGGTTGCTGCTGGCCAGGCCCGGTATGGCGCCACCGGCCGTGGTGGTCTGCACGTTGGAATTGGGGTCGCCAAGGCTCTGCTCGACCCACTCCGTGCCCAGGGTCAGCATCTGATCGACGCCCCAATGCAGCGGCAGGCTGACCTCGCCGTGGGCAGTCAGGTCGCGCACCACGTTGGTGGTGAAATCAGTGCTGGAAAAGATGCCCTCGGTACCCCCGGCCAGGCCTTCCTTCACGCGTCGATTGCGGGTCTTTTCATACTGCAGATAGGCCAGCGAGGTGCCGAAATCCCAGTCGCCGCGGTGGGTCAGGGCGTAGTTCTCGCGATAGAGAATGTTGGTTTCATGGCCCACCAGGCTGCGCACCGTGGCGTTGCTGTTAGTGTTCTGGGTATCGCCGGTGTAGATGTTGCCCTGGCGGCTGTAGCCCGCTTCCAGATCCACAGTCTGCTCGGGGCTGAGCTTCCAGCTCAGCAGCCCGTTGATGTCCTTGTTGCGCACGCCTTCGCGCCCGGCCGGCAAGGTGCCGACCTGGTTGCCGGTGCGCCGCGACTCATGGCCGCTGTTGATGTCCTGATCGTCGGCATCGCTCTTGGCGACATTGCCGAACACGCGGTAGCTGAGCGCATCGGTCAGTGGCCCGTTCAGGCCGAAATTGACCCGCTTGGTGGCGCCTTCCGCGCTGTGTTGCGAAAAGGATTGGTAGACCGTCGCCGAACCGTGGGTCTGGGTACCCGGCTGCTTGGTGATGATGTTCACCACGCCGCCCGCCGCGCCATTGCCGTAACGGGCCGCGGCCGGACCACGAATGACTTCGATACGCTCCACCTGGTCCGCGGGCACCCAGTTGGTGTCACCGCGGCTGTCGCGCTCGCCGCGCCAGCCATAACGCACCGAATTGCGACTGTTCACCGGTCTGCCGTCGACCAGGATCAAGGTATTTTCCGGCCCCATGCCGCGAATATCGATCTGCCGGTTGTTGCCGCGCTGGCCGCTGCTGGAGTTGCCGGTCAGGTTGACCCCCGGCATGGTGCGGATGATCTGCGACAGGTCGTTGGCCGGCGGACGCTTGCGAATGTCTTCCGCCGTGATAATCGACACACCGGGCGCCTGCTTGATCTCTTCTTCGGCGGTGGCCACCACCGAAGACGCTTCCAGCTCCACGGATTCGGCTGTCGTGTTGTCGGCCGACGCGGTTGCGGGGAGCAGATGGCAAGCGCCCAGAAGCACGGCGAAATAGGGCAGGGGCGGCAGGCGCAGGCGCATCGTTGGATCTCCATGAACTGGCCAGGGTGGCCGGAAGATCGAAGATGATAATAATTGCTAAATGATAGTAAAGCGCATTAACTTTCTAAACACTTGGCGTCTGGCTCGGCGAGTCATGGGCCAACAGACGCAGGTTCATGCGCAGACCGTGATCTCCGCGGCTGGCCCACAGCTGGCCGCCCTGCAACTCGATGGCGCGGCGAGCGATGCTCAAGCCCAGGCCGAAGCCCTTGCCCGGCGTGCCATCCAGGCGCAAAAACGGCTCGAAGATCCGCTCCAGGTCGGCGACGTCGACACCGGGCCCTTGGTCCTCTACGCACAAATGCCAGAAGAGGCCATCACGGTGGCCTTGAAGTGTCACCCAGCCTTGCGCTGGCGAGTGCCGGACCGCATTGCGCAGCAGATTCTCCAGCGCCTGAGCGAGGCTGTTCAGGTGGGCCTGCACCACGCAGTCGTCCGGCACCTCGCAGCGCAAGCGATGGGCCGGCCAGTGGTTCTCGAACTGTACGTCTTGCACCAGCGCTTCCCATACCGAACGTACCCGCACCTCTTCACGGGGCAGGTCGGGCCGTTCGGTATCGAGCCAGGCCAGATCCAGCGCGTCCTCGACCAGTCGCTGCATCTCGTCGACTTCGCGCGACACGCGCGCCTGCAATTGCCCGTCCGGCAGGCCGCTGTCGCTGGCCACACGCAGACGGGTCAGCGGAGTACGCATCTCGTGGGACAACGTGCGTAACAATTGACGTTGCTGTTGCAGGCTCTGCCGCACACGCTGGGCCATGTGCTCGTAAGCCTGGGCCAGTTCGCCCAGTTCGTCGCGCCGTTGCGCGACCGCACTGCTGGCGATCGGCTCGAGGTCGTCGGCACGCAGCGCGTTGGCGCGTTCGCGCAGTTCATTGAGCGGCACCACCAGATGCCGATAAAGCAACAGCCCCAACAGCAGCGCCAGCGCAGCCGGCATCAGGCCGTGAGTGACGATGTGGGTCCAGGGCGTGAGCCCCTCCGGTAGCAGCCGTTCCGGCAGTTGCAGTACCAAGCGACCTTGTTCGGGATGCCGAGGAAAGGCGATGCTGACATACGGCAGTTCGTCGTCCAGGCGTCGGCTCATGGGCCAGTCGAGTTTGCGCATGAAGGTCAGGTGGCTGGATTCATCGTGGCTCAAGGCGCTGGTGCCCAGGCTTTGCAGTTGCGGACCGATCACCGCTGCCCAGGTTCGCTGATCGGCCATGAACCGTTCGCGCCATCGCTCCACACCGTCTGCGCCTTCGTTCAGCCAGCGCTGTTCGGCCTGCTCGGCATGGGCCGCCAGACCCTGTCGGGTGGCAGGGTCTAGAAAATAACTGCGCCGCTCCACGTGCAGGCCCCAGAACCACACCAGCCACACCAGCAGCAGGCAGAAACCCGTCTGCAGCAAAGCCAGCTTCCACAGCAGCGAATGACGCCGACGCATCACCCTGCGACCACCAGTACGTAACCCTGGCCGCGTACTGCCTGGATCTGCACATGGTCGGCACCGATCTGGCCCAGCTTGCGCCGTATGTTGCACACATGCACATCCAAGCCGCGGTCCAGCCGTGTGTAGCTGCGGTGCAGCACCTGTTGATAGAGGAACGCCTTGCTCAAGGCCTCACCAGCGTGGTCGAGCAGGGTGCACAGCAGCCGGTACTCGGAGCTGGTGAATCCAGCCGGGCGTTGGTGGTAGTGGATGTCCTGAGCATGGCCGTCACGGATCAACCCGGCCATATCGGTTTCAGCGCGGGTCGGCGTGGCGCGGCGGTCCAGGGCCACTCGGCGCAGCAGCGCGTCGATACGCGCATCCAGCTCGGCCAGGCTGAAAGGCTTGGGCAGGTAATCGTCCGCGCCCTGGGTAAAACCGCTGATGCGATCCTGCTCGGCGCCCAGGGCCGACATCAGCATGACCGGCGTACCCTGAGCCTGGCGCAATTGGCTCAAGACCTTCAGCCCGTCGAGGCCGGGCAGCATGATGTCCAGCAGAATCAGGTCGAACGGTTCACGCTGCGCCAGCAGCAAGGCTGCGTCGCCGCGTTCGCACACCTGGACCACCAGACCGCGACGTTGCAGGTGCAGGCACAGCTGTTCGCGAAGCTCGGCGTCGTCTTCGACCAGCAGTACGCAAGGGGGTTTTTGATAGTCATTCACAATTGCGCAATTGTTGCATCCCGAAGACGCCATCACAATCGCGCAATGCAACGCTGCCTCAATGACCGCGCGGTGGCAGGTCCTCGCTGAACAGCTCGTCCTCGGCATCCGGACTGACCGGAATCTTGTGTTCCTCGGCCGCCCAGGCGCCCAGGTCGATCAGTTTGCAACGGTCGGAACAGAACGGCCTGTTCACATTCGCTGCCGTCCATTCCACCGGCGCCCCGCAAGTCGGGCAATCAACGGTCAAGGGTTGGCTCATTCTCGGCCTCCACGCAAAGTCAGGTAAAAAGTATGCAGCCGCTCGACTTCCGAGTGCAGCCAGGCCAGATCACGGTCGTTGACCAGCACATCGTCCGCCAGCGCCAGCCGCTGCTCGCGGCTGGCCTGGGCTTTCAGAATCGCCTGGACCTGCTCCGGCGTGGTGTGGTCGCGCAGGAGGGTCCGCGCGACCCGCACCGCCTCGGGCGCATCCACCACCAGCAGACGTTGGGTGATGCGGTATTGGCCGGACTCGACCATCAAGGGTGACACGAACACCGCGTAGGGCGACGTCGCCGATGCCAACGATTGCGCAATTTCCTCGGCGATCAGTGGGTGCAACAACGCTTCGACCCAGCGCCGCTCCTGCGCATCCTCGAAGATCACCTTGCGCAGCGCTCCCCGATCCAGGCTGCCATCGGCCTGCAACAGCGCCGCGCCATAGCGCTCGACCAGCGCCGCCAACGCCGGACGCCCCGGCTCCACCACCCAGCGCGAGGCCTGGTCGGCGTCCACCACGTGCACGCCCAACTCGGCAAAGCGCTGCGCCGCCGCGCTCTTGCCGCTGGCAATGCCACCGGTCAGACCCAGCACCCACGGTTTATCCACAGCTGTTGTCATTGGAACCCGGCAAACTGCATGTATGAAGTGGTTATTTGATCACCCCACAGCAATGCAATCCACCCCGCGATGGCCAGATAAGGTCCGAACGGGATCGGCGTACTGGTTTGCGCGTTGCGCATCCGCAGCATGATCACCCCCAGCACCGCCCCCACCAGCGACGACAGCAGAATGGTCAGCGGCAGAATCTGCCAGCCACCCCAGGCCCCCAGCATGGCCAGCAACTTGAAATCGCCGTAGCCCATGCCTTCCTTGCCGGTGATCAACTTGAATGCCCAATACACCAGCCACAAGCTGAGATAACCGGCCACCGCGCCCCACAGCGCGTCATACAGGTTCGTGAACAAGCCCTGCCCATTGACGATCAACCCCAGCCACAACAGCGGCAGCACCAGCACATCTGGCAGCAACTGGTGATCGGCATCGATCAGACTCATGGCCAGCAGCCCCCAGGTCAGCACCAGAAACGCCGCCGCCTCCCAGCCCAGGCCGAAGTGATACACCACGAACGCACTGAGAATGCCCGTGGCCAACTCGACCAGCGGATAACGCAGACTGATCTTCGCCCGACAGCTGGAGCATTTGCCCCGCAGCATCAGGTAGCTCACCACCGGAATGTTCTCCCAGGCACGGATCTTGTGCGCGCAGTGCGGGCACTCGGAGTGCGGGAGCAGCAGGTTATAGGTAGCGCCTGCGGGCTCTGGCGGCAGACCAAGCATTTCCCGGGACTGCGTGGTCCAGTCGCGGTCGAGCATGATGGGCAGGCGATGGATGAGGACGTTGAGGAAGCTGCCGACGCACAGACCCAGGAGTAGGGCGAAGAGGGTCAGGGCCAGGGGGGAGCTTGTTAAAAGTTCGGAGATGGGCATTAGACGACAGAACCAAGCTTGAAAATAGGCAGGTACATTGCTATCACCAATCCGCCAACTAATACGCCCAGCACAGCCATTATCATAGGCTCCATTAGGCTGGTGAGGCTATCCACAAGATTGTCTACCTCGTCCTCATAGAAAGTCGCCACCTTATCCAGCATCTCATCTAACGCCCCTGACTCTTCACCGATCGATGTCATCTGGATAGCAAGACTTGGAAACACCCCAGAGCTTCTCATAGATAAATTAAGTTGAGTGCCAGTCGATACATCCTGTTTGATTTTCTTTACTGCGTTTTTGAATACGATATTGCCTGTAGCTCCTGCCACTGAGTCCAAGGCTTCGACCAGCGGTACACCCGCAGAGAACGTTGTCGAAAGGGTTCGAGCATAGCGAGCCACGGCAGATTTATACAGGATCGCCCCAATGACCGGGAATTTAAGCAGTGCACGATCGACAAAATCTCTGAATTTCTGGTTTCGCTTATGCAGATGCTTTACGGCAAAGATTAAGGCTATCACGAGTATTAGAAGCACGAACCACCACTCTTGAACCACAACCGACAAATTGATTACCATCAACGTAAATGCAGGTAATTCGGCGTTGAAGTTTTCAAATACGGATTGGAATTGAGGTACTACTTTTATGAGCAAGATGGCAGAAACTATCAGTGCGACGCAGACTACCGCAATGGGATACGTCATTGCCTTTTTGATTTTCGCGCGCAGTGCCTCGGTTTTCTCTTTATATGTCGCTACCCTGTCGAGTAAAGTTTCCAGCGCTCCTGCCTGTTCACCCGCATTGACTAGGTTGCAATAGAGCTCATCAAAATACAGGGGGTGTTTCTGTAGTGATGAGGCGAAGCTGTTGCCAGCCGCGACTTCCTGCTTGAGACTGTCAACCAGCTTGCGCATGTTTGAGTTTTGGAAGCCTTCTCCGATGATGTCGAATGACTGAAGAAGGGGGACGCCTGCCTTCATCATTGTTGCCATCTGGCGTGTGAACATCGAAATGTCACCCGATTTTATCTTTTTTCCCCGAGCCAAAATGGAGATGGATCTTTTGCGGACTTTTCCAGGGGCGATACCTTGCTTGCGCAGCTGGGCTTTGATCAGCGGGATGCTAACACCACTGATCTCACCGCTGACTTTTGAACCCTTGCGGTCGACCCCTTCCCATGAGTAGTTCTCAACCTTTGTCGGTTTGACAGCCATTGCTTAGTCCTTCGTTACGCGGTTGACTTCTGCAAGGCTGGTCACACCCTGCATGACTTTCACCAGTCCCGAGGTGCGTAGATCATTGAACCCTTCCTTGCGCATTTGTGCGGCGATTTCAATAGAGTTTCCCGCCTCCATTATCAGTCGTTGCAGCTCTTTAGTGATACGGACCACCTCATAGATTCCCTGTCTACCTTTATATCCCGCATTGCACTGATCGCACCCCACGGGCTCGTAAATTTTAAATGTGCCAATTGTCTCAACGGGAAAACCTTCTTCTAATTGCGATTCCCGTGGGATCGCAGCTTCTTTTTTGCAATGAGGGCACAATTTTCTTGCTAAGCGCTGGGCTATAATCAAGCTTACGGATGTGGCAATGTTAAAGCTCGCAACGCCCATGTTTTGGAGGCGTGTCAGTGTTTCCGCAGCGCTATTAGTATGGAGTGTAGATAGCACCAAGTGACCTGTCTGTGCGGCTTTTATCGCTATTTCAGCGGTTTCAAGGTCTCGGATTTCGCCTACCATGATTACGTCTGGATCTTGTCGTAAAAATGATCGAAGAGCTTGGGCAAAGTCTAAACCTTGTTTGTTATTGACATTGACTTGGTTGATCCCTTCCATGTTTATTTCAACAGGGTCTTCTGCTGTCGAAATGTTGATGTCTACAGTATTAAGTATGTTTAGCCCAGTGTAGAGGGATACTGTCTTGCCCGAACCGGTGGGCCCTGTGACCAAGATCATACCTTGAGGCTGGCTAAGAGCTTGAAGATACAGTTCCTTTTGATGCGGTTCATAGCCTAGAGCATCGATACCCATCTGAGCACTGGATGGGTCCAATATCCGCATAACAATTTTTTCGCCCCAAAGCGTCGGCAGGGTATTCACTCGGAAGTCAATAGCTTTTGTCTTAGATATACGCATTTTTATGCGCCCATCTTGCGGTCGCCGTCGCTCTGATATGTCTAAGCTTGCCATAACCTTGAGTCGTGCTGAAATTCTCCCGGCTAAGTTGATCGGCGGCTTTGCTATCTCCCTCAACATCCCATCAGTACGGAACCTAACCCTATACACTTTTTCGTATGGCTCAAAATGTAAATCAGAGGATCCGCTTCGAATAGCATCAAGCAACATTTTGTTGACAAACCTGACGACCGGCGCGTCATCAGCGTCCTGCCCTGCAATAGGTTCATCGCGTCCATCAGTGACGGATTGCACATCCAACCCGTCTAAGTCAATATCCGCTAGGTCTTCAAGTCCAGTTGTGGCGGAGTCGAAGAACTTTTCAATTGCGTCAGAAAGCTTATCGTCTTCAACTAATATTGCTTCGGCTGCGAGGCCAGTGCTGAATTGAATATCAGTAATAGCTTGGTGGTTAGTAGGGTCTGACAAGCCGATGAAAAGTTTGTTTCCTCTTTTATACAACGGCAGTGCGTGATGCTGGCGTATTAGCTTTTCACTAACAAGGCCTTTAGGTTGAAGCTCTTTGTCGACAGCATTCAAGTCGAGAAAGGATACACCGAATTGATCTGCTGCTATCTCGGCAACTTCACGGCCCGTCGCTAATTTGTTCTGAACAAGATAGTGCACGAAGGGGGTTTTAGCGCGAAGGGCTTGCTGATAAGCGGTCTGCGCAGACTTCTCGGATATGAGATCTGCGACAACTAGATGTCTAGCTAAGCCTGAAAGGGTTATATCGTTCATGAGCGTACCGGCCTCCGTCATTCGTTGCTTTATAGCGCAGTCGGCCGATGGTGCCAAATCCTACGAAAGCGCCATCATGCTATCGCACTGATTCCCGGGGTCTTGTGTGATGCGTGCGCCCCTGACGGTATGGCTCTCTCAGGAAAAAAAACGGACCGCGTCGCGGTCCGTTCTCATTTCATAAAATTATTTATTGTTCTTCAGGATCGCAGCAGTTACAGCTGGCTCATCAGTAGCGGAGATATTTGTCGAAGCGGCCCAAGTAAGCGCTGTAGTGCCCAGAGTTGGCGTGTAAGTAATGGTCTTGCCGTTCAGGTTCGTACCCAAACCACTGGCCAAAGTCATGGTGATTACACCGTCGGCTGTACCAACGCTCGCAACCTCTTTGGTAGCAGTAAAGTTGGCATTCGTTGGGATCCCATTAGTACCTGTAGAGCAACCTGTCACAGTACCTAGCTCTTGAGAGCACAATGCTACGGCAGTTTTTAGGCTATCTGCCGCAGTAAGGGCAGAGGCGATTTTAGCCTTTTTGGTATAATCCTGGTAAGCAGGAAGTGCTACTGCAGCGAGAATACCGATAATGGCAACAACAATCATCAATTCGATAAGGGTAAAGCCTTTTTGGACGCTTTTCATTTGAATGCCTTCATAGCCATTTTTGGTGGTCGGTTGCCAGGTTGCTGGCGCATATAGAAGTTAGAGCAACCTACATGCCAAGTTTTGTGGGACGTCGAAAATCCCATATCAGGTGGCGAAAACGATGCTTTGTGGGGCTTGAGACAGGCATTGAATGCCATTTTTTGTCAGTTTTGGTCGCTTACCGCCGCGTAGCCCCGTCCTTTCTTCCTACAATCTTTCATCATTTGTTGTTCCCCCGCTGTTGTGCCACGCCGATGCCGGTGATAATTTCAGGACCCACGCCGGTGTAGCTCAGTCGGTAGAGCAGCGCACTCGTAACGCGAAGGTCGTAGGTTCGATTCCTATCTCCGGCACCATCTGAAATCACCTGTGTCAGCTTCAGATTTTCAGACCCAGCAAGCCTGATGTAGCACCGCTGCTCAAAAACTCAGAATACGGATATCACATGCCTCTCCTAAACCTCAGCCGCCGAACAGCGGCTTTCGTGTTTTTGGCGACCCTTACAGGCTGCGCAACGCACAAGGACTTCCAGGCCACAGGCGGAAGTCGCGCAGATGGCGTCATTGACGTTGCGTACGAATTCAGTAGCTTCGAAACCCCCGTGGTTGATCAGCAGCAGGCGTACGCCATCGCCCGCTCCAAGTGTTCTTTATGGGGTTATGTCGACGCAGAGCCTTTTGGCGGAACAAACCAGGAATGCACGCTCAGACGCGGCTACGGCGACTGTTCCGCATGGCGTGTATCGAAGAAATACCAATGCCTTGGCAACCTCGGCAGCGTATCTGCGTCACTTAACTACCTTGGCCCAAGCCAAGCTCCTGCTGCTGTCCCTGCGCGACAGGCGACAGCACCCTACCAAGCCGCGCCCAGTACCGCGCCTGCGCCCTTATCGTCCTCTGAATACCGCGAACGGCAGATCGATTTGCTGATGCAGCAGAACTTGCCTTACGACGAATATCAAAAGAGATATCAGGCAATCATGGCGCAGTAGTGAATCGAGGCAAGGCAGAAGCTGTCCCGCTCGGTTGCTCTCACGCATAGCCCACACGACATGCCCAGGAGCCCCCCATGTTCAGCCACATCCAAATCGGCGCCCGCGATCTCCCAAAAATGCTCGCCTTCTACGACCGCGTCCTCCAAACCCTCGGCCTCATCCGCATCCCCGAGGAAAACGACGGCGGTCCAGACGGCGCCGGTTGGCAGCGGCCGGGCAGGCCCTGGCCTCAGGTCTACGTCCAGCTTCCGTTCAACGGCCTGCCAGCCACGTGGGGCAACGGCATGCAGGTGAGTTTTGCGGCGCAGTCGCAGCAGCAGGTGCGGGACGCGTGGCAGGCGGCGTTGGATAACGGCGGCACGGACGAGGGCGTGCCGGGTTTGCGGCCGCAGTATGCGCAGGACTATTTCGGGGCCTATTGTCGGGATCCCGAGGGCAACAAGTTATGTTTCGTGCACACCTCTGATATGGCTTAGGCCGCTTTCCGGCGCAGGTTGGCCAGTCGCGCGACGACGGCCGTGATTACTACGGCCAGGACCACGCCCGTCGCCACGGCGGGCAGTATGCCCAGTTGCATCACCATCCCCTGCAGGCTCAGGTAGAAGCCGATCACGCCGACGGCGCCAATGGCGTTGCCGCGCACGATCGCGGCGAGCTCCTGCCGTCCGCCCTGGACATGGGCGAACACGGCCAGTGGCCACGCGATGATGGGGATGGGCGCCAGGTAGCCGCTGACGACGGGGCCCAGCCACTGTGCGCCGGCGGTGATCAGCAGGAGCAGCAGGGTGGCGGTGAGCATCCGCATCGGGATGATCCAGCTGGGCAGCGGAACCGGCTTTGCCGGGCGCTCGCCGGTCGTTGAGGTGGCCATGATCAGTACGATGATGAGGCACAGCGTGACTGCGATGGACGCCGGGAGTGAGCCCAGCCAGTTCATGAGCAAGGCGGCGACCACGTAGAAGGCCAGCGCTGCCACGCAGCCGAGGAATGCCGAAAGCCGCCGGGTCACGGTGAGGTAGAACAGGTAGGTCGCCTGGATCGCCGCAACGCCCGCCAGCGCGCCCGGTACCGCCATTGCTACGAATCCAGGGCCTTGTTCAAGGCTCAGAAACAACGTCACCACGGCCGAAGTCACCGGAAGACCCGAGAGCAAGCCACCGACGTGGGTGCCCCAGCGTTTGGCGGCGATGGAAATCGAGAGCATGAGCAGCGGGGTGATGAGCAGCTTGAGGTAGAAGACGGTCATGGGTGTGTTTCGTTGTTTTTGGTTCGTACGTTTTACAGGATTCGATAGCCCGATGTGTTGACGGTCATCTGTCTGGCGCACTCTGGCGCGGTTTGTGGGCATCTACTACCGTTAGGGTCGATGGAGTCAGTGGCTCCAGCCGTTCAAACAGGAGTGTTGCCATGAGTAAGTGGGTCCCTTCAATCGCTACCGCTTTGCTGCTGATCTGTGCCGTGGCGCCTGCTACGCAGGCTGAAGATGAACTGGACAAGGGCATTCGTCACGACAATCGAGAACTCGACAAAGGTGTCGAGCACGATGCCAAGGAAATCGACAAAGGCGTTAAACACGACGCCGCCGAGGTCGATAAGGGTCTTAAGCACGACGATGATGAGCGGCACAAGGCCGACAAACACCTCGACAAGGAGGCGAAAAAGCATTTGTGACGGCAGGCTGTGACGTGGTCGGCAGGCGCAATCGAGTCGAGCGTACCCGCCATGGCGATTGTTCGCATCGACCTGTATTGTTTTCGCCGCGTCTGTCGACCACGCATGAGCCCGCATTGCATTTTGGGCAAGGAAGCCAACCGTGAAGTACCTTCTTATCATTCTCGCCAGTTACGCTTCGGTCTATCTGTGCGTCTCGCCGCTGCTCGATGCGCGGGTGCAGGACATTATCGAAGGTCTGGAGATGCGCCGCCGAGCGGCTGACATCGAGGTCTACATCGAGCAGGTAATCGACTCGCTGAATCGCACCAAGCTGGAGTACGCCTTGTTCGGCGGTACGTTGCTGGCCGGATTGATCTGCGCCGGGGTCTGGTTGCTTAGCCGTTAGGCGCAGTTGCGGGGCCTGACGTGCAAATCAGCTGGGTTCTGCACGCCACCCGTAGTCACTCGTTGCCTTGGTCCTTCTCGCTGAACTCCACCGCCAGGGCGGCGGCCTCTTCGTCGTTGGTGCGGATGTGCAGCTCGCCCTCGGCGTCCTGTACTTGAAACACCAGGTCCATGCCTTGTGCACGGTATTGCTCGGGGACGTCATCGCCTTCGAGTTTCTTCACTGAAATGGCCATGGTTTTCCTCCCAAAGAAACTGTGACCCGTGCCTGTGGGTAACGTGCGGTCAAAAGTTGTGCACAGGAACTTACCTCGCCTGCAAAGCCTCGAATCGTTACCTAACATCAGAGGCTTCCTACCATGACCACACGCGATGAAATTCAGCCGAAAGCTCCGACCCTCGACGCGAGCGGCAAGCCCGTGAACGTGGTCGAGCGCGATATCGAGAACGAAACCCCGGCGACCGAAGGCGTCGACAAGGTCATCACGCCCACCTCCATCAAGGAGAAAGAGCAGGACGCCGAGACCTTGCAGCGCAAGACCGCCGAGATCGAACGCAAGATTGCAGACGGTCGCTGATGTCGTGAAAAGGGAGAAAAGTGCAGCTAACTGTCCGTTCACATCCGTTTCACGCGGTGTTCACATTCTCGGGCGTAATGTTGACCTTGCTCCTTCTTCAAGCCCGCTTTCCTCCCCGTCGGCGGGCTTTTCTTTGCCTGCGATTTGGCGTTTCGCCCATCCAGGCCTGCTAACCTCTCTTATTCAAGCGTCGACCCGAACCGGATGTCGGCGCGTTGCAGCGCCTTGTTGCGCTGCCTTCCAAGGAGCTTGACCCCGCCATGACCATTTCTCTGCGCACACGGCTGCTGACCGTGTTGATGTTCACCACGCTGCTCAGTGGCTGCGGCATCAATAACATTCCGCAATATGACGAACAGGTGAAATCGGCCTGGGCTCAGGTGGAGAACCAGTACCAGCGTCGTGCCGACCTGATTCCCAATCTGGTGGAAACGGTGAAGGGTTACGCCAAGCAGGAACAGGACACCCTGACCCGGGTCATCGAAGCGCGGGCCAAGGCCACTTCGATCCAGGTCGACGCCAATACCCTGGACGATCCGGCCAAGCTGCAGCAGTTCGACCAGGCTCAGCAGCAACTCAGCGGTGCCTTGAGCCGTTTGATGGTGACGGTCGAGCGCTATCCTGACCTGAAATCGAACCAGAACTTCCTGGCCTTGCAGTCGCAGCTTGAAGGCACCGAAAACCGCATCGCGGTGGCACGTCGTGACTTCATCGCCTCGGTCGAGAAGTACAACACCGAGATCCGCACCTTCCCCGGCAAGCTGTGGCAGATGACCATGTACCGTGACCAGAAGGTTCGCGAGAACTTCAAGGCCACGGCACCCAATGCCGAGCAAGCGCCGAGCGTGAAGTTCCAATGAAGCCATGGCGGTGCCTGCCGCTGCTGATGCTGTTATGGGTCGCCACTGCCGGAGCGCTGGAATTTCCAGCGCTCAGCGGCCGGGTGGTGGACCAGGCGGGCTTGCTCGACGGGCAGACCCGCAGTCAGCTCAGCCAGATGCTCGAAGCACACGAGCAGACGACCTCCGAGCAGGTCGTGGTGGTGACCGTGCCGGATCTGCAAGGCACGGACATCGCCGACTACGGCTATCAACTCGGACGCGCCTGGGGCATCGGTCAGAAGGGCAAGGATAACGGCGCCCTGCTGATCGTGGCCAAGGCCGAGCGCAAGGTGCGCATCGAGGTGGGCTACGGTCTGGAAGGGCAGCTCACCGACGCGCAGTCCTCCATCATCATCAATAATGTGATCGTGCCGTCGTTCCGCCAAGGCGATTTCGCCGGTGGCATTCGTGCTGGCGCGGCCGCCATGTTGCAGGTGCTGGGCGGTGATCCACTGGCCGAGCCCCAGCGCAGCAATGCGCAGGGTCAAGGTCAGGAGCAGCAGCGCTTGCCGTGGCCGGCGTTTCTCATCTTGATCATCATCGTGATCGTGATGATCCGTGGTGGGGGAGGCGGGCGTGGTGGTCGCGGCGGCGGTGGCGGTTCGGTACTCACCGGCGCGGTGCTGGGCAGTGTGCTCGGCGGCGGCCGTGGCGGCGGTGGTTTCGGCGGCGGCGGTGGCGGTTTTGGTGGCGGTGGCGGCGGCTTCGGCGGCGGGGGTGCATCGGGTGGCTGGTAAATCGAGCAGGTACGCAGCATGACATTACTGGACGAAAGCGCGCAGAAGCGCGTTGCCATGGCGATTGCCGAGGCGGAACTGCACACCGACGCCGAACTGGTCACGGTGCTCGCACCGCAATCCGACGACTACACTTACATTCCGCTGCTCTGGGCGGGTTTGATCGCCTTGTTGGTGCCGGGCCTGATCAACTATTACCCCGGTTGGCTGAATGCCCACCAGTTGCTGCTGGCGCAGTGGGCGACCTTCATCGTGATGGGGCTGCTGTTCCGCATTCCTGCGCTGACTACGGCATTGGTGCCGCGCCGTGTGCGTCACTGGCGGGCGGCCAACATGGCCCGTCGGCAGTTCCTGGAGCGCAAGTTGCACCACACCCAGGGCGCGACGGGAATGTTGATCTTCGTTTCGGAGGCGGAACGGTACGTGGAAATCCTGGTGGACGAGGGCATTTCCAGCCGTATTGGCGATGACACCTGGGGTGCGATCGTCGAGACATTCACCGCGCGGGTCAAGCGAGGTGAAACGATGGAGGGCTTCGTGGGTTGTATCCAGGCGTGCGGTGAGGTATTACGTGAACACGTACCTGTAACCCATCCTCGCAACGAGTTGCCGGATCGGTTGGTCGTGCTGGGCTGACCGCTCAGCCCTGCCAATGGACCTAACGAGGTTACGAGCTGTCAAAGTGGCATTACGCTATCATCCGCACTTTGCCCACGGAGCCTCGCCATGAGCTCGATCATTTTTCCTCAGCCGTTCAAAGCGGTTGGCTGCTCCGACTGTCGAAACCTGGATGCTCTGGGTTTCGACTTCACCATGGCGTTCCAGCCGATCCTCAACGTGCGCAGCGGGCAGCCATGGGCCTATGAGGCCCTAGTGCGCGGCATCAACGGTGAGTCTGCGTACAGCATCCTGAGCCAGGTCAACGACGGCAATCGCTACCGTTTCGACCAGTCCTGCCGCGTCAAGGCCATCGAGCTGGCCACCCGTTGGGGTCTGCTTGACCTGCCTGACTGCCTGCTCAGCATCAACTTCCTGCCCAAGGCCGTCTATCGCGCCGAAACGTGCATCCGCGCCACGCTCGAAGCAGCCCGCGAATTCGGCTTTCCGTTGAATCGGCTGATGTTCGAAGTGACCGAAGGCGAGCGTGTGGACGACCCGATGCATTTGCAGTCGATCTTCAGCGAATACGAGAAACAGGGATTCGTCACGGCGATCGATGATTTCGGGTCAGGGTATTCGGGCCTGAACCTGCTGGCGACCTTCCAGCCCAAGGTGCTGAAGATCGACATGGCACTCACCCGTGACCTGGATCATGACGCCGTGCGCCAGGCCATCGTGGCAGGTATCGTGCTGGTGGCTGGCAAGCTGAACATCACCGTCGTGGCCGAAGGCGTGGAAACCGTCGGCGAAAGCACGGCCCTGCAGGGGCTGGGGATCGACCTCCAGCAAGGCTACCTGTTCGCCCGTCCTGCCATTGGCAAGCTGCCGCTCAAGCATTGAGCGAAGGGCTGGATCCGAACACCCGTAAGCGATATACGCCAGCGCTGAAGGTCAGGGCAAGTGTTCACTTGCCCCTTATTCCGCATCAATCTTCGAGAATGAACGCGAACTTGTCGTCGATCAGCATCTTCAGGTAGGCGTCGAAGCTGTCGGCGATGACCACGTATTCGTCCGGGTCGTGGACGAAGCGGATCACTTGGCCTTTGGTGCCTTTGCTCGTGGGGTTGAAGTCGATGAACAGCGTGGAGGTACCGCCGTTGTTCATGCAGTGCGAGAAGCACAGGCGCTCGCCCAGGATGACATCGGGATCGATGCGCTTGTCGACCATGTCCGGGTTTTCCAGGAACAGGTCGTCGTAGATGTCGGCAATGCTTTTGTCGTTGGCGGTGCGGTCTTCGAGGATCTGTTCGACCGAGCGCAGGTAGTACGGGTACTCGGCGATGTCGGAGCCCAGGATGAGCACTGAGACTTCGCCTTTTTCGTACTTCTGCCAGTGCGTGCCGTTCACCTTGGCAAGCAGGTGCAGGAGGCTGTCCGGGCAGTCGGGATAGACTTCTTTGAGCGCATCCAGTTGGGTGGGCGAGGCGCCGGTGGCGAACGCGAGTTCGTCAAGGCTGGCGGCGGGCAGGGCGGCTTTGAGGCCTGAGTGGAACTGTTCGACGATGCTCAAGGCAGCTTCCTTACGCGGGTTTTGTTTGAGCACCATTGGGCGATTCGTGGGGGGGAGTCAAGGGAATTTACTGTTTGGGGGATTTGTGGGGGGCTTGGGATGTGTGGGGGGGCGACTGGCCTCTTCGCGGGCAGAGCCCCGCTCCCACAGGGCCTGCTTCCACAGGACCTGCTTTCATAGGAGCAGCTTGCACAGAGGCCAGCGGGGGTGTCAGCGCCAGCGGACGGTGTAGTGCGCGGGGACGTCGCTCATCTGGGGCTGGAAGTGGGTGTTGGAAATGACGTGGGTCTGCATGTCTCCGGCGGCGTCGTGCAGTTCGATGCGGTCGCCGGCGCCGGCATTGAGGGTCACCTCGTAGATCAGGGCCTTGTTGGGCTCCACGGAAGACTCGAATGGGCCGAAACGGGTGCCGTCGATGCGAACGATGTAGACCTGCTGGGCGCCTTGGGTGGATGTGCTGGTCACTGCGAAAACTCCATACCTTTGCTGGTCGATATCTATGTGGGCTGTCACAGGCTCAGGCGCATGGACAGGTCTACCGCTTTTACATCCTTGGTCAGGGTGCCGATCGAGATGTAGTCCACACCCGTTTCGGCAATGCTGACCAGGGTCGAATCATTGATGCCGCCGCTGGCTTCGAGCTTGGCCTGGCCGGCGTTGATGCTGACCGCTTCGCGCATGTCCGCAAGGCTCAGTTCGTCGAGCATGACGATGTCCGCGCCGGCGGCCAGTGCCTCGCGCAACTCGTTTAGGCTTTCGACCTCGATTTCCACGGGCTTGCCTGGTGCGATGCGTTGCGCAGCCGTGATCGCCTGGGCCACGCCGCCGCACGCAGCGATGTGGTTTTCCTTGATCAGGAACGCATCGTACAGGCCGATGCGGTGGTTGTGGCAACCGCCGCAGGTCACCGCATACTTCTGCGCCAGGCGCAGGCCCGGCAGGGTTTTGCGCGTGTCCAGCAGTTTGACCTGAGTGTGGGCAACCCGCTCGGCGAACGACTGCGCACGGGTGGCGACGGCCGACAGCAGTTGCAGAAAATTCAGCGCGCTGCGCTCTCCGGTCAGCAGTGAACGCGCCGGCCCTTCGAGGTGGAACAAGGGTTGATTGGCCTGTGCCTGCTGCCCATCCACCACTTGCCAATGCACCGCCACGCGGGGGTCGAGCTGACGAAACACGGCATCGACCCAGGCGGTGCCGGCGATGGTGCAGGTGTCGCGGGTAATGATGGTGGCCTTGGCCAGGCGCTCGGCCGGGATCAGTTGCGCGGTGATATCGCCGCTGCCCACGTCTTCGAGCAGCGCACGGCGCACGTTGGCTTCGATTTCAGCGGTCAGATCGGCAAAACGAAGATTGGGCATGACGCGCTCCATCGGCAAAGTGGGGCGGATTATAGGATACTGCGCGGCTCGGAGCGAAGCCCTGCGCCCGTTGCCTCGATGTGCTGCAAAAAGACATGCATTTGGTCGGCTTCCCTGAGCGTTATTGTCTTTTTGCGGTCAATCTTTCACTTAACTCCGTGTTCGCTGAACTGCTTGTCACCTTGGTAGTCAGAGATCACTGTCTGTGAAGTCAGCTCGTAGATGACGTCACGCGGTTGGCAGGGATGTCGACGCTCTTTTTCGTGGGTGGGGGGTTCTTGATGGCGAACGATGGGAAAGTGGTTTCACTGAACAAGGCGGCCGTCGATTCTGCCAGCCAGCCTGCCAGTGTGCGCCTGCCTGTCGTCCTGTTGCAGGTGCGCGACAAGGCCGCACTGCAGCTCAAGCAGGCCCTTCAGGTGCTGTTCGACAACGCCGACGATACCCTTTTCGAAATGGCCGATCGGGCGTTGAACAACGTCGATCAGAACACCTTCTTCGAAGCCATGCGCGACTTGCGCCTCAAGCGCAAGAGCATCGAGCGCGGCTTTCTCGAGAAATTCTACGAAAGCTTCGTGCGCGTGGGTCAGTACGACACGGCCGAAACCGGTACGCCTGCGCCGCTGAGCTACGACAAGCTGGCCCTGGTGCCCAACGACGAGCTGGAACGCACGGTGGCGCTGGACGCCATGGTCAGCAAGGTGCTGAGCCGCGACAGCTTTGCCCTGGGCCAGTTGACCACGCGCTTGAACGTGCTGCTGACGCGCCGCCTGGACGATTCCACCAATCCGCTTGGCCCGGTCATGCTGTGTGACTATTTCCTGCAGGCCGGGCGCAGCCTGGGTGTGGAGATCAAGGTCAAGCTGATCATCCTCAAGCTGTTCGAGAAGTACGTCCTGACCGATACCGATCAGCTCTACGCCGAGGCCAATCAGTTGCTCATCGCCGCCGGAATCTTGCCCGAGCTCAAGGCCGCGCCGGCCCGTCGCGCCGCCGATCGCTCCAGCGACCGCGCGCGCCCCGCAGCCGTTGAACCGGAAACGCGCACCGAAGCACCGAGCAAGCCTGCCCAGCGCGACGAAGGCGTGCAGGAAGTGTTCGGTGCCCTGCAGGATCTGCTGCACGATCTGCGTGGCAGCATGGCGCCGAAGATGGAGCCGCCCAGCGAGGCCATGCCGATCTCGACCAGCGACCTGATGCGCCTGCTGTCTCATCTGCAGCATCACGTTCCCCAGCAGACACCGCAGAACGATTACGACCTGCGTCAACAGCTGGAGCAGCTGCTCACGCGAGTCAGCGTCAAGAGCGGCAAGTTTCGCGTGGTGGGGGTGGTGGACGAAGATGTCATCAACCTCATCGCCATGCTGTTCGAATTCATTCTCGACGATCGCAACCTGCCCGATTCACTCAAGGCCCTGATATCGCGCCTGCAGATTCCGATGCTCAAGGTCGCGGTGCTGGACAAGAGTTTCTTCAGCCGTGGCGCCCACCCGGCGCGGCGACTGCTCAATGAAATCGCCTCGGCTGCGATGGGCTGGGGCAGCCGCGACGATTACCAGCGCGATGCCCTGTACCTGCGGATCGAGCAGATCGTCCAGCGTCTGCTCAACGATTTCGTCGACGACACCTCGCTGTTTTCCGAGCTGTTGGTCGATTTCCTCGCCTTCAGCAATGACGAGCGCCGCCGCAGCGAGCTGCTCGAACAGCGCACCCGCGATGCCGAAGAAGGCCGCGCGCGCGCGGACCTGGCGCGTCATCTGGTGGAAAAGGAACTCAACAGCCGCCTGCTGGGCCGCACGTTGCCTCAGGTGGTGGTCAATCTGCTGCAGGATGCCTGGAGCCGGGTGTTGTTGCTGGTCTGCCTCAAGCACGGAGCCAATTCGGCCGAGTGGCAGGCGGCATTGGCGACCGTCGACGATTTGATCTGGAGCGTCGAGCCCCACGATGACCCCGACATGCGCATGCGTCTGCTGGAACTGGTGCCGGGACTGCTCAAGTCCCTGCGCGACGGCCTCACCAGCACCGCGTTCGATCCGTTCGCCACCAGTGAATTCTTCAGCCAGCTGGAAGTGCTGCACGTTCAGGCATTCCAGCGCGAACTCGCAGATGTCGAGGGCACTTCGAACGGCGATGAGTCGCTGGTGCAGGTGGTCGAAGAGATCGTTCTGACCCCGCTCGGCGAAAGCGTCGATGGCGAGGCTCAGGTGCGCCTGGCCGACGATGACCCCGGCCTGCTGCAGGTCGACAAGCTGCGTGTGGGCAGCTGGGTGGAGCTGCAGGAAAACGACGAATTCAAACTGCGCTGCAAGCTGACGGCGATCATCGAAACGTCGGGCAAGTACGTGTTCGTCAACCGCACCGGCATGAAGGTCCTGGAAAAGACCCGCATGGGCCTGGCGGTCGAGTTCCGTCGCGGCACCGTGCGCGTGCTCGACGACACCCTGTTGTTCGACCGGGCGCTGGACTCTGTGGTCACCAACCTGCGCAAGCTCAAGGCGAACTGACGGCCCTGGCCACAGGCAGGCTGTCTTCCTGCGCCTGAAGGTTCATACTGGGGTTCCTTGATTGGCCAGCAGGACTCCAGATGCGGTTGAACGGTTTCACGGGATGGTGCGAAGGCGCTCGGCATTGCCCCTCACCCAACTTCAACGAGCGCCCTGGTGGCGAAGTCTCGCTGCTGGTCATCCACAACATCAGCCTGCCGCCCGCGCAATTTGCCACGGGCAGGGTGCAGGCCTTCTTCCAGAACCGTCTCGATGTCAGTGAGCATCCCTATTTCGAGGGGATTTCCCACCTGCGGGTGTCCGCGCACTTTCTGATCGAGCGTGACGGTGGGGTGACGCAGTTCGTCTCTTGCCTGGACCGCGCCTGGCACGCTGGGGTGTCGTTGTTCGACGGCCGCGAAAACTGTAATGATTTTTCGGTAGGCATCGAACTGGAAGGCACTGATGATCAGCCCTTCGCCGATGCCCAGTACGGGGCGCTCATCACCCTGACCCGGCTGTTGCAGGAGCGCTTCCCGGCGTTGAGCGTGGAGCGGATACGCGGTCACAGCGATATCGCCCCGGGTCGCAAGACCGACCCCGGCCCCTGTTTCGATTGGGCACGTTACCGTGCCGCCTTGCTGAATGAAGAGGATGCCCCATGATCTTTCTGGTGCTGCTGTTGGTCCTGCTGGCGGAGAAGTTTTCCGGGCTGCGCCAGCGCGTGCAACGTGACGGGTTTTTCCTGAGTGAACTGCACAGGCTCGAGGCGCGGCCGGGCCTTGCGCGCGAGCCTTGGCTGGTGCTGGGCATCGGCGTGGCACTGCCGGCGTTGCTGCTGGCGTTACTGCTGTATGTCTTGCAGCCGGTCGCGTATGGCTTGCTGGCGTTGCCGGTGCATCTGCTGGTGCTGATCTACAGCCTGGGCCGTGGTGACGTTACCGTAGGGCTGGGGCCGTTTCGCGATGCCTGGCGCCGTGGAGATACCCAGGCGGCGGTGCATGTGGCCGAGCGTGACATGGGTGTTCTTGCCGATGATGGCAGCAGCCTGCTGCAGAAGGTGCAAGGCCATCTGCTTTGGGAGGCCTATCAAAGCTTTTTCGCGGTGATCTTCTGGTACGCCGCGCTGGGTCCGGTGGCGGCGCTGATCTATCGGCTGGTGGCCTTGGTGGCCGAGCAGTCTCGGCATCCCGCAGTGGCGTTGCGAGCGCTGCGTCTGCGTCATGCCCTGGACTGGCTACCGGTGCGCCTGCTGGCAGCCAGCTTCGCCCTGGTCGGCAACTTCGTGGCGGTGAGCCGAGTGATGTTGCACGAAGTGCTCAGCTGGGAGATCGGCGCTGCGACGCTGATCGACCGGGTCGGTCGTGTGGCAGGCGATGTGCCGACGCCGGTGGTAGGGCCGGCAGGCGTGGAAACGCTGGACAGCCTCTGGCAGATGGTCGTGCGGGCCGGGGTGTTGTGGTATGCGGTGTTGGCGGTGGTTTCGGTTTTGGCGTGATTTCGCAGGTTCATCGTACCGAACCCGGACGCGGCTCGCGCCGCTGCTACAGGGGACAATGGTGATTCTCACGGCCTTTGTAGCAGCGGCGCGAGCCGCGTCCGGGGTCACTGCGCATCCGGCCAACCGAACAAGGCATTGGCATTCTGAGTGCTGGCCGCAGCCAGGGCCGTGGCATCGGTGCCCATGATGCCGGCCAGGGCTTCTGCAATGTCCGGCAGGTGCTCCGGGCTGTTGCGTACACCTGGATGCATCGCTGGCGCCATGTCCGGCGCGTCGGTTTCCAGGACGATGGCGTCCAGCGGCAAACGCGGCAGCACCTTGTGCATGCGTAACGCCTGCGGCCAGGTCGGTGCGCCGCCCAGGCCCAGCTTGAAGCCCAGTTTCAGGTACTCCCGAGCTTCCTCCCAACTGCCGGCAAACGCATGGATGACGCCGGCCCGCGGCAGCTTGAAGCGCTTCAGGGTCGCAATCACGGCGGCATGACTGTGGCGCACGTGCAGCAATACCGGCAGCGCCAGATCTGCCGCCAGTTTCAACTGCGCTTCGAACAGCGTCTGCTGCCGTTCTCGATCCAGATCCTTGAGGTAGTAATCCAGACCGAACTCGCCAATGGCGCAGAGCTTGGGATGTCCGTGCAACCGTTCCAGCCAGTCGCGCAGTGCGTTCACATGGTCGGGCTGATGCTCTTCGAGAAACACCGGGTGCAGGCCCAGGGCCGCGTACACCCGTTCATCCGCCAGGGCCAGGTCCCATACCCGTTGCCAGTTGGCCTGGTGCACGCCCAGGACCACCACCCGTTCCACGCCTCGCGCCGCAGCGCTGTCCAGCACGCGCGGGCGATCGGCATCGAAGTCGGGGAAGTCCAGGTGGGTGTGGGTGTCGATCAAGCGCACGATCAGGCCTCGTGAATCCTCTGTTTGAAGGTCCGGGCCAGGGCATTCACGCCGGGCTCGTAGTGCTTTTGTTCAACGGCGGCCAGGGCCAGTTCCAAAGCCTTGCTGGCGATCATGTCGTGCTGCTGGGCCATGGCGTTGACCGGTAGCGGTAAAAAGTCCAGCAACTGGGTGTCGCCGAACGTGCCCAGATGCAACGCCTGGGAATCCAGCGGACGCTGCTGGAGGACATCGAACACACCCTGCAGCAGGACGTAGGAGGTGGTCACCAGTGCGTCGGGCAGGTGGCCGAGCTGGTCGAGAAGAGCGAGCATGGACTGCTGGCCGCCTTCGCGACTGAAATATTCGCTGTGCTCGACCAGCACCGTGCCGTCGAATTCGGCCAGCGCTGTGTTGAAACCCTCGGTACGCACCTGACTGATGCTCAGCTCCGGCCGAGCGCCGATCAGGGCAATGTGCCGTGGCTTGGGCAACAACAGGCTCTGGGTCAATTGCAGGCTGGCGTTGCGGTCATCGCTGATGACCGAACAGAACTGCGCCGGGTCCATCATCCGGTCGATGGCGATCACCGGCGTGCCCTTGGCCTGCAACTCGCGGTAACTTTCGTCACTGGCCGGCAGGCAACTGGCGACGAACAGCGCGTCGCAGCGGCGGGCGCGAAAAAGTTGCAGCAATTGCAGTTCACTGGCAGCGTCGTCGTCGGAACTGGCGATCAGCAGTTGATAGCCGTGAGCGCGAGCGCCCTGTTCGAGCCGCTTGGCGATGCGTGCGTAGCTGGGGTTTTCCAGGTCCGGCAGGATGAAACCCAGGGTACGGGTGTGCCGACTGCGCAGACCGGCCGCCTGGGGGTTGGGCGTGAAGCCCTGTTCCTGGACGATGGCTTCGACGCGTGCCACTGTCGCCTTGCTGATGCGTTGTTGGGCAGCCTTGCCATTGATGACGTAACTGGCCGTAGTGACCGAGACGCCAGCCAGGCGAGCAATATCGCTGAGTTTCAACCGTTGATTCCTTGTGGTCGGCGCGCCGGTGCCAGAGCAGCTGGAACGCGCTTATTCATCGTTGGTCAGGTTGCGTCGGGCCGTAATCAGGCAACGTAACCGACAGGTTGGACTTCAATCATCGAAGATTATCGAGTAACGTGCGCTGCATTCTAGATTAAACGTTTCAGCCCGCGCGTTTCCTGCCGTAAATCATCTCTCGTCGAGGTCTCACCCTTACCCTCGGCAACGCAGGCCGGACGTATCGCGAGTACAGAGCGCGTCCATCGATGCTCTATGCTCAAACTTCACAACAATACCTCAGCGCGCTGCCGCCGCTGTAAAGGAGAGAGGCAATGCTGGAGCTCACTATAGAGCAGATATCCATGGGCCAGAGTGCCGTGGATAAACCCGCCGCCCTGCAATTGCTCGCCGATAAGCTGGTTGCCGATGGTTTGGTGGCCGAAGGTTACCTGGCCGGCCTGCAAGCGCGTGAAGCTCAAGGCTCGACCTTTCTTGGCCAAGGCATCGCCATTCCCCACGGTACGCCCGATACCCGCGACCTGGTGTTCACCACCGGCGTGCGCCTGCTGCAATTCCCCGAAGGCGTGGATTGGGGTGACGGCCAGATGGTTTACCTGGCCATCGGCATTGCCGCCAAATCCGATGAACACCTGCGCCTGCTGCAATTGCTGACCCGCGCACTGGGTGAAACCGACCTGGGTGAAGCGTTGCGCCGGGCCAGCGATGCGCCAGCGCTGCTGAAACTACTGCAGGGGGCGCCGCAGGAATTGGCGCTGGATGCGCAGATGATCAGCCTGGGCGTGATGGCCGAAGATTTCGAAGAGCTGGTGTGGCGCGGTGCGCGTCTGCTCCGCCAAGCCGATTGTGTAAGCAATGGTTTCGCGGCGCTGCTGCAGCAGGTTGAAGCGCTACCACTGGGCGATGGCCTGTGGTGGCTGCACAGCGAGCAAACGGTCAAGCGTCCAGGCCTGGCGTTCGTCACTCCGGACAAGCCCCTGCGTTACCTCGGCCAGCCGTTGACTGGTCTGTTCTGCCTGGCGAGTCTGGGTGAAGCCCACCAGGCACTGCTCGAACGCCTGTGCGCCTTGCTGATCGAAGGCCGCGGCAACGAATTGGGCGGCGCCACCAGCACGCGGGCAGTGCTCGAAGCGCTCGGTGGCGAGCTGCCAGCCGACTGGCCCAGTGCGCGTATCGTACTGGCCAACGCCCATGGCCTGCATGCCCGCCCGGCGAAGATCCTGGCGCAGTTGGCGAAGAGCTTTGACGGCGAGATCCGCTTGCGGGTGGTCGAGTCCGGCGGCCTTGCCGTGTCCGCCAAGAGCCTGAGCAAGCTGCTCAGCCTCGGTGCGCAGCGCGGCCAGACCCTGGAACTGGTGGCTGAACCCACCATTGCAGACGACGCCCTGCCAGCGCTGCTGAAGGCCATTGAAGAAGGCCTGGGCGAAGAAGTGGAGCCGCTGCCGGCGGTCACCGAAGCGGCGCCGCAGCAGGCACCGGCCGTCAAGGCGCCCAAGGCCAAGCCACAGGCGCCGCGCAGCGGAGCCCAGGTCCAGGGCGTCGCCGCTGCCCCCGGCATCGCCATGGGGCCGGCGCACATCCAGGTGCTGCACGATTTCGAATATCCCCAGCGCGGTGAATCCGTGGCGCTCGAACGCGAGCGCCTGCAGGCGGCGCTGGGCCAGGTGCGCCAGGATATCGAAGGGCTGATCCAGCGCGCTCAGGCGCAGGCCATCCGCGAGATCTTCGTCACTCACCAGGAAATGCTCGACGACCCGGCGCTGACCGATGAAGTCGCCGCGCGTCTGCATCAGGGCGAAAGTGCTGCCGCAGCCTGGAACACGGTGATCGAGGCTGCCGCGGTGCAGCAGGAAGCGCTGCAGGATGCCCTGCTGGCCGAGCGCGCAGCCGATCTGCGCGACATCGGTCGCCGCGTGCTGGCGCAGCTGTGTGGCGTACCAACGCTGGAAGAGCCCAAGGAAGCCTACATTCTGGTGATGGACGAGGTCGGTCCTTCCGATGTGGCCCGTCTGGACCCGGCTCGTGTGGCCGGGATTCTGACCGCGCGCGGTGGTGCCACCGCGCACAGCGCCATCGTCGCGCGTGCTCTGGGCATTCCGGCCGTGGTCGGCGCAGGCGAAGGCGTGTTGCAGATCGCTGCCGGTACGGCGCTGCTGATCGACGGTCAGCGCGGCCTGTTGACCGTGGCCCCGGCGCCCGAGGTGCTCGAACGTGCCCTGGCCGACCGTGATCGCCGCGAGCAGCGCCTGCAGGCCGCGGCCGAGCGACGCATGGAAAGCGCGGTGACCCTCGACGGGCACGCCGTGGAAGTGTTCGCCAACATCGGCGAAAGCGCCGGTGTCGCCAAGGCGGTGGAGCAGGGCGCCGAGGGCGTTGGCCTGCTGCGCACCGAGCTGATTTTCATGGCCCATTCGCAAGCCCCGGATGAGGCCGTGCAGGAAGCCGAGTACCGCCGTGTGCTCGATGGCCTGCAAGGTCGACCGCTGGTGGTACGCACCCTCGATGTGGGCGGCGACAAGCCGTTGCCGTACTGGCCGATCGACAAGGAAGAGAACCCGTTCCTGGGTGTGCGCGGCATTCGCCTCACGCTGCAGCGCCCCGACGTGATGGAAGGCCAGCTGCGCGCGCTGTTGCGCGCCGCCGACAACCGTCCGCTGCGGATCATGTTCCCCATGGTCGGCAGTGTCGAAGAGTGGCGCCAGGCCAAGGACATGACCGAGCGCGTGCGTCGCGAGATTCCGGTCAAGGACCTGCAACTGGGCATCATGATCGAAGTGCCGTCGGCGGCCTTGCTGGCTCCGGTACTGGCCCGCGAGGTCGACTTCTTCAGCATCGGCACCAACGACCTGACCCAGTACACCTTGGCCATCGACCGTGGCCACCCGACCTTGTCGGCCCAGGCCGATGGTCTGCACCCGGCCGTACTGCAATTGATCGACATCACCGTGCGTGCAGCCCATGACTACGGCAAATGGGTCGGCGTCTGCGGTGAGCTGGCAGCCGACCCCTTGGCCGTGCCGTTGCTGGTCGGCCTGGGTGTGGATGAATTGAGTGTCTCGGCGCGCAGCATTGCCGAGGTCAAGGCGGGGGTGCGCGAGCTGACGCTCAGCCACGCGCAACAATTGGCCCGGCATGCGCTCGGGTTGGGCACCGCCACGCAGGTGCGTGCCCTGGTGGAGAAATCTTGATGGCACGCATCCTGACCCTGACGCTCAATCCGGCGTTGGACCTGACCGTGGAGATCGACGGCCTGGAACTGGGCGAAGTCAATCGCAGCAATGCCCTGCACCGTCATGCCGCCGGCAAGGGCCTCAATGTCGCCCAGGTGCTGGCCGACCTCGGCCATCAGGTGACCGTGAGTGGTTTTCTCGGCGATGCCAATGCGCAGCCGTTCGAGGCCCTGTTCGCGCAGCGTGGTTTTACCGATGCGTTCATTCGTGTGCCGGGTGAGACGCGCAGCAACATAAAGCTGGCCGAGCGCAATGGCCGTGTCACCGACGTCAATGGTCCGGGTCCAGTGGTCGACGACCAGGCCCAGGCGGCGCTGCTGGCTCGTCTGCAGGATATCGCGCCGGGGCACGATGCGGTGGTGGTCGCCGGCAGCTTGCCGCGTGGGGTGAATCCGCAGTGGTTCCAGGCGCTGCTCGAAGCGCTTGCGCGCATGGGCCTCAAAGTGGCGCTCGACACCAGTGGCGCGGCCCTGCGCGCCGGCTTGCTGACCCGTCCATGGCTGGTCAAGCCCAATACCCATGAGCTCACCGAGGTGCTCGGCAGCTCGGTGGAAACGCCTGCCGAGCAGTCTGCCGCGGCCCAGCGCCTGTTGGCTGACGGGGTCGGCAACGTGGTGATCTCCCAAGGCGAGCGCGGCGTCAATTGGTTCGCGGCCGACCTGGCCTTGCAGGCCTTGCCGCCCACCGTCGACGTGGCCAGCACCGTAGGTGCCGGGGACTCGTTGCTGGCCGGGCTGGTGCACGGTTTGCTCAGCGAACGGACGCCGGAACACAGCCTGCGCACGGCCACGGCGATCGCCGCCATGGCGGTGACGCAGATCGGCTTCGGAATCAGTGATGCCGCGCACCTGGCGCGGCTTGAAAGCGGCGTCAGTGTACGTCCGCTGACAGAACAATAAGAGGGTTGAAGATGAAACTAGCTATTGTCACCGCGTGCCCCAGCGGGCGGGTGTCCAGCGTCTTGAGCGCACGTCTGCTCGACGCTGCGGCCCGTCGCCAGGGCTGGAGCACCAGCGTTGAAGTGTTCGACCCGCAAAACCCCGAGCAGCGTCTGACCGAGGCTGATATCGAAGCCGCGGACTGGGTGCTGGTGGTCAACACCGGTGCCATGGACCTGAGCCGTTTCGTCGGCAAGCGTCTGTTTCAGAGCAGCCCGGCCCACGCCCTGCAGGATGTCGACGGTTTTCTGCGGCAGGCTGCCGAACAGGCCAAGCCCTACGCAGCCGCGCCGGCGGCCGCCGCAACGGCGTCGCGTGCACCGCGTCTGGTGGCGGTCACCGCCTGCCCGACCGGGGTCGCGCATACCTTCATGGCGGCCGAAGCGTTACAGCAGGGCGCCAAGCAGTTGGGCTACGAGTTGCAGGTGGAAACCCAGGGCTCGGTGGGCGCGCGCAACCCGTTGAGCGTGCAGGCCATCGACGAGGCCGACGTGGTGTTGCTGGCCGCTGATATCGAAGTGGCTACAGAGCGTTTTGCTGGCAAGAAGATCTATCGCTGCGGCACCGGCATTGCCCTGAAACAGGCTCAAGCGACCCTCAACAAAGCGCTGGCCGAAGGTGAGGTGGAATCCACCGGCAGCGCTGCCGGTGCGCCCAAGAAGCAGGAAAAGACCGGTGTCTACAAGCACCTGTTGACCGGTGTGTCGTTCATGCTGCCGATGGTGGTGGCGGGGGGCTTGCTGATCGCGCTGTCGTTCGTGTTCGGTATCGAGGCGTTCAAGGAGCCCGGCACCTTGCCGGCCGCCCTGATGCAGATCGGTGGCGAAGCCGCGTTCAAGCTGATGGTGCCGTTGCTGGCGGGCTACATCGCCTATTCGATCGCCGACCGTCCAGGGCTTGCACCGGGCATGATCGGTGGTTTGCTGGCGAGCACCTTGGGTGCCGGCTTCATCGGCGGTATCGCGGCGGGTTTCATTGCCGGTTACGCGGCCAAGGCGATCAACCGCTATGCGAAGCTGCCGGCCAGTTTGGAAGCCTTGAAGCCGATCCTGATCATTCCCCTGCTGGCCAGTCTGTTCACGGGCCTGGTGATGATCTATGTCGTCGGCAAGCCGGTGGCTGGAATGCTGGCAGGTCTGACGACTTTCCTCGACAGCATGGGCACCACCAACGCGTTGCTGCTCGGGGTGCTGCTGGGCGCGATGATGTGCGTCGACCTGGGCGGTCCGATCAACAAGGCAGCGTATGCGTTTTCGGTAGGGTTGCTGGCGTCGCAGAGCTATGCGCCGATGGCCGCAACCATGGCAGCGGGCATGGTGCCGCCGATCGGTCTGGGGCTGGCGACCTTCTTCGCCCGGCGCAAATTCGCCCAGACCGAACGTGAGGCGGGCAAGGCAGCGTTGGTGCTGGGGTTGTGCTTCATTTCCGAGGGCGCCATCCCGTTCGCCGCCAAGGACCCGTTGCGGGTCATTCCGGCGAGCATCGTCGGTGGTGCCTTGACCGGTGCGTTGTCGATGTACTTCGGCTGCAAGCTGATGGCGCCGCACGGTGGCTTGTTCGTTCTGCTGATTCCGAACGCGATCAACCATGCCTTGTTGTATCTGATGGCCATCGTCGCCGGTGCCCTGTTGACCGCGGTCGTGTATGCCGTGATCAAAAAGCCGGAGACCCAGGAAATCGCCGTAGAACCGGCAAAAGCCTGACCCTGTAGCAGCGGCGCAAGCCGCGTCCGGCCTTGACGCGGTTTTCCAGATACACCGCATGCACCGCCGACGCGGCTCGCGCCGCTGCTACAGAAACACTGCGATCCCCTGTAGCAGCGGCGCAAGCCGCGTCCGGTCTTGACGCGGTTTTCCAGATACACCGCGTGCACCGCCGACGCGGCTCGCGCCGCTGCTACAGAGACATTGTGATCCCCTGTAGCAGCGGCGCAAGCCGCGTCCGGCCTTGACGCGGTGGGTCAATAGACGTCGCGGCGGTAGCGGCCGGTTTCGATGAGGTCGTCCAGGCGCTCGCGGCCCAACACCTCGGTCAGCACCTGATCCACGCCGCTGGCCATCCCCTGCAGGCTTCCGCACACGTAGATGACCGCGCCGTCTTCCACCCATTCCAGCAACTCGTCAGCCGCCTCGCGCAGCCGCTCCTGCACGTACACCTTGTGCGCCTGATCACGCGAAAACGCCACGTCCAAGCGTGCAAGGTCACCACTGGCCAACCACCCCAGTAACTCCTCCCGGCAATGAAAGTCATGGGCCCGGTTGCGCTCGCCGAACAACAACCAGTTTCGCTGTTGTCCCTGTTCGATTCGCGCCTTGAGCAAGCTGCGCAAGCCTGCCAGACCGGTGCCATTGCCGATCAGAATCACTGGCACCGAGTCCTGCGGCAGATGAAACCCTGCATTGCGTCGCAAGCGCAGGCTGACCGCGCCATGCAGTTCGGCGTGCTCGGTCAGCCAGCCCGAACCCAGCCCCAAACCTCCGTCGTCGTGCCGTTGCTGGCGCACGATCAGTTCCAGCCGACCATCGCCGGGCAGGGAGGCGATGGAATACTCGCGTACCGTGATGGGTATCAGTGCATCCACCAGCGCCTGCGCATGCAGCCCGACCAGATGACTGCGGCTGGCCGGAAGCTGGCGGCTGGCCAATGCTTGCCCCAGCGGTTCCTGCAGGCCATCGACCCAGACCAGGGTCGACGCCTCCAGACCCAGCCCCGACAGGCACTGTTCGATGGCCAGGCGGCCGTTGCGCGGCAGCACATCGACCAGATCGCCAGCCTGCCACTGGGCTTGACCATCGTCACGCAAGGCGATGCGGTAGACCGGATCGCCTGAGCTGTCGGGGTTCAACAGCTCGCGTTCGACCAAGCTCCACGGGCTGAATGCCGGGGCCTGCCACACGGCCTGGGCCACACCTCCAGTAAGCAGGCTCAGTTGCTGCTGCCACTGCTGCAAGGCCGCCGGGTCGGCGTTGTCCACCTCGATCGAGGCGAACAGCGGCTGCGCACCACGGGCATCGAGCCATTGATCGAGACGGTGGGCGAAACCGCAGAACTGCTGGTATTGCCGGTCACCCAGGGCCAGCACCGCGTAGCGCAAGCCGGGCAGGGCGCAGGCACTGCCCAGCACCTTGCGCTCGAAGCCGCGGGCGGTATCGGGCGCCTCGCCGTCGCCGAAGGTGCTGACCACGAACAAGGCCCTGTCAGCCTGCTGCAACTGCGCTTCGTCCACTTGAGCCAAGGCGCGGACCTGAACGCTGTGCCCGGCCGACTGCAGTTGCCCGGCGGTCTGCCATGCCAATTGTTCGGCGAAGCCACTCTGGCTGGCGAAGCCGACCAACCAACCTGTAGAGGCATCGTCCTGCACGCTCAAAGCACCGCGCGCCAGGCGCACCTGGCGCTTCTTGCGCCGCCGATCCAGGTACAGCAGCCAGCCGGTGATCAGGAACAGCGGCATCGTCAGGCTGGCCAGCATCATCAGAATGCGCCCGACCAGCCCGAAGTAGCTACCCACGTGCAGGGCATAGATGCTGGTCAGCAGTTGCGCCTTCAGCGACTTGTCTTCGTAACGCTGGATGTCCTTGACCTGCCCGGTGCCGGGGTCGAGGCTGAGCAAGCCGAAGGCGCGGTCGTGCGGCGAATCCTTGCGCAGGTAGAAGACCGTCGCCGGCAGCCCCACATTGCCGGGAATGCGCACATTGATCACGCTCAGTTCTGGCCCGACCGCTGCGCGAATACTGGCCCACAGTGCGTCGTAGTCGACCACCGGCGCCACGTCGGAAGACGAGGCAGTGCGCCGTTCGATGCGCGGGGCGGTGGGGGTGTCGGAGAGCATCCTGTTCACGGCGTTGCCGAACCATTGATACGACCAGGTCAGGCCGGTCAGGGCAGCGAGCAGATAGAACAGCAAGCACCAGGTACCGAACACCGCGTGCAGGTCCCAGTTGAACGCGCGGCCTTTCTTGGCCCAATCCAAGGTCAGCCAGGTGCGCCAGTTCAATGCCTTGCGCGGCCAGCGCAGGTACAGGCCAGAGAGGCAGAAAAACACCAGCATCAGGGTGCAGGCTCCGGTGATCTGCCGCCCTGTGCCGCCCATGGCCAGGAAGCGGTGCAGGTCCAGCATCAGGTCGAAGAAGCCCTCGCCGAACACTTCGCCCTGCAATTCTCCGGTGTACGGATCGAAATAGGCCGATGGCCCACGCCGCTGTCCCGCAGGCGGAGTGAAGGACACCCGTGCGGCGCTGCCTTCGACCAGGTCCACGCGCAACGCGGCGACCTTGCTGCCCTGGCGCCGCTCGAGAATCTCCACCAGCTGCGCGGCAGGCAGGATCCCCGTGTCGCGGATCTGCACCGTCAGGCTCTGTGGGTTGAGCGCGCGCAGAATCTCATCCTCGAACGAATAACTGGCGCCGGTGATGCCCATCAGGGCCAGCACCAGGCCACCGGTGATGCCGAAAAACCAGTGCAGCTGGAAGAGGACGTTCTTGAACACGGATCACCTTGAGCGGGCCAATCGAAAGGAAGGCGGACGGCATTATGCAGCACGCGCTGAGAATCGGTCTCAACCGTACCGATTCGGTTCATTGCCGTTGCGACGTAAAACGCCCTGCGTCGCGTGAACGAGCAGGGCGCAGAAACGGCCAGGCGGCCTCTAGAAGTGGAAGTTGGTGCTCAGCAGCGCCGTACGACCTGCCGCCTGGTTGGCGAAGTGGGTGCTGAAGGCCTTGTCGTAGTAGGTCTTGTCGGCCAGGTTCTGCACGTTCAATTGCACATCGAAATGCTTGTTGATCTTGTAGCTGGCCATGGCATCGAGGCGCACGTAGCTGTCGACCATCGTGGTGTTGGCAAGGTTGCCGAACACGTCATCGACGTAGAACGCGCCGCCGCCGATGGTCAGCCTGGGCGTCAGGTTGTAGGTGGTCCACAGGCTGGCACTGTTGTTCGGCGTGTTGGGCATCTGGTTGCCGTTGTTCGCCGCGCCCAGCGGGCCGTTGTCCACCACCCGTGCTTCCAGGTAGCTGTAGCCGGCAAACACCTGCCACTGCTCGGTGAGCTTGCCGGACGCCGACAGCTCCAGGCCGTCGACACGGGTCTTGCCCGCGTTCTCATAGGCGTAGGTATTGGTCTGCACCCGGGTGTTGTCTTTCTCGGTGCGGAACAGCGCGGCGGTCAGCGACAGACGCTGGTCGAACAGATCCCACTTGGTCCCGATTTCGTAGTTGGTGGTTTCCTCAGGCTCCAGGTCACTGCTCAGCAGGTTGCCGGCGCGGTCCGGTGCACCACCCAACGGGTTGCCTTCCATGCCTTCACCGACCAGCGAGCCGGGTGGCGTGGCGGACGTGGCATAGGACACATAGACGCTGCCGTTCTCGGCCGGTTTCCACACCAACCCCAGTTGGCCGGTGACGAACTCGCTGGTGTCCTCGCTCTTGGCCGTGGTGACGCCGGCGGCTGTGAAAGTGCGGTAGTCGGTTTCGAAGTGGTCGTAGCGCAGGCCGGCGTTCACCTGCCATTGCGGGCTCAGCTCCAGCGTGTCGAACACGTAGATCGCCCGCGTCTTGCTCGACGTGTCGGTGCCGGCATAGTTGCGGGCAATGGCGCCGTTCCACGGATCGTCCGGGTTGGGGTTGGCCAGCGAGGTGCAGTTGTAGCCGCTGGAGACGATGCTGCCCAGGCTGCAGTTGCTGCTGGAACCGGCGGTACGCGGCGTGGTGTCGGTGTTGACGGTGTAGCTGCTGCGGTCGCTGTCTTCGCGGCTGAACTCGATACCGGTCGAGAAGCTGTTCTTGAATCCGGCCACATAGAAATCGCCGAACAGGTCGGTCTGGTTGGTGGTGGTCGCGGTATTGCCGACGCGGCTGTTGGCCCGGCGCCAGACGCTGCCGTTTCTGACGTTGCGCTGGCTATCGTCGGGCTGGGTGAGGATGTAGTCCTGCATGGTATTGCCGTGGCGCAGGGTGTTCTTCACGGTCAAGGCGTCGGTCAGATCGTGCTCGATGGCGAAGGTGGCGATGTCGCTGCGGGTCTTGCGGAAATCACGGTCGCTCAGGCCATAGAAGTTGCTGCTGCGCCCGCCGTCCTGCGGCCTGTCCGGATTGGCCGAGGTACGGCCGGCGTTCCCGGCGGCCGGGATGCTGTAGGGAATGCCCGAGTCGGGCAGGTCATCGCTCTCCAGGTGGTAATAGTCGAGGAAGACCCGCGTCTCCGTGCCCAGGCCGAAGGCCAGCGACGGCGCGATGCCCCAGCGGTCGTAGTCGACCTGATCACGGCCGGCCACGTTGCTCTGGTGGCTCATCAGGTTGAGTCGCCCGGCGGCGCTGTCGCTGAACTGGTAATTACCGTCCAGGGTGTAGCGCTGGGTCTGGTCCGAACCCCAGGTGAAGCCGCCGTCCAGCGAGTCACCCAAGTGTGCCTTCTTGCTCACCAAGTTGATCGTACCGCCGGCCGCGCCACGGCCGCCAATGGCCGAGTTGGGCCCCTTGCTGACCTCGATGGATTCCACGGCGAAGATTTCCCGGCTCTGCGCGCCGGCATCGCGTACGCCATCCAGGTAGGTGTCGCCCTGGGCATCGAAGCCGCGGATGAAAGGCCGGTCGCCCTGCGGGTTGCCGCCTTCACCGGCACCGAAGGTAATGCCGGGTACGGTGCGCAAGGCATCCTGCAGATTGAGCGCGCCGGTGTCCTTGATGACCTGTTGCGGCACCACCGTCACCGAGCGCGGTGTGTCCACCAGCGGCGCGGTGTACTTGGTGGATGAGGCACGTTCGGTCTGATAGGACGTCGGCTCCTGGGCCTCCCCCGTGATGCTGGTGGCACCCAGCGACAGCGGAGCGGCCTTGGCCTCGTCGGCGTCAGCTGCGTACGCGGTGGGCGCTACCCAGGTGGCGCCCAGGGCCATACCGATGGCAGAGGCAAGCAGCCGTGGCGATGAGCCCGGAATGAAGTGGTGTTGGCGCGACATGATGGAAACCTTCCCCAAGGTTATGAGGCGGCGGAGAATAATGTAAGTGAATATCTGTAGCAATTGCGAAATATTGCTATTCGCGAAGTACTTACATTCTTTACAATTTCCCGCGCAGTTTTCGTCGTATTCCCACAGCAGCGCCCTTGTGCATTGGCAATGGGAATCAATACCATTGCTGCCCCTCGGCCTGCGGTGAATCTCCATGCTCCTACACATTCCCGGATTGTTCGCGCGCGACGAAGTGCTGCGCATCCGCCAGGCCCTGGAGCAGGCCGACTGGGCCGATGGTCGAATCACCGCTGGCCACCAGTCGGCGAAGGCCAAGCACAACCTGCAACTGCCTGAGGGCCATCCACTGGCCGTAGAAATAGGCGCCGCGCTGCTCGAGCGCCTGTGGGCCAACCCGTTGTTCATGTCGGCGGCGTTACCGAACAAGGTCTTTCCACCGCTGCTCAACTGCTACACGGCAGGCGGCAGTTTCGACTTCCACATCGATAACGCCGTGCGACAGGCCAAGGGCGGCGTGGAGCGCGTGCGTACCGACCTCTCCTCGACGCTGTTCTTCAGCGATCCGCAGGATTACGACGGCGGCGAACTGGTGATCCAGGACACCTTCGGCACCCGCGAGGTCAAGCTGCCTGCAGGCGACCTGCTGCTGTACCCGGCCACCAGCCTGCACAAGGTGCGCGCCGTCAGCCGCGGCGCCCGCTTCGCGTCTTTCTTCTGGACGCAAAGCCTGGTCCGCGAGGACAGCCAACGTGCGCTGCTGTTCGAGATGGACGGCGCGATCCAGCAATTGACTCGTGATGTCCCCGATCATCCGTCACTGATCCAACTCACCGGCACTTATCACAACCTGCTGCGGCGTTGGGTGGACGTATGAGCGCCGACTGGCGCCTGCGTCGCCTGGAAGTCCTGGACAACGAACAGCTGCAGGCGATGCTCACCGCTGAACCGCGCAAGGCTGCGCAGGCGCTGGTGATCGCCGCAGGGCAGGGCGTTGTCGACGCCCAGGCGCTGCTCGGGCAGATCCTGCTCGATGGCTGCGGTATCGAACGCGATACAGCGCTCGCGGTGAAGTGGTTTGCCATCGCGGCCCATCGAGGCCACCCCATGGCGCACAACATGCTCGGGCGCTGCCACGAGCACGGTTGGGGCTGCGAGGCCAACGTCGAACGTGCCGCCGGGCATTATCTGAAGGCGGCGCAGGCGGGACTCGACTGGGGCCTGTACAACCTGGCCAACCTGCTGGGCACCGGGCGTGGCGTCGGGCTCGACCATGCGCGGGCCTTCGCGTGCTACCTGCAGGCGGCGACCATGGGCCACGCCAAGTCCATGAACTTGGTCGGCCGCTATCTGGAACAGGGACTGGTGGTGGGTGCTGACCTGCCCAAGCCAAAGGTGTGGTACATGCGCTCGGCGCAGGCAGGTGATTTCCGCGGGCAGTTCAGCCACGCCGCGATACTGGCGGAGGAGGGGGATGTCGACACGGCGCTGATCTGGCTGCATCGAGCACTGGAAGGCGGGAACAGCAATTTTCTACGCAGTAGTGTGGCGGTGCTGGAGCAGGCCAGGCAGCCAGCCATCAGGGCGATGGCAACGCTTTATGCCCAGCGCCTGCAGGCACTGGAACAGTAGACCTGCAGACAGCCGATGGCTGCCCGCAGGTTACCGGTGCATCAGATGTAGAACGACTTCAAGGGCGGGAAGCCGTTGAATTCCACCGCGCTGTAGCTGGTGGTGTAGGCACCGGTGGACAGCCAGTACAGGCGGTCACCGATGGCCAGGTTCAACGGCAGGCCGTACTTGTAGTGTTCGTACATGATGTCGGCGCTGTCGCAGGTCGGCCCGGCGATCACCACTTCTTCCATCTCGCCTTTCTTCTCGGTCCAGATCGGGAACTTGATGGACTCGTCCATGGTTTCGATCAGGCCGCTGAACTTGCCCACGTCGGTGTACACCCAGCGCTCGACCGCGGTGCGCGACTTGCGGGCTACCAGTACCACTTCACTGACCAGGATGCCGGCGTTGGCGATCAACGAACGGCCGGGCTCGAGGATGATTTCCGGCAGATCGTCACCGAAGTCTTCCTTGAGGAAGCGGATGATTTCCTCGGCATAGGTTTCCAGGCTATTGGTACGGGTGATGTAGTTGGCCGGGAAGCCACCGCCCATGTTGATCAGCTTGAGCACGATGCCGTCTTCTTCCTTGAGGCGTTCGAAGATCACCTTGACCTTGGCGATCGCCGCGTCCCATACGCTGATGTCGCGCTGCTGCGAGCCCACGTGGAAGGAAATGCCGTAGGGCACCAGACCCAGGTCGCGCGCCAGGATCAGCAGGTCCATGGCCATGTCGGTCTGGCAGCCGAATTTGCGCGACAGAGGCCAGTCGGCCGTGGTCGAGCCTTCGGTGAGGATCCGCACGTAGACTTTCGAACCCGGTGCGGCCTTGGCGATGTTGCGCAGGTCGGCTTCGGAGTCGGTGGCGTACAGGCGCACGCCCTTGTCGTAGAAGTAGCGGATGTCCTTGGACTTCTTGATGGTGTTGCCGTAGCTGATCCGCTCCGGGCCAACACCCTGGTTCATGACCTTGTCCAGCTCGTAGATCGAAGCGATGTCGAAGTTCGAGCCTTTGTCGCGCAGCAGGTCGATGATTTCCACGGCCGGGTTGGCCTTGACTGCGTAATACACCTTGGCGAATTCGAAACCGGCGCGCAGGTCATCGTAGGCCTTGCTGATCATGGCGGTATCGATGAGTACGAAGGGGGTTTCTTGCTTGTCGGCGAAGGCCTTCATCTTGTTGAAGGTATCGCGTGCGAAGTAGTCTTCGACGTTGATCGACATGCTAGGGACTCCTGGTGGCAAACGTCGTGAATATAAATGGGCTCAAATGACCATCCTCCGTATCCCCACTTTGGTTCGCCTACTTCCCAAGGCATGTCGGGCGAAAGCAAAAAGGCCACGGAAAGCTGCTTTCCGATGGCCTGTTGTCTCGTCGTCAGTACTTGAGCCGGATGGATCGTTTCCAGCATGGACGGTCGGCGCGAACTGTAGGGCGTGGACGGCTTGAGAGCAACTAAAAATGTCGCCTTTTCGTACGTGGCCGATGGGGCCGGTAGCGGAACCCTTCGACGGTTCCCTTTTAACCGACCCACATGACCGCATGATGTTCCCGCCCCGGCGCCCCGCCGGTCATTCCTTCACGTTCATGAACTCCTTGGCCCAGCCGACGTAGCTCTCCGGGTGGGTGTAGGTGTGGGTGAGTTCGGTGGCGCTCAGGTCGGTGCTCTTGCTGAACTGCTGGCGCTGTTCGCGCAGCGAATCGTAGGTGGCCTTGATGGCCGCGAAATAGGCACCGTGGCCAGCCACCACGACCCGCACACCCAATGCTGCCAGGCGTTCGTCGTCGTGCAGCGCCGGATTGCCGTAGGTCACCAGCATCAGCGGCACGCTGAGGTTTTCGGCAATCTGCTCCAGGTGCTCGAAGTCCTTCACGCCGACCATGCAGATGCCGTCGGCACCAGCGGCCTGATAGGCCTGGGTGCGGCTGATGACTTCCTGGGTGGAGAGCACACCGGCATGGGTACGGGCGATGATGGTCAACTCGGGGTCGACCCGGGCCTCCAGCGCCGCGCGGATCTTGCCAACGCCCTCGGCCACCGAGATGAGATCGGTGGAACGGCGACCGAACTGCGCTGGCAGCAGGGTATCTTCGATGGTCAGCGCACCGATGCCGGCACGTTCCAGCTCCACCACCGTACGCATGACATTCAGCGCGTTGCCATAGCCGTGATCGGCGTCGGCGATCACCGGCAATTGCGCGACACGACCGATGCGCGTGGCCTGTTCGGCGAACTCGGAGAGCGTGATCAGAGCGAAGTCGGGGGCAGCGAGCACTTGCAGCGAGGCCACCGAGCCGCCGAGGATGCCAACCTCGAAGCCCAGGTCGGCAGCGATGCGGGCGGACATGGGGTCGAACACCGAAGCGGTGTGATAACACTGTTTTGAAGCAAGCAGCTCACGGAACTGGCGACGCAGGGCCGTGTGAGAAACTTTGGGCATGATCGCTCCTGATTCTGGCGAAACCCCATTGCCTCATGCGGAGGGTTTCTGGAACTTTATCGATTCTTCATGGGTTTTTAGTGACTGGCGCCAGTTTATCACCGCCCGGTCGTTGTTGTATTCGTTGACGCCATTGAGCCGTGCCAGTTTCACCTGCGTCGGCAACTGGCGACGAGGCACGCAAAATGGCAGAGTGTCCGGCCATGCCTGCCTGCCAACGGAATCCCCATGGCCACCCCCACAACAACAAACAACCCTGCCAGCGTGCCCGGCGCGGCACAGACCAGCCCATTGGTCATGCGCATCCTCGGCGCCTGTGCGCTCGCACACCTGGTCAACGACCTGATCCAGGCCGTGCTGCCGTCGATCTACCCCATGCTCAAGGCCAGTTACGGCCTGACCTTCACCCAGGTCGGCCTGATCACCTTGACCTTCCAGGTCACCGCTTCGCTGCTGCAGCCCTGGATCGGTTTCTACACCGATCGCCATCCCAAGCCGCTGCTGTTGCCCGCGGGCATGGTCTGCACGTTGATCGGCATCATGCTGCTGTCCACGGTCGGCAGCTTCCCGATGATTCTTCTGGCGTCGGCCCTGATCGGCATTGGCTCCTCCACCTTTCACCCGGAAACCTCGCGGGTCGCGCGCCTGGCTTCAGGAGGACGCTTCGGTCTGGCGCAGTCCACCTTCCAGGTAGGCGGCAACACCGGATCGGCCTTCGGGCCGCTGCTGGCGGCCGCCATCGTCATTCCGTACGGCCAGGGACACGTGGCCTGGTTCGGTCTGATTGCAGTGTTCGCCGTGGCGTTGCTGTACGCCATCAGCCGCTGGTACCGCGGCCACCTCAACCAGTTCAAGGCCCGAGCCGGCCAGCGCGCCACCCATGGCCTGTCCAAGGGGCGGGTCAAGGCGGCGCTGGTGGTGCTGGCGCTGCTGGTGTTCTCCAAGTATTTCTACATGGCCAGCTTCACCAGTTACTTCACCTTCTACCTCATCGAAAAGTTCGACCTCTCGGTGGCCAGTTCGCAACTGCACCTGTTTCTGTTCCTCGGCGCAGTGGCGGCCGGCACGTTCTTCGGCGGCCCCATCGGCGACAAGATCGGCCGCAAGGCGGTGATCTGGTTCTCGATCCTGGGGTCGGCGCCGTTCACCCTGATGCTGCCCTACGTCGACCTGTTCTGGACCAGCGTGCTGAGCGTGGTCATCGGCTTCATCCTGGCCTCCGCCTTCTCCGCCATCGTGGTGTATGCGCAGGAGCTGGTGCCAGGCAACGTGGGCATGATCGCGGGCGTGTTCTTCGGCCTGATGTTCGGCTTCGGTGGCATCGGCGCAGCGCTGCTCGGCCATCTGGCAGACATACACGGCATCGAGTACGTGTACTGGCTATGCTCGTTCCTGCCACTGTTCGGCATCCTGACGATCCTGCTGCCGAGGACCGGCAAGGTCTAGCGAATGCGAAGTTCGGCCGCTTGCGGGCGGCCCGACCGGCCCTGAACGATACCGCCTGGTCCGCTACGCTCTGGCATTCCAGTTCGAAACGATGCCCTGCGGCGAGAGCATGCATCAGCTTCAGCCGGAGACTTGGCGACCGAAAGGTTGCCATGTATATCCTCAAGGTATATACATTCTCAATGCGATAGACTGCCGATATCCGAGTCAGAGCGAGGTGCTTTCATGGAGCAGGGTTCCGTTTTTTTGAGCAACAAGAGCCAGGCCGTCCGCTTGCCCAAGGCCCTGGCATTGCCCGCCGGCGTCAAGCGTGTCGACGTCGTCGCCATAGGTCGCACGCGCATCCTGACCCCTGCCGGCGAGTCATGGGACAGTTGGTTTGACGGTGAGGGTGTGACCAGCGACTTCATGCTCGACCGAGAGCAGCCAGCCATCCAGGAGCGTGACGGATTCTGATGCTGAAATTCATGCTCGACACCAACATCTGCATTTTCACCATCAAGAACCGTCCCGAACATGTGCGCGCTGCGTTCAAGCGCAATCATGGACAGATGTGCATCAGCAGCGTAACGCTGATGGAACTGATCTACGGCGCCGAGAAATCCCAGCACGTTCAGCGCAATCTTGAAGTGGTGGAGAGTTTCGCCGCCCGGTTGGACGTTCTTGATTACGACCCGATCGCTGCTGCCCACACCGGGCAGCTACGTGCCGAGCTGGCGCGATCGGGTACGCCGATCGGAGCGTACGACCAGATGATCGCCGGACATGCTCGTTCCAGAGGATTGATCCTGGTCAGCAACAATACGAGAGAGTTCGTGCGCGTGCCTGGGCTTCGGCTCGAAGATTGGGCAACGGCCGAAGCCTGAACGCAAAAAGCCCCGCATCGCAAGGCGATAGCGGGGCTTTCAGGGGACGCGCGAAGCGGTGTTGCAGACCGACTCAGACGTTGAAACGGAAGTGCATCACGTCACCGTCCTTGACGATGTACTCCTTGCCTTCCAGGCGCCATTTGCCGGCTTCCTTGGTACCGGCTTCGCCGTTGTACTGGATGAAGTCGTTGTAGGCGATCACTTCGGCGCGGATGAAGCCTTTCTCGAAGTCGGTGTGGATCACGCCGGCGGCCTGAGGGGCGGTAGCGCCGATCTTCACGGTCCAGGCGCGGACTTCCTCGACGCCGGCGGTGAAGTAGGTCTGCAGGTTGAGCAGGTCGTAGCCGGCGCGGATCACGCGGTTCAGGCCGGGCTCTTCCAGGCCCAGGGCCTCGAGGAACATGTCCTTCTCTTCGCCGTCGTCGAGCTCGGCGATTTCGGCTTCGATCTTGTTGCACACCGGCACCACGATCGCGCCTTCCTCTTCGGCAATGGCGCGTACCACGTCCAGCAACGGGTTGTCTTCAAAGCCGTCTTCGGCGACGTTGGCGATGTACATTACCGGCTTGGTCGTCAGCAGGTGGAAGCCACGGATCACGGCCTTCTCGTCGGCGCCCATGTTCTTCATCAGGCTGCGGGCCGGCTTACCCAGGGTGAAGTGGGCAATCAGCTGCTCCAGCAGGCCCTTTTGCACCACGGCGTCCTTGTCACCGCCCTTGGCGTTGCGCGCGACCTTCTGCAGTTGCTTCTCGCAGCTGTCGAGGTCGGCGAAGATCAGTTCCAGGTCGATGATCTCGATGTCGCGCTTGGGGTCGACGCTGTTGGAAACGTGGATCACGTTTTCATCTTCGAAGCAGCGCACCACGTGGGCGATGGCGTCGGTCTCACGGATGTTGGCGAGGAACTTGTTGCCCAGGCCTTCACCTTTCGAGGCGCCGGCCACGAGGCCTGCGATGTCGACGAACTCCATGGTGGTCGGCAGTACGCGCTTGGGATTGACGATGGCAGCCAGGGCTTCCAGGCGCGCATCGGGCATCGGCACGATGCCGCTGTTGGGCTCGATGGTACAGAACGGGAAGTTCTCGGCCGCAATCCCGGATTTGGTCAAGGCGTTGAACAGAGTGGACTTGCCGACGTTGGGCAGGCCGACGATGCCGCAGTTGAATCCCATGGTGAATCCCTCTTCGAAGAGTCAGGCCTTTTGGCTGTGCAGGTTTTTCATCGCGCGATTCCACTCGCCGGCGAAGATATCCGGCAGCACACCGAGGGCGAAATCGATACTGGCGTCCAGCTTTTCCTGTTCGGCGCGCGGGGCGCGGCCAAGAACGAAATTGGACACCAACTTGCTGTCACCCGGGTGGCCGATGCCAAGCCGCAGACGGTGAAAGCCATTGTCATTGCCGAGCTGCGCGATGATGTCGCGCAGGCCGTTGTGCCCACCGTGCCCGCCGCCCAGTTTGAGCTTGGCGACGCCGGGGGGCAGGTCGAGTTCGTCGTGGGCCACCAGGATCGCTTGCGGCGGTATGCGAAAGAAATTCGCCATCGCCGCGACGGATTGACCGCTGCGGTTCATGTAGGTGGTGGGAATCAACAGACGAACGTCATGGCCCTGATGGCTGAAACGCGCCGTCAGGCCGAAATACTTGCGATCGGCTACCAGGTTCACACGGTGTGCCTGGGCGATGCGCTCAACGAAAAGAGCCCCTGCGTTATGCCGGGTCTGTTCGTATTCGGGGCCGGGGTTACCCAGGCCAACGATCAGTTGTATGGCGGTCACGTCAGGGGCTCTTCCTTTTCGAGTCGTGGACGACACCCGAAGGTGTCATCCAGAGCTCGGCGTGCGAGTGAAATTACTCGGCAGCGCCTTCTTCGGTTTCTTCGTCGGCAACGATACGCGGAGCGTGGACGTTGGCGATTGCCAGGTCGGTACCATGAGCCAGTGCCACGAACTCGACGCCTTGCGGAGCCTTCAGGTCGGACAGGTGGATGATGGTGCCGATTTCAGCGTCAGCCATGTCGACTTCGATGAACTCAGGCAGGTCTTTCGGCAGGCAGGTCACTTCCAGCTCGGTCTCGGTGTGCGAGATCTCGCCGCCTTTCTTGACAGCCGGTTCCTGGTTCATGAAGTGCAGAGGCACGATGGCGGTCAGTTTCTGGCCGGCGATCACGCGTACGAAGTCAGCGTGCAGGACGTGACCCTTGGCTGGGTGACGCTGCAGTGCCTTGATCAGGACGTTCTGCTTGGTGCCACCGATGTTCAGTTCAATCACGTGGCTGAAGGCAGCCTCGTTTTCGAGCAGCTTGGTGACTTCCTTGGCCAGCATGCTGATGGACTCAGGGGCTTTGTCGCCACCGTAGACAACAGCTGGAACCAGGCTGGCGAGACGACGCAGGCGGCGGCTCGCACCTTTCCCCAGGTCGGAACGCGCTTCGGCATTCAAAGTAAAATCGTTCATGTGTTTCTCCAAAATAACCACGTTCGCCCAGCGTTTGCGACCAGCGCCAAGGCGATACGGGCAAAAAAGCCCCGGCCCGACAAGAGTGTCGGGCCGGGGCGCTTTTCGTCAGAGCGGTGCTTGCGAAGGGCAGGGCCCTCAGCGGAACATCGCGCTGATCGATTCTTCGTTGCTGATGCGACGCATCGCCTCGGCAACAACCGGAGCGATATCCAGTTGACGGATACGCCCACAGGCTTGTGCGGCTGCGGACAGCGGGATGGTGTTGGTCACCACCAGCTCGTCCAGCACGGACTTCTCGATGTTCTCGATCGCACGACCCGACAGAACCGGGTGGGTGCAATAGGCGAACACCTTGGCCGCGCCATGTTCTTTCAAGGCCTTGGCCGCATGGCACAGGGTGCCGGCGGTATCGACCATGTCGTCGACCAGGATACAGGTGCGACCTTCGACATCACCGATGATGTGCATCACTTCGGAGTGGTTGGCCTTTTCGCGGCGCTTGTCGATGATGCCCAGATCGACGCCCAGGGACTTGGCCACGGCGCGTGCACGCACTACGCCACCAATGTCGGGGGAAACGATCATGAGATTCTCGAAGCGCTGGTCTTCGATATCGTCCACCAGAACCGGGGAGCCGTAGATGTTATCTACCGGGATATCGAAGAAGCCCTGAATCTGGTCCGCGTGAAGGTCGACGGTGAGTACACGGTCGATGCCCACGACGGTCAGCATGTCGGCGACGACCTTGGCACTGATTGCCACACGGGCAGAGCGCGGACGGCGGTCTTGCCGAGCGTAACCGAAGTAGGGGATCACGGCGGTGATTCGCGAAGCCGAGGAGCGGCGGAAGGCATCGGCCATCAGCACCAGTTCCATCAGGTTATCGTTGGTCGGCGCACATGTAGGCTGGATAATGAAGACGTCTTTACCGCGAACGTTTTCATTGATCTCGGTGCTGATTTCACCATCGGAAAACTTGCTGACGGAGACATCACCGAGAGGGATATGCAGCTGACGCACAACGCGTCGAGCCAGATCGGGGTTTGAATTCCCCGCAAAGACCATCATCTTGGACACGCGCAGTACCTGCCGGCTGAGGGTATACCTGGATGAGTATAGGAAAATGGCAGGGGCGGCTGGATTCGAACCAACGCATGGCAGGATCAAAACCTGCTGCCTTACCGCTTGGCGACGCCCCTGTAGCTTGAAACCTCCGAGTGCCCAGCACTCGTTTCCTGTTACAGACTTTGCAGCTTGCGATGCAACATCGAAACGTTGCTTCCCTTGGCTACGAACCCTGAAAGGGTGTCTGCAAGAAGGTGCGAAACTCTATCAGCTTCCGCTTTGCTTGGGAAGGCCCCAAACACACAACTTCCAGTGCCTGTTAGCCGAGCTTCAGTGAATTTATTGAGCAAATTCAGTGCGTTACGTACATCTGGGTAACGGCGCTCTACTACTGGCTGGCAGTCATTACGACTGTTTCCCTCAAGAACGGGGCGCACTTTAATGGGCGCCGAGTCACGTGTCAACAACGGATCGGAAAAAATTTCCGCTGTACTAACAGAGACTTGCGGCACCAGCACGAGAAACCAGGGTTCGGGCAGTTCGACCGGGGTGAGTTTCTCGCCCACACCCTCGGCGAAGGCCGCGTGGCCGCGGACGAATACCGGCACATCGGCGCCCAGGGCGAGACCCAGCTGGGCAAGCTGGTCTTCGCTGCAGCCGGTCTGCCACAGGTGGTTCAGGGCCAGAAGCGTAGTGGCGGCATCCGAGCTGCCACCACCGATGCCGCCGCCCATGGGCAGCACCTTGCGCAGCCAGATGTCCGCACCCAGGGTTGTGCCTGTGAGCGTCTGCAACTGGCGCGCAGCCTTGACGATAAGGTTGCTGTCGTGGGGCACGTCGGCTATTTCGGTGTGCAGATGCACGACGCCGTCGCTGCGCAAGGAGAAGTCCAGTTCGTCGCCGTGGTCCAGAAACTGGAACAGGGTCTGCAGCTCGTGATAGCCGTCCGGGCGGCGGCCCAGAATGTGCAGCATCAGGTTGAGCTTGGCAGGGGCGGGCAGGGTCAGTACGGGATTCATGGAAAGACCTTCGCTCACGTCACTGCCCCAACCGGCGCGGCTGCCAATCCTTGACCACCAGGGTCACGTCCAGATCCTGGCCATGCAGCTTGATGCGCTCGGGCAGCCAGTAGCCGTTCTGTTCGGCGTAGCTCAGGTACTCGACCGTCCAGCCGTCCTGCGCCAGGCCCGCCAGGCGGCTGTTGCCGTCCAGGGTCAGCTGGCTCTTGCTGTCGGGAGCCGGCAGGCCGCGGACCCACCAGGACAGGTGCGATACCGGCAGCTTCCAGCCCAGTTGCTGTTCCAGCAGTTCTTCGGGAGTGGTCGCCTGATAGCGGCCCTGATTGGCCACTTCCAGGCTGACATCGCCCGGGCGTCCGGTCAGACGCGCAGCCCCGCGGCCCAATGGGCCGGACAGGCGGATGTCGTAGTAGTCCTGGCGCTGCAGCCAGTACAGCGTGCCGGAACCGGAGTCCTTGGGCGCGCGGATGCCGATCTTGCCGTTGATTTCCCAGCCGTCGAGTTGGGTCAGCTGTTGCTTGTGCGCCTGCCACTGCTGGGGGTTGCCCTGGCCTTGCAACGCTTCATGGGAGCCCATGCCGGCGCAGCCGGTGAGTACGGCGATGAACGTGGCAACCAGCAGGTGACGCATGTAGGAGGTAGGACGAACAGACATGGATTAAAGATTCTCTGAACCGGTCAGGCGCAGGATGGTGCTGCGCAGGATAGGGCTGTCGGGTTGTTCTTGCAGGGCTTTGCCCCAGATGCGGCGGGCCTCGCGCTGTTTGCCGTTGGCCCACAGCACCTCGCCCAGGTGGGCTGCCACTTCATGATCGGGAAAGCGTTCGAGCGCGCTGCGCAGATAGCCTTCGGCGGCGTCGAGGTTGCCCAGCCGGTAGTTGACCCAGCCCAGGCTGTCGAGCACGGCCGGATCTTCCGGGTTGATCTGATGCGCCCGCTCGATCAGCGCACGGGCTTCTTCGAAGCGGGTGGTGCGGTCGGAGAGCGTGTAGCCCAGGGCATTGAGCGCCATGGCATTGTCCGGCTCGCGTGCCAGAATGGCCCGCAGGTCCTTCTCCATCTGCACCAGGTCGTTGCGCTTTTCGGCCAGCATCGAGCGGGTATACAGCAGGTTCGGATCGTCGGGGTTCTTCTTCAAAGCGTTCTGCAGCACCAGCCAGGCGGACTGATCCTTGTCGTTGTTCGACAGGGTTTCGGCTTCGATCAGGTACAGCTGGATGGCGTAGTCGGGCTGGGCATCACGCGCTGCGGCCAGGCGCCGTGAAGCTTCGTCGGCGCGGCCGTTGGCGATGAGGATGTCGGCCTGGCGCAGCTGCGCGGGCAGGTAGTCGGTACCCACGCCGACCTGTGCATACTCCTCGAGCGCGGCCTGCGGATCGCCGCGCTCTTCGGCGATGCGGCCCAGGTTCAGGTGCGCGGAATCGACATGGCTACCACGTTCCACCAGCTGTTGCAGGTAGTTGTAGGCTTCGTCCCACGCCTTGCCTTCCAGGCAGACCAGCGCCAGCGAGTAACGCAGTTCGTCATCGTCGGGGTATTGCTGGACGAGAATGGCGAATTGCACCTTGGCATCGTCCATGCGGTTCTGCTCGACCAGCATGCGGGCGTAGGTGAGGCGCAGGCGCTTGTCGTCGGGGATCTTCTTGAGGTTCTTCTCCAGCAGCGGCATCGCTTCGCTGCCACGATCGAGCGCGGCCAGCAGGCGGGCGCGAAGCAGGATCGGGGCGATTTCGCCTTCCTGCGGCGGGTTGTCTTCCAGCAGGGTCAGGGCGCCCTCGGTATTGCCGTCCTGTTGCATCAGCAAGGCCTTGCCGAAGATCAGCTGGCCGTTGCCGGGGTATTTGCCGAGCAGGCGTTCGAAGCTCTGCAGCAGGCCACGCCGGGTGCTCTCGTCGGTGTCGGCGGCCGACAGCGCGAGAAAGTCGAAATGGGTATCGCCCTGGCCCTGCAGGACTTTTTCCATGTACACCAGCGACTCGTCGTACTTGCCATTGCGCGCCAGCTGAATGGCGGCTGCGCGCTGGGCGTCCAGGTCGGTGGGTGCATTCTTTGCCCACAGCAAGGCGGTTTCCAGCGCCGGTTGATCGGCGCCCAGGTACTCGGCGATGCGGAAGGCGCGCTCGGAAATGCCTGGGTCCTGGGTCTTGCGGGCCTGGGTGACGTAGTTGCCCAAGGCAAGATCGAAACGGTCGCGCTGGCCGGCCAGTTCCGCGCTGAGCAGGCTGAACACGGTTTCCTCGCTGAACGAGCCGTAGACCTTGGGCGTCTCGTCCGGCGTGGGCGCCGGCTGCGCCACGGGGACCGGAGTCGCTTGCTCTCTGGCTGGCCAGGACTGGCAGCCCTGCAGCAAGGCGAAGGCGAGGAGCAACGTGGAGGTTCTATTCATAGAGGGGATTTTGGCGGCTTACCTGCGGTCGGATCATCATGACACAAGCCACAGGTCAAACCCATAACTCGAGGTTGCCTATTAGGACAATAGATAGCGGTGGTTGTTCTGGACCGGACGAAGTAGGACAATTACCGGCTCCTCGACATCATCAGCGACCTTGAATGGCCTTTCTCGCCCTCGGTATCAACCACAAGACTGCTTCGGTAGACGTGCGCGAGCGCGTGGCGTTTACCCCGGAGCAGCTGGTAGAGGCCCTGCAGCAGCTTTGCCGACTGACCGACAGCCGTGAGGCTGCGATCCTCTCGACCTGCAATCGCAGCGAACTGTACATCGAACAGGATCACCTGGCCGCCGATGCCGTGCTGCGCTGGCTGGCCGAATACCACCGTTTGAGCGTCGACGAGCTGCGCGCGAGCGCCTATGTGCATGAAGAGGATGCGGCTGTTCGTCACATGATGCGGGTGGCTTCCGGGCTCGATTCGCTGGTGCTGGGCGAACCGCAGATTCTGGGGCAGATGAAATCCGCCTACGCCGTGGCCCGCGAGGCCGGCACCATCGGGCCGCTGCTGGGGCGCCTGTTCCAGGCCACGTTCAGCGCTGCCAAGCAGGTGCGTACCGACACCGCCATCGGCGAAAACCCGGTGTCGGTGGCCTTCGCCGCCGTGAGCCTGGCCAAGCAGATCTTCAGCGATCTGGCGCGCAGCCAGGCGTTGCTCATCGGCGCGGGCGAAACCATTACCCTGGTTGCACGCCATCTGCACGAGCAGGGTGTAAAGCGCATCGTGGTCGCCAACCGAACGCTGGAACGTGCCAGCACCCTGGCCGCGCAGTTCGGCGCCCATGCGGTGCTGCTGTCCGACATTCCGCAGGAGCTGGTGAACAGCGACATCGTCATCAGCTCGACCGCCAGCCAGCTGCCGATTCTGGGCAAGGGTGCGGTCGAAAGTGCGCTCAAGCTGCGTCGACACAAACCGATCTTCATGGTCGATATTGCCGTGCCACGCGATATCGAGCCCGAGGTCGGCGAGCTGGATGACGTCTACCTTTATACGGTCGACGACCTGCACGAAGTGGTTGCCGAGAACCTGAAAACCCGCCAGGGTGCCGCTCAGGCGGCCGAAGAACTGGTGAGCGTGGGCGCCGACGACTTCATGCTGCGCCTGCGCGAGCTGGCGGCCGTGGATGTGCTCAAGGCCTATCGCCAGCAAGGCGAACGCCTGCGCGACGAAGAATTGCAGAAAGCCATGCGCCTGCTGGCCAACGGCGGCAATGCCGAAGAGGTGCTCGCGCAACTGGCGCGGGGCCTGACCAACAAGTTGCTGCACGCTCCCAGCGTGCACATGAAAAAGCTCTCCGCCGAAGGCCGCGTCGATGCGCTGGCCATGGCTCAGGAACTCTTTGCCCTCAATGAGGGCTCAACGGATAAACCGCCGCAATGAAAGCGTCACTGCTCAACAAGCTGGACACGATCCAGGATCGATTCGAGGAACTGACCGCCTTGCTGGGCGACGCTGAAGTCATTTCCGAGCAAACCCGTTTCCGCGCCTATTCCAGGGAATATGCCGAACTTGAACCGGTGGTGCTGGGCTACCAGCAGTGGTCCAAGGTGATGGCGGACCTTGAAGGCGCGCAGGCGCTGCTCAAGGACAGCGACCCGGACATGCGCGAAATGGCCGCCGAGGAAGTGCGCGAGGCCCGCGAGCAGTTGGTGCAACTGGAAAGCGCCTTGCAGCGCATGCTTTTGCCCAAGGACCCCAACGACGGCCGCAATGTCTTCCTCGAAATCCGCGCCGGTACCGGTGGCGATGAAGCGGCGATCTTCTCCGGCGACCTGTTCCGCATGTATTCACGCTATGCGGAACGTCGCGGCTGGCGTCTGGAGATTCTTTCCGAGAACGAAGGCGAGCATGGCGGCTACAAAGAGGTCATTGCCCGGGTCGAAGGCGAGAGCGTCTACGGCAAGCTGAAGTTCGAGTCCGGGGCGCACCGCGTCCAGCGCGTGCCGGAAACCGAATCCCAGGGTCGCATCCATACCTCCGCCTGCACGGTCGCCGTGTTGCCCGAGCCGGACGAGCAGGTCGCCATCGAAATCAACCCGGCCGACCTGCGCGTGGACACCTACCGTTCCTCCGGCGCCGGTGGCCAGCACGTCAACAAGACTGACTCGGCCATCCGCATCACCCACTTGCCGACCGGCATCGTGGTGGAGTGCCAGGAAGAGCGTTCGCAGCACAAGAACCGCGCCCGTGCCATGAGCTGGCTGTCGGCCAAGCTCAACGACATGCAGAGCAGTGCCGCGGCCAATGCCATCGCCAGCGAGCGCAAGCTGCTGGTGGGGTCGGGCGATCGTTCCGAGCGCATCCGCACCTACAATTTCCCGCAGGGCCGGGTGACCGACCATCGCGTCAACCTGACCCTGTACTGCCTGGATGAAGTTCTGGCTGGCGGAGTTGATGCAGTGATAGAGCCGCTTCTGGCTGAATACCAGGCCGATCAGTTGGCCGCGTTGGGTGAATAGAACATGACCATCATTGCCAGCCTGTTGCGCGCCGCCGAACTGCCGGAATCACCGACCGCGCGCCTGGATATCGAACTGTTGCTGGCCGCCGCGCTGGGCAAGTCGCGCAGCTACCTGCACACCTGGCCCGAACGTATCGTGCCCAGCGAAGCCGCCCATACGTTCGCTGACTTCATGCGTCGTCGACAGGCGGGCGAGCCGGTTGCCTACATCCTCGGCCAACAGGGCTTCTGGAAGCTTGATCTGGAAGTGGCTGCGCACACGCTGATCCCGCGTCCCGAAACCGAGTTGCTGGTGGAAGCTGCGCTGCAGTTGCTGCCGCCTCGTTCGGCGCGGGTCCTTGACCTGGGCACCGGTACCGGGGCAATCGCCCTGGCCCTGGCGTCCGAATGCGGTGCCTGGCAGGTCACTGCCGTCGACCGTGTCGCCGACGCCGTGGCGTTGGCCGAGCGCAACCGGGTGCGTCTGAATCTGGGCAATGCCCGGGTACTGGAGAGCCACTGGTTCAGCGCCCTGCCGGGCGAGCGTTTCGACCTGATCGTCAGCAACCCGCCATACATCGCCAGCGCCGACCCGCATCTGAGTGCCGGTGACGTGCGCTTCGAGCCTGCCAGTGCGCTGGTGGCCGGGGAGGATGGCCTCGATGATCTGCGCCTGATCATCAGTCAGGCACCGGAGCACCTGCAGCCGGGCGGCTGGCTGTTGCTGGAGCATGGTTATGACCAGGCGCCGGTGGTGCGTGAGCTGCTGGCGCAGCATGATTTCGAGCAGATCGAGAGTCGCGTCGATCTCGGCGGCCATGAACGCATCACGCTCGGACGGTTGCTGTGCTGACCGACCAGGAGCTGCTGCGCTACAGCCGGCAGGTGCTGTTGGCGCAAATCGATATCGAGGGCCAGTTGAGGCTCAAGAACAGTCGTGCGCTGATCGTCGGTCTGGGCGGGTTGGGTTCGCCGGTGGCGATGTACCTCTCCGCTGCAGGCGTCGGCGAGCTGCACCTGGCGGACTTCGATACGGTCGATGTGACCAACCTGCAACGTCAGGTCCTGCACGACAGCGCCTCGGTCGGCGTGAGCAAGGTCGATTCGGCCATCGCCCGGTTGAGTGCGATCAATCCCGAGATCGATCTGATCGCGCATCGCAACGCACTGGATGAAGATTCACTGAGTGCCGCCGTGGCCGCCGTCGACCTGGTGCTCGACTGCTCCGACAACTTTGCCACGCGTCAGGCGGTGAACGCGGCCTGCTTCGCGACCGGCAAGCCGCTGGTCAGTGGCGCCGCGATCCGCCTCGAAGGGCAATTGTCGGTGTTCGACCCGCGGCGTCCGGAAAGCCCCTGCTACCACTGCCTGTACGGTGAAGGCAGCGATGCCGAGTTGACCTGCAGCGAAGCCGGCGTGGTCGGCCCGTTGGTGGGCCTGGTCGGCAGCCTGCAGGCGCTGGAAGCCTTGAAGCTGCTTGCACAGTTCGGCGATGTGCTGGTCGGTCGGCTGTTGTTGATCGATGCCCTGGGCACGCATTTCCGCGAAATGCGGGTCAAGCGCGACCCCAAATGCCCGGTCTGCAGCGCACGGCATGTCTGAAGCAGCGGTCGGCGTGTTCGATTCCGGTGTCGGCGGATTGTCGGTGCTGGGTGAAATCGAGCGATTGTTGCCCGATGAGTCGTTGCTGTATGTCGCCGATACCGGCCACATGCCCTATGGCGAGAAATCCCCGGAGTTCATTCGCGAGCGTTGTGTCCAGGTCGCGCAATTTTTCCGCGAACAAGGCGCGAAGGCCTTGGTGCTGGCCTGCAACACGGCCACGGTCGCTGCCGTGGTCGATCTGCGCCAACGCTATCCCGACTGGCCGATCGTGGGCATGGAGCCGGCGGTCAAGCCTGCGGCTGCGGCCACCCGCAGCGGTATCGTCGGTGTGCTGGCGACCACCGGTACCCTGCGCAGCGCCAAATTCGTGGCGCTGCTCGATCGCTTTGCCAACGAAGTTCATGTCATCACCCAACCTTGCCCTGGCTTGGTAGAGCTGATCGAAACCGGCGATCTGCACAGCCCGGAACTGCGCCTGCTGCTGCAAGGCTATGTGCAGCCGCTGCTCGCAGCGGGTTGCGATACGCTTATTCTGGGCTGCACCCATTACCCCTTCCTGAAGCCGTTGCTGGCCACCCTGGTCCCGGCCGACGTGGTGCTGGTCGACACCGGGGCCGCGGTGGCTCGTCAACTGCAACGGTTATTGAGCGGCGGAGCACTTCTGGCCAAGGGTCCGGCACGACCCGCACAGTTCTGGACGAGCGGGTCCGTAGATATTTTCCGAAATGTCCTGCCGAAGCTGTGGAATTTTTCTGACAATGTGCAAAGATTCACGTTGTAAAAAAAATGTGAAAAAATCGATGTGTAACGCTGAACTTACGTTCCAACTCCGGTTTCTATAGCTTGTCCATTTTTTCGACAAAAATTCTTACAACTGCATTCGGTAGGATGTTTCTCATGAAGAGACTGTTCAGTTTGGCTGCGCTTGCAGCCTTGATGTTGGGGCAATCGGTAACCGCGAACGGGGCTGACCTATCGTTTTCTGCAGGTGAGACGGGCGAATCGTCCCAGGTCTACCGCATTGGTCTGCAATCCAATTGGGACAAGAGCTGGTTCCAGACCGACGTTGGTCGCCTGACCGGCTACTGGGACGCTGGCTATACCTACTGGGATGGCAAGGACTTCAAGGACAACCACAGCCTGTCGTTCGCTCCGGTGTTCGTCTACGAGTTCGGCGGTGGTTCGATCAAGCCCTACATCGAGGCCGGCATCGGCGTCGCGGCTTTCGCTCACACTCAGATCGAAGGCAACAAGCTGGGCTCCTCGTTCAACTTCGAAGACCGCATCGGCTTCGGCGTGCGCTTCGGCGGCGGTCACGAGCTGGGCGTGAGAGCGATCCACTACTCCAACGCCGGCATCAAAGAGCCGAACGATGGTATCGAAGCCTACACCCTGAACTACCGCATGCCGCTGTAAGCTTTTTCTCGGCCAGCATTGGCCGTCGCGCGGGCAGGGTCCTCTGCCCGCGATCGTCTTCCAGTACCTTTTTCTATTTGGCTTTGCGTGGCAGATTCTTGAACGCCGCCAGGGCACGTTCACGTCCTTGCTTCAGGTCCACGATCGGGCGGGGATAGCCGCTCTGCTTGAGTGCGTCGGCGGTCGGTGCATGGACCTGCTTGCGATCCAGTCCTTCCAGCTCGGGCAGCCACTGCTTGAGAAACACGCCTTGCTCATCGAACCGTTGCGACTGGCTTACCGGATTGAAGATCCGGAAGTACGGCACTGAATCGGTCCCCGTGGATGCGCTCCATTGCCAGCCGCCGTTGTTGGAGCACAGGTCGCCATCGATCAGATGTTGCATGAAGAAACGCTCGCCTTCACGCCAGTCGATCAGCAGGTTCTTGCTGAGGAACATCGCCGTGATCATGCGCAAGCGGTTATGCATCCAGCCGGTGGTCACCAGCTGGCGCATGGCCGCATCGACGATGGGAATGCCTGTGCGGCCTTCCTTCCACGCCTGCAACTCACTGGGCGCATTGCGCCAGGGCAGGGCGGCGTACTCTTCGCGGAACGGCCGGTGCATCGACACTCGCGGATAGCCGACCATGATGTGCCGGTAGAACTCGCGCCAGATCAGCTCGCCGATCCAGGTCACCGCGCCGACGTTGCCGCTCTCGAACTCGCCACGGTTGCTGTTGAGCGCCGCGTGCAGACACTGGCGCGGGGAAACCACGCCCGAGGTCAGGTAGGCCGAGATCTGGCTGGTTCCGGGGTGGGCCGGTAGATCACGCTCGACCTTGTAGTCTTCGATCGGTTGATCGGTGAAGGTGTCCAGGCGCTTGTGCGCCTCCTTTTCACCGGCAGGCCACCGCTTGCGCAGTGCTTCGTCGGGCGTGGCGAACCCTTTGACCTGGTCGGGAACCTTGTCTGCGGCGATGTGCACCGGCTTCTGCGCGCGAGGCTTTTTTGCCAGCGCCGGGACGGACTGATGCAGGCGTTCGTAGCAGACCTTGCGGAACTGGCTGAAGACCTGGAAGTAGGTGCCGCCTTTGGTCAGCACGCTGCCCGGCGTGAACAATGCTTGATCGAGGTAGCGGTGCAGGGGGATGTCCGCCTTGGCCAAGGCGGCTTCCACTGCCTCATCGCGGCGGTTCTCATTGACGCCGAATTCGTCATTGCAGTGCACGGCTTCGATCTTGTGCTCGGCGCACAGCGCGGCAATCACCTTGGGCGCCTTGTCCCAGGTATCTGCCTCACGCAGCAGCAGTGGAATGTGCAAGGCCTTGAGGCTGGCACTCAGTTCCTTGAGATTGCGCAGCCAGAAATCGACCTTGTTCGGCGAGTCATCGTGTTCCAGCCATTGCTTGGGGCTCAACAGGAACACGGCCACGGTCGGGCCCTGCTCGCAGGCGGCCGCCAGGGCGGGGTTGTCGTGCACTCGCAGGTCGCTGCGCAGCCAGATCAATTGCATGGGGGCCTCATCGTTCGAATTCAGGTTGCCGGTCGGCCAATACGCCGGACGCTTGCAGCGATTGCTGGGCGTGCAACGGATCGGTCGCCAGGTTCAGGTCGGCCATCGGGGGAGGGCTGTCTCCGGTAGCGGCGCGATGGATGAGCACGGCCGAGCCCACCAGCCATTTGGGGCAGGCGCAGCCGACCAGCAGTCGACCCAGCGTGGCCAGGTTGAGCGCCTTGTCGGCGTAGACCATCAGGGCGCGGGCTTGGAGTTTGTCGCAGGCCAAGGCCAGTTCACCTGCCGGCAGCGGCGCGTCGAACACCTGCACCGGGCAATCGCTGCTGCTGACGAGCCAGGCGCCCAGCCACAGGTAAGGGTCCGGCGTGACGTCGGCCTGGTTGACTAGCACCACGGGCGCACCGTCGAGTTGGCGGTTGTTGTGATAGATCCGCGTGCCTAGCTTGCTGCGCAGCCAGCCGTAGAAAAACACCTTTTCCATCTGCGCACCGAACTGGCCGGCCCAGCGCTGCTCGAGATCGTTCAGCAACGGCAGCAACAGTTGCTCGCACAGGGTTGCTGGTGGATACAGCGCCATGGCCTGGTTGAACAGATCGTCCAGCGGCCGCTCGGCCATGTCGCTGATGGCCTGGGCCAGTGTCTGGCGCAGTTGCTGCCAGTCGTTCTGCACCTGGGGCCTTGCATCGCGTGGCGCGTCGAGCAACTGTTTGACCTGGCTGACGGCCACGCCCCGGTTGAGCCAGGTCAAGACATGGTGGATACGTGCGATCTGCGCTGAGTCGTACAGACGATGGCCCTTGGCCGTGCGGTGCGGCACGATCAGGCCGTAGCGCCGCTCCCAGGCGCGCAGGGTGACCGGGTGCACACCGGTCTGCCGGGTGACCTCGCGGATCGGCAGCCAGTCGGTGCCGTTGGCGTCAGATGGCATTGCGCAGGCTCAGGTTTTCGGGGTGCGGCTGCAGGTAGGTCTGCTGGGCAATGTAAGGGTCCGGATGGATACGGAACAGGTGCTTGAGCAAAGTCATCGGCACCACCAGCGGAACGATGCCCTCGCGGTACTGGTTGATCAGCTGTTGCAGTTCCTGCTTGTCCTGCGCATCGATATCGCGCTTGAGGTAGCCACTGATGTGCTGCAACACATTGCTGTGGGTGCCGCGCGTGGCACAGCGTTTGAGCGCCTGCATCAGCTCGCTGAAATAGCGCGGGCCGATCTGCTCGGCGTTACCGCGGCCCATGCTGCCCAACAGTTTGCCCAGCACCTTGTATTGCAGGGGGTTGTTGGCCATCAGCTGGTATTTGAAGCGCGAGTGGAATTCCGTCAGGCCACGGCGCGTCAAGCCTTCAGCCAGCAACGCTTGCCACTGGGCGTAGGCGCCTACACGTACCAGAAAGTTTTCCCGCAACACCGGGTCGCACAGGCGACCTTCTTCTTCCACCGGCAGGTCCGGATGGCGTGCGCAGAAGGCCTGGGCATAGATGCCACGGCCGCCTTCGCGCTGGGGGGCACCATTGTCGCGGTAGATCTTCACCCGCTCGAGGCCGCAGGAGGGCGACTTCTGCATGAAGATGTAGCCGCACAGATCGGTCAGCTCACCGGCCATCTGCTCGCCGTAGGCAGCCAGTGGCGCGGTGACGTTGATGTCGCGGTGCACGGTACCGACCGCTTGGGTGTGATCCTTGTCACCGACCAGGCGAATGGGCTCGCGGGGCGTCCCCAGACCGATGGCAACTTCCGGGCACACCGGGACGAACTCGAAATGCTCGACCAGAATCCGGCTGCACCAGCGCGATTCCTTGTGCCCGGCGTTATAGCGCACAGGCGCACCGAGCAGGCAGGCGCTGATACCGATCTTGGGTTTGCTGACGCTGGGCTCTTGCATGACGGACCTCTTCTGAAACCTGTACATACTGACAACGCTGTACAGCATAGTTTCATCATAAATCCGGATTTGTACAGGCTAAATTCTTTGTACAGGTATTCGAAGGCGGAAAGCGGGGCCGCCACTCACTGCCAGCCCATCTTCCAGGTCTGCATGTCCTGCAGCGCTTGCCATGGCAAGCGCTGGGCACGATGGGTGAGGACCGCCTGCAATTCCACTTCCAGCACGACGCCGTCGTCGTCGCAGAACACCTCGCTGACCAGAAAGTGTTTCTCGCGGTTGACCGGGCGTACGGCGGTCCACTTCGACAGCATCAGCTTGCGCGGATTGAGCCGGTGTCGAGCGTTCATTGCAGATGCTCGAGCAGGCGCCGCGCAGCCTCCTGGCCGCTGAGCCAGGCGCCCTCTACGCGGCCCGACAGGCACCAGTCGCCACAGACGTACAGGCCCAGGTCGGGATCGGCCAATGCCCCCCACTCATGGGGCTGGGCCGGGCGCGCGTAGAGCCAGCGATGGGCCAGGCTCAGGCTGGGTGGGGGCATCGGGCAACTGACCAGTTCGGCGAAGGCACCGTGCAGCTGTTCGATGACTGCCTCGCGGGACAGGTCGATATGCTGCTTGCTCCATGCACTGGTGGCATGCAGCACCCAGGTGTCGCTGCTGTCGTCGCGTCCTGGCTTGCTGCCACTTCGCGCCAGCCAGTCCAGCGGGCTGTCCTGCACGAAGCAGCCTTGCATCGGGGTATCCAGCGGCGTATCGAAGCTCACTGCCACCGACCAGGTCGGGTCCATCTTGACCCCGGCCACCTGCGTGGCGAGCTTCGGTGCGCTGGCCAGCAGGGCGGTGGCCTGAGGCGCGGGCACAGCGAGCACGACGTGGCTGTAGGGCCCATGGCTGGTGCCCTCGGCATCGAGCAGTTCCCAGAATTCCTCGCCCTTGAACACCTCGGCGATTCGGCAGGAAAAGAACGCGGGGAGGTCGGCAGCCATGGCTTTGGCAATGGCGCTCATGCGTGGTGCACCGACCCAACGAACCTGTTCGTCGGGCGATGGGCTCAGGCGACCCTGCTTGGCGTTGTACAGCGAAGGTGACCACGGCTGTACGCAGCCTTCGGCCTGCCATTGCTGGACCTGCGCCACGAAGCGCCGGTCGCGAGCGGTGAAGTACTGTGCGCCCAGGTCGATGGAACCCACCTCGCTGCGCTTGCTGGACATGCGGCCGCCTACGCCCCGCGCCTTGTCGAAGAGATGCACGGTATGACCGGCCTTGCGCAAAGCCTGCGCAGCCGACAGCCCGGCCATGCCGGTGCCGATGATCGCGATGGGGACAGGCGCGGCAGATGAACTTCCAGCAGATAAACTCCCAGCAAATAAACTCATAGTGCCCTCGTAACAGCTTCGTAAGCGCTATGCACACGTGTGTTCGGAACAAACAAACCTGTACAAAAGTCTTAATAAGTATAAGTTAACGGGATCCTTTTCGCTCAGGTGTCCTATGGTTCATGAGAGAGCCCCGTGTAGGGAAAGTGCCTCTCTCTTGAAAATAGACTAGCGCTGCAGACGCAACGCCACATTGGAGAAAACCTTATGCACATATTGCTGACCGGCGGCACCGGGCTCATTGGCCGCAAGCTTTGCCAGCACTGGGTGGGCCAAGGGCATCGGCTGACTGTGCTCAGTCGCCAGCCCGGGCAGGTCAAACAGCTGTGCGGGGCCAGTGTGCGCGGCGTGGCGCAGCTTGAAGAGATCGGTGACGAAACGGTCGACGCGGTAGTCAACCTGGCCGGAGCGCCGATTGCGGATCGGCCCTGGACGGCCAAGCGCCGTGCGTTGCTATGGAGCAGCCGGATCACCCTGACCGAGCGTCTGGTGGCCTGGCTGGAAAGCCGCGCGCAACGCCCCGAGGTGCTGATTTCCGGCTCGGCGGTAGGCTGGTATGGCGACGGCGGCGAACGGGAGCTGAACGAGACGTCGCAACCGGTCAAGGAAGACTTTGCCAGTCACCTGTGCATCGCCTGGGAAGAAACCGCCCTGCGCGCCGAAGCCTTGGGTATCCGCGTGGTGCTGGTGCGTACCGGGCTGGTGTTGGCCAGCCAGGGCGGCTTTCTCAAGCGTCTGACACTGCCGTTCAAGTTGGGTCTCGGTGGCCCGATCGGCAGTGGTCGGCAATGGATGCCGTGGGTTCACATCGACGATCAAATCGCCCTGATTGATTTTCTCTTGCACAAGATTCAGTGCCGCGGTCCCTATAATGCCTGCGCGCCGGAACCGGTACGCAATCGCGAATTCGCTCGGCAACTGGGACGTGTGCTGCATCGACCGGCTTTTCTACCGCTGCCATCGCTGCTGCTCAAGGCCGGGCTCGGCGAGCTGTCGGGGCTGCTGCTCGGCGGCCAGCGTGCGCGCCCGGTGGCGTTGCAGGCGGCCGGGTTCACGTTTCGCTACAGCGAACTCTCTGCCGCGCTGACCGAACTGTCCCGACGGCTTTGAGCTCTAACCACAGAATCTGGAAATAGGATGCTGCATGACCGATCACGCCCTGCTGCTGGTCAACCTGGGATCGCCCGCATCGACTCAGGTGGCCGATGTACGTAGCTATCTCAACCAGTTCCTGATGGACCCCTATGTCATCGACGTGCCGTGGCCGGTGCGGCGGCTGATCGTGTCGCTGATCCTGATCAAGCGCCCCGAGCAGTCAGCCCATGCCTATGCCTCGATCTGGTGGGACGAAGGCTCGCCACTGGTGGTGCTGACCCGGCGCCTGCAAGCGATCATGACCGAGCAATGGCGCCATGGCCCGGTGGAGGTCGCCATGCGCTACGGCGAGCCCTCGCTGGACACGGCATTGTCGCGTCTGGCCGGGCAGGGTGTGCAGAAGGTGACCCTCGCGCCGCTTTATCCCCAGTTCGCCCAGAGCACTGTGACCACGGTAATCGAGCAGGCTCGCAAGGTGGTGCGCGAGCGCAAGCTGGCGATGCAGTTCAGCGTGCTGCAGCCGTTCTATGACCAGCCCGAATACCTGGATGCACTGGTGGCCAGTGCCAAGCCCTACCTGGCGCAGCCCCATGATCATCTGTTGATGAGCTTCCATGGCTTGCCCGAGCGGCACCTGACCAAGATCGACCCGACCGGCAGCCATTGTCTGCGCACCGCCGACTGCTGCCAGAACGCTCCACCTGAAGTGCTTGCCGTCTGCTACCGCGCCCAGTGCCTGCGCACGGCCAGCGCTTTCGCCGAGCGCATGGGGCTGGCCGAAGGCAGTTGGTCGGTGTCGTTCCAGTCCCGACTGGGCCGGGCCAAGTGGATCGAACCGTACACCGAGGCACGTCTCGACGAATTGGCCAAACAAGGCGTAAAGAAACTGCTGGTGATGTGCCCGGCCTTCGTTGCCGACTGCATCGAGACCCTTGAGGAAATCGGCGACCGTGGTCGCGAGCAGTTCTGCGAGGCGGGCGGCGAGGAGTTGGTATTGGTGCCGTGCCTCAACGATCATCCGCAATGGGGTGAAGCCTTGAATACCCTGTGCGAACGGGCGCCGTTGATGCTGTAACGAAAGAGCGGAAAGCCGGGAGCGCCGTTGCGGCGCTCCCGGCCAGGCTCAGGCTTGAGGTGTCTTCTTCCAGTCGCCGTGCCCTGGCAACAGCAGGTTCAAGGCAATGGCCACCACGGCGCACAAGGCAATGCCCTTGAGGCCGAAATCGTCAGGCCCGGTCCCGGTGCCGACCAGCACGCCACCGATACCGAATACCAACGTCACCGAGACGATCACCAAATTGCGTGCCTCGGCCATGTCGACCTTGTGACGGATCATGGTGTTCAGGCCCACAGCGGCGATGGAGCCGAACAGCAGGCAGAGGATGCCGCCCATCACCGGCACCGGAATGCTCTGCAGCAGCGCGCCGAACTTGCCCACGAAGGCCAGGCTGATCGCGAAGATCGAGGCCCAGGTCATGATCTTGGGGTTGTAGTTCTTGGTCAGCATGACCGCGCCTGTCACTTCCGCGTAGGTCGTGTTGGGCGGGCCGCCGAACAGCCCGGCAGCGGTGGTGGCGATGCCATCGCCGAGCAGGGTACGGTGCAGGCCGGGTTTCTTCAGGTAGTCACGTCCGGTCACACTGCCTACAGCGATCACGCCACCGATATGCTCGATGGCCGGCGCCAGCGCTACCGGAACGATGAACAGGATGGCCTGCCAGTTGAACGCCGGCGCGGTGAAGTGCGGCAGCGCCAGCCACGAGGCTGCGGCGATCTTGGCCGTGTCGACCACACCGAAGGCGAAGGACATGCCGAACCCGACCAGCACCCCGGCGATGATCGGCACCAGGCGGAAGATGCCCTTGCCGAACACGGCCACGATGATGGTGGTGAGCAGCGCCGGCATCGAGATCCACATGGCCGTGCTGTAGGGGATCAGCTCGGTGCCGTCGCCGGCCTTGCCCATCGCCATGTTGGCAGCGATCGGCGCCATGGCCAGGCCGATGGAGATGACCACCGGCCCGATCACCACCGGTGGCAGCAGGCGATCGATGAAACCGGTGCCCTTGATCTTCACCGCCAGCCCGAGAAAGGTGTAGACGAAGCCGGCGGCCATGATCCCGCCCATGGTTTCGGCCAGGCCGAACTGACCCTTGGCCAAGATGATCGGCGTAATGAAGGCAAAGCTCGATGCCAGGAACACCGGCACCTGACGACCCGTCACCAGTTGGAACAGCAGCGTGCCCAACCCGGCGGTGAACAGCGCCACGTTCGGGTCCAGGCCGGTGATCAGCGGCATCAATACCAGCGCGCCGAATGCCACGAAGAGCATCTGGGCCCCGGAGAGCACCTGCCGCCAGAGCGGATCGTTGAACTCGTCCTGCATGGGTCAGGCGTCCTTCTGCTTGGTGCCGAAGATCTTGTCGCCGGCATCGCCCAGGCCGGGGATGATGTAGCCGTGTTCGTTCAGGCGTTCGTCGATCGAGGCGGTGTAGATCTGCACGTCGGGATGCGCCTTCTCCACAGCGGCGATGCCCTCGGGAGCAGCCACCAGCACCATGGCGCGGATTTCCTTGCAGCCGGCCTTCTTCAGCAGGTCGATCGTGGCAACCATCGAGCTGCCGGTGGCCAGCATCGGGTCGATGATCATCGCCAGGCGCTCGTCGATCTCGGGTACCAGCTTCTCCAGGTAGGTGTGCGCTTCGAGCGTGTCTTCGTTGCGTGCAACGCCGACGGCGCTGACCTTGGCGCCCGGGATCAGGCTGAGCACGCCGTCGAGCATGCCGATGCCGGCGCGCAGGATGGGCACCACGGTGATTTTCTTGCCGGCGATCTTTTCGACCTGCACCGGGCCGGCCCAGCCTGGAATCTCGTAGTTTTCCAGGGGCAGATCCTTGGTAGCCTCGTAGGTGAGCAGTGCTCCAACTTCCTGGGCGAGTTCGCGGAAGTTCTTGGTGCTGATGTCGGCACGGCGCATGAGGCCGAGCTTGTGGCGGATCAGCGGGTGGCGGATCTCACGGATAGGCATGGGGAAAGGCTCCGAACGGGCAAAAAAACGGCGGTAGATTAATCTATTGTATCGAGGTGTCCTATAGACATGCTGCACGTTAGTACATGAAACCTTGGATTGTGCTTGATTCGTGTCGGGTGTGTGCGTACCTTTGCCCGCTTTTCTTCCACCGCCCCCCTTGGAGAGCGCCATGTCCGCTGATCTCGAGCACATCCGTCAAGTCATGCGAGAGGCCGACTGCCTATATACAGAAGCCCAGGTCGAGGCCGCCATCGCCAAGGTTGGCGCGCAGATCAACGCTGAACTGGCCGAGCGCAATCCGGTGGTGTTCTGTGTGATGAACGGCGGGCTGATCTTCTCCGGCAAGCTGCTGACTCACCTTGATTTCCCGCTGGAGGCGTCGTACCTGCACGCCACCCGCTATCGCAACGAAACCCGCGGTGGCGACCTGTTCTGGAAGGCCAAGCCGGAAATCTCCTTCATCGATCGCGACGTGCTGATCATCGATGACATTCTCGATGAGGGCCATACGCTCAGCGCCATCATCGATTTCTGCAAGCATGCCGGCGCGCGTGCCGTGCACACGGCGGTGCTGATCGATAAAGACCATGACCGCAAGGCCAGCCCAGACCTCAAGGCCGACTTCGTGGGCTTGCCGTGCATCGACCGCTACATCTTTGGCTACGGTATGGATTACAAGGGCTACTGGCGCAACGCCGCTGGCATCTTTGCCGTCAAAGGCTTGTAAAGCCTGTAGCACCTCATGCGCCGCCGACGCGGCTCGCGCCGCTGCTACAGAAACACCGCGATTCCCTGTAGCAGCGGCGCAAGCCGCGTCCCGCGCCGTTGCCACAGTAACACCGCGATCCCCTGTGGCAGCGGCGCAAGCCGCGTCCCGCGCCGCCGCCACAGAAACACCGCGATCCCCCGTAGCAGCGGCGCAAGCCGCGTCCGGCCTCGCAACGGATTCAAACCTCTGCTACATGCTAAAGTCAGCGGCTCTTTCACAAGGAGCCGCTCATGCGCCTGATCGTTGCCACCATTGCCTTGCTGACCTGCCTGCCGCTGGTCGCCGCGCCTGCGCATGGGCCCCTGCACGAACAATTCCTGCCGCCGGATGAACAATCCCTGCGTCAGGGCGATCCGCAACAACAGCTACTGCAGGTGACCAGCTACTCGGTGGTCATGGGCAACCAGCGGCTTTCCAACCAGCAACCCATCCCGGTGACCGCACCGATGCTGCTGCGCTTGAAAGGCAAGGCGCTCAGCAAGGACGCAAAGCTGGCCGAAGTACTGATCACTTTCGACGGCGAAAGCAAAAGCCTGAAGCGGCCGGCCTTCGACGAGGCCAGCGGTACCCTGGCCTTGACCTATCCACTGAGTCAGTACCGGATCCTGCTCGATCTGCTGCGCAACGATACCGTCTATGTACAATTTCTCAGCTATCCGAATGGCCATGTCTGGGCCGATCTGCATACCGCAAGCGTACGCGCGCGTTGAGCCCATGGCGGTGCCAAAGGTAGACTGCCAGCCCCGTGAATGACCGTGATAGCCAATGGAGTCGGTAATGCGTAAAGACAAGAAGCAATTGATTGGCGACGAGATCGGCGATGAGCAGATCAAGCTGTTCCTGAATTTCGAACCGGTCGATGCCACCTCGCCGTCGCTGCACAAGCTGATCAAGGCGTATCGTGGTTTGCGTGTCGATGATTTCGCGCGCTTTCTGGTGTTCTTCAAAGAGGCCGGCTACGAGCTCGACGGCAAGGACGAACACGGCAACGATTTTGTCGCGTTGATTCGCGATCAGCGCAACGCCCAGGAATACATTGACCTGATCCAGCAAGCCCAGGCCTGACGCGCGACCCCCTGTAGCAGCGGCGCGAGCCGCGTCGGCGGCCAGCCCGGTGCATCAGCAAGAACGCAATGCCCCCGGACGCGGTGTATCAGGAACACCGCTGCGGACCCGGACGCGGCTCGCGCCGCTGCTACAAGGGCGGTGCAAGCCGTGTCGGCGGCACATGCGGTGTCTCAGGAAAAACGCGGTGTCCCCGGACGCGGCTCGCGCCGCTGCTACAAGGGCGGTGCAAGCCGTGTCGGCGGCACATGCGGTGTCTCAGGAAAAACGCGGTGCCCCCGGACGCGGCTCGCGCCGCTGCTACAGGGGCGACGCGATTCCATGTAGCAGCGGCGCAAGCCGCGTCGGCGGTATGCGCGATGCGTCGGGGGGAACACGCCGGGGCTCAGGCGTAATACTGCACGCCGTCGGTTTTCTCGGTGAGTTCGAGCGCCACGTCGCTGTCATGGCTGACACGACGATAAACCTCGGCATCCACCGCCAGCACCTTTTCGCGCGCCGGGAAGATTTCCGCCAGCTTGGTCGCCCAGGCCGGTGAGCGCGTCTGCTCGGGGAAGCAGCGTTCCAGCAGGTCGAGCATGATCGACACGGTCACCGACGCCCCAGGAGAGGCGCCCAGCAACGCCGCCAGCGAGCCATCGGCTGCGGACACCAACTCGGTACCGAATTGCAGCACGCCGCCTTTCTTCGGATCCTTCTTGATGATCTGCACACGCTGGCCAGCCACTTCCAGGCGCCAATCTTCGGCACGGGCCTCGGGGTAGAAGCGACGCAACGATTCCAGACGCTGCTCCATGGACTGACGCACTTCGCTCATCAGGTACTTGGTCAGGTCCATGTTATCCCGTGCCACGGCCAGCATCGGGCCGATGTTGGCCGCGCGTACCGAGAGGGGCAGGTCGAGGAACGAGCCATGCTTGAGGAACTTGGTGGTGAAGCCCGCATACGGCCCGAACAGCAGCGACTTGTTGCCATCGACCACGCGGGTATCCAGGTGCGGCACGGACATGGGCGGCGAGCCCACGGCGGCCTGGCTGTAGACCTTGGCCTGGTGCCGCTTGACCACCTCGGGATTGTCGCAGCGCAGCCACTGGCCGCTTACCGGGAAACCGCCGAATCCCTTGCCTTCCTCGATACCCGACATCTGCAGCAGCGGCAATGCCGCACCACCGGCGCCCAGGAACACGAATTTGGCATCGATCTCGCGAGTGTTGCCACTGTTGACGTCCTTGACGGTGACGGTCCAGCCACTGCCCTTGCGGGCAAAGCCGGTGACTTTCTTGCAGTACTTGACCTGCGCGCCCGGCGCACTGGCCAGGTGGGCCAGAAGCTTGTTGGTCAGGGCGCCGAAGTTGACGTCGGTGCCGCCCATCACACGGGTGGCGCTGATGTGCTGGTCGGCAGGCCGCCCCGGCATCATCAACGGCATCCATTCGGCCATCTTCGCCTTGTCTTCGGTGTATTCCATGTCCGCGAAGGCATGGTGGGTCTTGAGCAGTTCATAGCGCTTCTTGAGGAAGGCCACGCCCTTTTCACCCTCGACATAGCTCAGGTGCGGTACCGGACTGATGAACGAGCGCGCCGAACCGAAGCTGCTCTTCTTGCTCAGGTAGGCCCAGAACTGCTTGGACACCTCGAACTGGGTGTTGATCTGCACGGCTTTCTTGATATCGATGGAGCCATCGGCGGCTTGCGGCGTGTAGTTGAGCTCACACAGACCGGCGTGGCCGGTACCGGCGTTGTTCCACGGGTTGGAGCTTTCCGCGGCACCGGAATCCATGAGCTCGACGACTTCCAGCTTCAATGCCGGGTCGAGTTCCTTGAGCAGTACGGCCAAGGTGGCACTCATGATGCCGGCCCCTACCAATACCACGTCGACTGCTTCGTTTTGCGCCATTTAACGCGTCTCCAAAATCTTCAGCACCCATTGACAGCATGGGACCCCGGTACGTCTGTGCAGGCCTGGGTCGCCATGTCCGAAACTTCGCAACTGCATCGCTGAATGGCCTGTGCCGACGGGTTCGCCGGGCATGGCCCATGAACTCACGTCTGGCCCGCCAGCGCCATAGGACCAAGGTTCATGGAACCCGGTCGATACGCGCGCTCAGCGACCGAAACCCTTCATGCGAAGCGTTCGATCCTTCCTCGTTGGGCTGTTCGGGACGCAGATAGTGCTGGTACAGATCCAAGACTTTTCATTTGCTCGCCACACTCTTGTGAAGTTGTGAAACCCGTTTTTTCACGCTCTTTTGGAGTCGTGAACCTCAAGAAGGCTGCTTGGGAAACCGGCAGCGGCAGGGGTGGCGCAAGCAAATGGAAACGCCAGCGCGTGACCTGCGTGGGCGGCTCTCTGTGGGCGGTGCGGAAGCCAAGACGAGTGCGTTGGCGGTGATGCGAGGCCCGATCAGGAGACGTCCTTATAATCGGGGGAAGATTATAGCGATGAAACGTGGCGAGTTGATCGTTATTTACAGGCTTTTGGTGACCGGGCGGTCAGGCATGCACGGCTCGAATGCCGCCAGCCCCCGTGGCATGGGCGCTGACGCGGGCATGGGCGGGCAGTGGCTGGCCCAACCATTGTGGGCGAATATCGCCAACCTCGACCCAACCGTCGCCGCTGGGGGGCAGTTGGCACTGTTTGAAGGCGCGGCACAGACCCTGTCGGTCGAGCGCGACGTAGCAGCGGTAGGGCTGGCTGGCCCGGAACAGAGACTTGAGAAAACCCATGAGTGTTTCTCCGTGCGGTGGACTGTGGAGCCGATACTGCCCAAGGACGGTGACAGGCTGATGACACGCCGCGCATCGCGGTTGCATGCGCATGTTTCATGGCTGGTCCATTGCCTGCAGGCCCCGCTATACTCCCGGCTTATTCACTGCCCGTTGCCGGAGAGATGCGCATGTTGCACCGCCTGTTGTTCACCATGATCACTGTGACCAGTCTGACGTTGGTCGGTTGTGCCAACAGCCCGCAACAACTCAGCCCGCAGCCGCGCCTGACCTCGCAGTTCGCCGCCGTCGGCCAAGGCCAGGCCGTGGCCGTGCGCGTCGTCGATGGCCGACCTTCGCCCACCCTGGGCACCCGTGGTGGCCTGTATCCGGAAACCAGCGCGGTGAGCGTGGCCCCCAACGACGTATTGCCCAAGCTGCAGGCCCAGGCCGAAGCAGCCGTTCGCCTGCTGGGCTTCACACCCACGGCGAACAACGGCAGCGCGCCGACGCTGACCATCACCCTGGCCGAACTCAAGTACCAGTCGCCCAAGGACAAGATGTACGTCACCGAAGCCAACATCGGCGCAACGTTCAAGGCCGACGTCACCAACGGTGGTCGCCACTACAGCGGCCGCTACGGCGCTTCGCTGAACCAGCGCTTCGGCATGGCGCCGAATCAGGAAACCAACACCAAGCTGGTCAGCGACGTCCTCAGCGACGCACTGACCCGCGTGTTCAAGGACGCCACCATCGGCCAGACCCTGTCCCAGCGCAATTTCTGACAGCGTCGGCCAGGCATGAAAAAGCCCGCGTTCATCGCGGGCTTTTTTGTGGGTCGGGTTTTATCGGGTGCAGCATTCAGGCAGCGCGCATGTGAAAGTCGAGCAGGCTGATACCGGTGCCCAAGTCCAGCTCCGGCCAGTCGCCATGTTGATGACCGCCGAGCGCGCAGTACACCAGCCACTGTCGATCCTGGACATTGAAGGCCAGGGCGTCGATCAGGGCTTCCTGCTCGTCGCTGGCGGCAATGTGGTAGAGGCGATCCTGGTTCAGGGCGTGCAGCATGACGGGCATCCAAAGCGTGTTGGGTAAGGGTGCAACACGATGCCTGCTTTGCATGAAGGGGGCGTGACGGACTCATGACCGTCCCGTTACGCCCCTTGCACTGGTCGACCCTAAAGCGGCAGTCCCGCCTTGACCCGGTACTGGTTGCGCACCGGCGTGGCGTATTGCAGCACCAGGAATGGTCGTTGCTCCACCGGGCATTCGCGCAGCCGGCGCAGCCATTCGGCGCGGGCCTTTTCCAGCTCGGCGGCGGGAAACACATCGGCCGCCGCTGGCACCTGTAGTTCAGGGTCGGCATCGGCCCACTGCGCATAGGCCAGGTAGTGCACCGGGAACAGGCGATAGCCGCCCAGGATCTGTCGATCGATTTCCGTGGCCAGCTGCTTGGTGTCTTCGAACAGCTCGGTGATGGGCGGTGCGAAGTTGATGTGCACCCGGCCCTTGTAGCCGGTGATGCCCTGGGCAATGCTGACGTCGTCCTCGCCAGGCGCCTTGTTGTAGGCGCCTTTGGTCGCGCGAATGTACAGCTCGCGCGCCTTGGCCTGGTCACAGGGGTCGTATTCGTAGCTGATCGACACCGGTGTCAGGTTCAGCGCCTTGATCGTTTCGCCGAAGGGCTCGTCCTTGCGGCTCATGTGGAACATCTTGAGGATCGCCGAATCGGTACGGTCGTCACCGTCCTTGGCCCGGCCCTCGGCCTGGGCGATCCAGATCGAGGCGACGTCGTTGCGGATCGAGTGGTTGATGTAGGCAGACAGCAGTTGGTAGGACGCCAGTTTTTCCCGGCGCCCGACCAGCGAGCGATGGACGATGAAGCTCTTGTTCAGGCGCATCAGGTCGCTGACGAAGGGCTTCTGCAGCAGGTTGTCGCCAATGGCGATGCGCGGCGTCGGCAGCCCGGCGTGATAAACCGCGTAGTTGACGAACGCCGGATCCATGACGATATCGCGATGATTGGCCAGGAACAGATACGCGCTGCCGGACTTGAACTGCTCGACGCCGGTGTAGGTCACACCGTCCGTGGCGCGGTCGATGGTGTGGTCGACGTAGAACTCGACCTTGTCCTGCAAGGTCGCCACGTTGGTGACATCCTTGAACTCGCGGCGCAGGCGCCGCGCGATCAGTGGCTTGAGCAGCCAGCCAAAGGTCTTGGCCTGACGCGGGAAGCGGAAGTGGGTGAGGATATCCAGGAATGCCGGGTCGCTGAGCAACCGTGCCAGAACGGCAGGTACTTCAGCGTCGTCGTACGGTCGGATGGCATCGAATTCGCCCATCATGCTCTCTTGTTGGAAACGGCTAAGGTAAAGGTACAGGCGCAAGGTTGTGGGCAAAGGGTAGGGGCCCATGTAGCCAACGGCCTGCAAACAGAGTGGCGATTATACGCACAAGTGAGCCGTGGAGGCCGCGATGCTGGAAACCCAAGATTACGATTGCCCCTATTGCGGCGAGCCAGCCGAGGCGGTGCTCGACCTGTCCGCTGGCGATCAGGACTATATAGAAGACTGCCCGGTTTGCTGCCGCCCCATCGTCTTCGCCCTGCAGACCGATGGCGAAGACTGGTCGCTGCACGTGCGCAGCGAGAACGAGTGATGCAGCGCATTTACGAGCCCGCCAGCCTGCTGGAGGCACAGATGCTTCTGGGCATGCTGGAAAACGAAGGGGTGGGTGCGCATCTGGCAGGGCGGGATCTGGTCGGCGGGATGGGCGATCTGCCTGCCATGGGCCTGCTGGGTTTGCTGGTGGCCGACGAGCAGGCCGATTACGCACGGCAGCTGATCGGTGAGTACAATGCTGCGCTGCCCATGTCGGGTGATGAGCCCGACAGTTTTCCCGGGGTTCTGCTGTGCTAGACCCCTCAAGAGTTTTTTCCTGATGTGTGGACGTTTTGCCTTGTTTCGCTGGTCACCCGGTTTCGCTGCGCAGGAGGGCTTTCCCGAAGGCCAGCAGGCGCAATGGAACATATCGCCGGGTGACTCGGTGCTGATCCAGCGCCGCGAAGGTGAGCGCTCGACTCTGGCCAAGGCACGCTGGGGGCTGACCCCGCCGTGGTTGACCGACCTGTCGCGGACCCCGGCCCACGCGCGTGCCGAGACGGTGGCCGAACAGCCGATGTTTCGCGAGGCCCTGCGCCTGCGCCGCTGCCTGATTCCGGCCAACGGCTTCTACGAATGGCGGGGCAAAGTGCGCAAACGGCCGTTCTGGCTGACGCCGGGAGAGGGGTCGTCGCTGTTTTTCGCGGGGATCTGGGAAGCCTACCCGGTGCAGGAGCAGGTCTGGCTGAGCACGGCAGTGGTGACTCAGCCGGCGATGAGCCAGCGTCGGCCGCTGATCCTCGATGCCGCGGGTCAGGCGGCCTGGCTGGATCCGGAAACGCCCATGGCCACCCTGCAGTCGCTGCTTGCCGCGCCCCAGGCTGCACTGCGCGAACGCCCCTTGGCGAACCTGGTCAACGACCCCAAACTCAATGCTCCGGAATGCCTCACCCCGGCGTGACGTCTTTCCAGGGACCGCGTCGCTCTTTTCGCGGCCACTGACCGCTCCTACGGGGGAGGGGAAGGGGGCGGTGTACCCGTAGGAGCGGTCCGCGGCCGCGAAGCAGTCACCGCAGTGCATCAGGCCGAGCACCTGCGCAGGTGTCGTGTCCGATATGCACCGTGTAGGATACCGCCAGGTTTACCAGGAGAGTCCCAATGGGCAAGTTCTTCATTCCGGCCACCCTGGCCGTCAGCGTGCTGCTGGCCGGTTGTCAGGCCGTCAATACCACCAGCTCCGGCGCCGTGGGTGTCGATCGCAAGCAATACATGTTCAGCATGTTGTCCACCGATGAAGTGAACAAGATGTACGCACAGTCCTACCAGCAGACCTTGACCGAGGCCAGCGGCAAGGGTGTGCTCGACAAGACCAGCGCCGAGGCCAAGCGCGTGCAGGCGATCGCCGATCGGCTGATCGCCCAGGCCCCCAAGTTGCGCCCGGATTCGGCGCAGTGGCAATGGGAAGTGAACCTGATCAAGAGCGACGAGCTCAACGCCAACTGCGGTCCCGGCGGCAAGATCATTGTCTACACCGGCCTGATCGACACCCTGAAACTCACCGACGACGAAATCGCCGCCGTGATGGGCCATGAAATCGCCCACGCCCTGCGCGAGCACGGTCGCGAAGCGATGTCCAAGGCCTATGGCATCCAGATGGCGCGCAGCGGGGCAGGGGCCTTGCTGGGGTTGGGCGAAGACAGCCTGAAACTGGCTGATACCGTGGTCAACTACAGCCTGACCCTGCCCAATAGCCGCAGCAACGAGAACGAAGCCGACCTGTTCGGCCTGGAGCTGGCGGCGCGTGCCGGGTTCGACCCCAACGCCGCGATCACCTTGTGGAACAAGATGACCGCAGCGGCAGGCAGCAACTCGCCACCAGAATTCATGAGCACTCACCCGGCATCGGCGAGCCGGATTTCTTCATTGCAGGCGGCGATTCCCAAGGTCATGCCGTTGTATGAGCAGGCGAAGAAGTCCTGATGTATCGCGGCGGCTGATTCGCGGGCAGAGACCCGCTCCCACAGTAGATCTCGGTATAAAGGATCTTCTGTGGGGGTGGGTCTCTGCCCGCGAAGGCCTCACCGCCAATCTAAACCCAGCCGCTGACCTTCATCGCCTGGTACACCGCAACGAACGCCAGAATGAAAAACGCCCCCGAGGCCAATCGGCGAATCAGCGTCAGCGGCAGTTTGTCGGCGGCGAAATTACCCGCCAGCACCACCGGCACGTTGGCAATCAGCATGCCCAGCGTGGTGCCGATGATGACCATCAGCAAGTGCGGATACTGCGCGGCCAGCATCACCGTCGCGACCTGGGTCTTGTCGCCGATCTCGGCAATGAAAAATGCGATCAACGTGGTCATGAACGGCCCGTATCGCCGTGCGGTGTTGGCTTCGTCGTCGTCGATCTTGTCCGGTATCAGGGTCCACAGCGCGGTGGCGGCAAAGCTTGCGGCCAGGATCCAGTGCAGGGCGACATCGGAGAAGAAGCTGCTGAACCAGGCGCCCACCGCACCGGCTGCTGCATGGTTGGCCAAGGTGGCGGCGACGATGCCAGCGATGATCGGCCAGGGCTTGCGGAAGCGCGCCGCGAGGATCAAAGCGAGCAACTGGGTCTTGTCGCCGATTTCGGCCAAGGCCACCAGCCCGGTAGGGACAAGTAGGGATTCCAACATCAGGAGCGTTCCTATGGGGGCGGGTCGACACGGCTATGACACGAACAGCCTCCCCGCCCCGGGTAAGGTGTGCGTGTCATAGGTCTTGTCAAACCCGGGCCGTCTGTGCGGCCGCTGGGTCGCACGCGCCATGGCCTGAGGGCCAAGTATGTTGACGCGTGCCTGGCGAGCTGGCGCTCGCGGGAGACTACTCCCCTAGGACGGTGCGGATTCTGCCTAGGCGATCACGATAGGGCAAGAAAATATTTCGCTATTTGACGGCGCGATAAATCTTGAAACCGCGACCCTCGGCGACTGTCTGGCAGCGCCCGAAAGCGCCTTCGATCAGCGGTTGATAGCGCAGGAAGCTATTGGCAACCAAGCGAAGTTCGCCGCCTTTTTTCAGATGTTGGCTGGATTTTTCCAGCAAGTTTTCGGCGGCGTGATAGCTGGTATGCACGCCCGAGTGGAACGGTGGATTGCTGATGATGGCATCCACATGCAACGGCGCGGCATCGATACCGTCACCGCTGATGACGCAGGCTTCCAGCCCATTGGCCGCCAGGGTCAGACGGCTGCTGGCCGTGGCGAAGGCATCGACATCGAGCAACGTCAGCTGGTTGTCCGGGTAGCGACGTTTGAGGCTGGCACCCACCACGCCGGCACCGCAGCCGAAATCCAGCAGATGGCCGCGAGGCAGACCGTCGATGTGTTCGAGCAGCAGCTCGGTGCCGCGGTCCAGTCGACCGTGACTGAACACGCCCGGTAAGCTGATCACGGTCAACGGCTCGCCGGCGATCTCCAGTTGATAGCGCTGCGCCAGACTTTCCAGTTCCACGGCCTGCGGCGCCTGTTCGACCGTGACTTGCCACAACTGACAATGGCGTGCGCTGTCCAGCTTGCGCGGCTTGCCGAAGGCGTGCAGCAGCTTCGCCGCGCCTTCGATGCCACCGCGCTTTTCGCCCACCAGATACAACTCGCGACCTTGCAAGCGGGCGGCCAGGGCATTGAGCAGATAACTGGTCAGCTCGCGCGACTTGGGCAGGAACACCACCGCGCCTTCAAACGCCGTCTCAGGGACATTCACCCCGAAATGGCTGCGCCCTTCGAAGCGCGCGTCCAGCGCCGCCTGATCGCCGGCGTGCCAGCACCAGCCGGCGGCGTTCGGCAACTGGCCGAAGAGGTCATCGGCAGGCAGCCCGGCCAACAACAGCTGACCTTGGAACAAATTGGCCTGACGAAGCAGCACTTCACTGCGCGGGTCCATGGGAGGGCTCCTGGCAAAAGCGCGGATTCTAACAGACCACGGCCCTTGTCAGACGCTGCGGATGGGCTGTCCGGCGAAGAAGGCCGTGGCGTTTTCCGCCAGTTGACCAATGATCCGCTGGCGTGCCTCGACACTGCCCCAGGCACTGTGCGGGGTGACGATCAGGCGCGGGATATCGTCGGCCAGCAGGGGGTTGCCGTTCACGGGTGGCTCCACACTGAGCACGTCGGTGGCCGCTCCGCCCAGGTGGCCACGGCGCAGGGCATCGGCCAGGGCCTGCTCGTCGATGATGCCGCCGCGCGCGGTGTTGACCACGAAGGCATTGGGCTTGAGCAGAGCCAGTTCCGGCACGCCGATCATGTGTCGGGTGTGCTCGTTGAGCGGGCAGTGCAGGGTCAGGGCATCGACCTGCGGCAGCAGCTCATGCAGCGGCAGGCGATCGGCGCGTGGCGGTCGACCGGGAATCTGCCCCAGCAGCACGCGCATGCCGAAGGCTTCGGCCAGCTTGGCGACCGCGCCGCCCAGTTCGCCATGGCCCAGCAGGCCGAGGGTCTTGCCGTCGAGTTCGACGATGGGGAAGTCCAGCAGACAGAACTGCTTGGCCCGCTGCCATTGGCCGGCCGCGATCTCGCGCTGGTAATCGGGCAGTCGGGTCGCCAGGGCCAGCAACAGCATCAGGGTGTGCTGGGCCACCGAGGGGGTGCCGTAGCCTTGGCAATTGCACACGGTGATACCGAGCTTGCGCGCCGCTTCCAGGTCGACGTTGTTGGTGCCGGTGGCCGACACCAGCACCAGTTTCAGATCCGGGCAGGCCTGCAGGGTCGCGGCGTCCAGGTCGATCTTGTTGCTGATGGCTACCGTTACGCCGCGCAGGCGCTCGACCAGTTGCTCAGGCGTCGTGCTGGGGTAGAGCTGCAGGTCGTCGAAGCAGGCCTTGAGCGCGGCAGGGTCCAGGTCACCCAGGTCCAGGGAGCTGTAGTCGAGGAAGGCGGCACGGTGAGCGGGCATGGGTGAACCTCATGAAGTGGTTGTGGATGTTCTACCATAGCTGCCGGATGAAAATCTTGTGGCCTGGCCTGCTGACGTGAGGTAGCGTCCGGGACTGCTTGAGGTCATCACCGTGTTTGCCACTGCCGCTTGGAGCCTGCTGTCATGTACTGGACCGAATTTCTCACCGTTGCCTTCATTCACCTGCTAGCGGTGGCCAGCCCGGGACCGGACTTCGCAGTGGTGGTGCGAGAGAGCGTCAGCCACGGCCGCCAGGCCGGGCTGTGGACGGCGCTGGGTGTGGGCACGGCGATCTTCGTGCACGTGGGGTATTCGCTGCTGGGGATCGGCCTGATCGTGTCCCAGTCCATCGTGCTGTTCAATGCCTTGAAATGGGCCGCCGCCGCGTACTTGCTGTACATCGGCTTCAAGGCCTTGCGCGCCCAGCCGGCGCCGCTCGGCGAGTCCACCCACAGTGCGGCACCGGTACAGCGCACACCCAAGGCCGCCTATGTGGCCGGGTTCATGACCAACGGTTTGAACCCAAAGGCCACGCTGTTCTTTCTGTCCTTGTTCACCGTGGTCATCAGCCCCCACACGCCCCTGGTCATCCAGGCCGGTTACGGCGTCTACCTGGCGCTGGCCACGGCGCTGTGGTTCTGCATGATCGCCCTGCTGTTCAGCCAGCGTCGGGTCCGCGAAGGCTTCGCCAGAATGGGGCACTGGTTCGACCGCGCCATGGGCGTGGTTCTGGTGGCGCTGGGCGTGAAGATCGCCTTGAGCGAAATACGCTGAATCGGCATGGCATGCACGCCGGATAGCCCGCCTTGCTGGCTATAATGGCCAGGCAGCAGCCCTTGCCAGCACCACAACGAACATGGAACAGCGTCGATGAATTCAGTACACCTGCCCTGTCGCCGGGCCAGATTACCCGTGGCGGTCGGTCTGGCGACGCTTGCCGGGCCGGCGCTTGCCGTCAGCTTCAACATCGGCGAAATCGAAGGCCAGTTCGATTCCGCGCTGTCGGTCGGCGCCAGTTGGTCCACCGCTGGCGCGAACCGCAACCTGATCGGCGTCAACAACGGTGGGTCGGGCCTGTCGCAGACCACCGACGACGGCCATCTGAACTTCAAGAAAGGCGAAACCTTTTCCAAGATCTTCAAGGGGCTGCACGACCTGGAGCTGAAGTACGGCGACACCGGCGTGTTCATTCGCGGCAAGTACTGGTACGACTTCGAACTCAAGGACGAAGGCCGACCCTTCAAGGACATCAGCGACAGCAACCGCAAGGAAGCCGCGCAGTCCTCCGGCGGGCAGATTCTCGACGCGTTCGTCTACCACAACTACGCCATCGGCGATCAACCGGGCTCCGTGCGCCTGGGCAAGCAGGTGGTCAGCTGGGGCGAGAGCACGTTCATCCAGAACGGCATCAATGCGCTCAATCCGATCGACGTCTCGGCCTTTCGCCGGCCCGGTGCCGAGGTCAAGGAGGGGTTGATCCCGGTCAACCTGTTCTACGTCTCCCAGAGCCTGACCGACAACCTTTCCGCCGAAGCCTTCTACCAGCTCGAATGGGACCAGACGGTAACCGACAACTGCGGCACGTTCTTCGCCCAGGCAGACGTCGCCGCCGATGGCTGCAGCGATAATCTGCGCCTGCTGGCCAAGCGCTCGAGCCTGCCGGCTGCGGCCCTGCCAGCGCTGACCGCCGCCGGTGTGGATGTCAGCGAGGAGGGCGTGCGGGTACGCCGCAGCGGCGACCGCGATGCGCGCGACAGCGGCCAGTTCGGCGTGGCGCTGCGTTACAACTACGATCCGCTGGACACCGAATTCGGTGCCTACTTCATGAACTACCACAGCCGCCTGCCGCTGTTCAACGCCACCGGGGCATCGGCCGCGACCTATGCGGCAGCGTCACGGGCCGGCGCATTGGGCCCGTTGCTGGTGGCGGGTGACTCCAGCTACTTCTACGACTTTCCCGAGGACATCCGCCTCTACGGGCTGAGCTTCGCCACCACGCTGCCCACTGGCACGGCCTGGAGTGGCGAGGTCAGCTACCGGCCCAATGCGCCGGTGCAACTCAACACCACCGACATTCTCTTTGCCGGTGTGCGTCCGCTGGGCGGCGCGTACAGCAACGCGTCAGTGCTCGACGGCACGCCCGGAGAAGACCTGAAAGGCTACCGCCGCAAAGAGATCACCCAGCTGCAAACCACCCTGACCCATTTCTTCGATCAGGTCATGGGCGCCGAGCGGCTGACGGTGGTGGGCGAGGTCGGGGTCACCCATGTCGGCGGTCTGGAGAGCTCTTCGCAGATGCGCTATGGGCGTGATGCAATCTTTGGCCCCGGCGCCTTGCCTGCCACCGGTGGCCTGGACACCTGCGCCGCCATCCTCAACACCGGCACCATCGCTGGAGCCGGGCCGGGCACCTCGGCCAGTAACCGCTCGCGCAATTGCACCAATGGCGGCTTCACCACCAGCACCTCGTGGGGGTATCGCGCCCGCGCCATCTGGGACTACAACAGCGTATTCGCCGGGATCAACCTGCGGCCCAGTATCGCCTGGTCGCACGACGTGTCCGGCTACTCGCCCGGCCCCGGCGGCAACTTCGAGGAAGGCCGCAAGGCGGTCAGCCTCGGGCTCGATGCCGAGTACCAGAACACCTACACGGCGAGTCTGTCGTACACCAATTTTTTCGACGGCAAGTACACCACGGTGGATGACCGCGACTTCGTTGCGCTCAGCTTCGGCGTGAATTTCTGAGCCACCCTGTTCGAGACGATCGGCCATGAACACAAGAACGATGCTGATGCAGGCCGGAATCTTCGGCCTTTCCCTGTGGGCCGGCGCTGCCATGGCAGCGGTCAGCGCACAGGAGGCCGAGCAACTGGGCACCCGCCTGACGCCATTGGGCGCCGAGAAGGCCGGCAATGCCGACGGCTCCATCCCGGCCTGGGCGCCGATGCCGCGCACCGCCGGTACGGTCGACAGCAAGGGGTTTCTCTCCGACCCCTACGCCAGCGAGAAGCCCGTGTTCACCATCACCGCGCAGAACGTCGAGCAGTACAAGGCCAGGTTGGCGCCGGGCCAGTATGCGATGTTCAAGCGCTATCCGGACACCTTCACGATGCCGGTCTACCCCTCCCATCGCGGAGCGAGTGTGCCGGACGAGGTTGCGAGTGCGATCAAGGTCAACGCGACGCATGCTCGGCTGATCGGTGACGGCAACGGTGTGGAGGGCTTTCAGGCGGCCACTCCGTTTCCCATCCCCAAGACCGGCATCGAGGTCATCTGGAACCACATCACCCGCTACCGGGGCGGCAGCGTCTCGCGGCGCGTGACCCAAGCCACGCCGCAACCCAATGGCTCCTACAGCCTGGTGTATTTCCAGGACCAGTTCGTGTTCCGCGACAGGATGAAGGATTTCGATCCGCAGCATCCCGGCAACGTGCTGTTCTATTTCAAACAGGACGTCATCGCGCCGGCGCGTCTGGCGGGCACCGTGCTGTTGGTCCACGAGACTCTGGATCAGGTGGCCGAACCGCGTCAGGCGTGGATCTACAACGCCGGGCAACGCCGTGTGCGACGCGCCCCGCAGGTGGCCTACGACGGCCCGGGCACCGCAGCCGATGGCCTGCGTACCTCGGATAACCTGGACATGTTCAACGGCGCCCCGGATCGCTACGACTGGCAACTGGTAGGCAAGCAGGAGATGTTCATCGCCCAGAACAGCCACCGGCTCGACTCGCCCAATCTCAAATACGCGGACATCCTCAAGGCCGGCCACATCAACCAGGACCTGGCCCGCTACGAACTGCGCCGTGTATGGCACGTGGTCGCCACGCTCAAGCCCGGTCAGCGGCACATCTACGCCAAGCGCGACTTCTACTTCGACGAAGACACCTGGCAGGCGGCCGTGATCGATCATTACGATGGCCGTGGACAACTGTGGCGCGTGGCCGAAGCGCACGCGCAGAACTACTACGACAAGCAGGTGCCCTGGACCACTCTGGAGGTGCTCTATGACCTGCAGTCGGGACGTTACCTGGCGCTGGGCATGAAGAACGAGGAAAAGCAGTCCTACGACTTCGGCTTCACCGCCACCACTTCCGATTTCACCCCGGCGGCGCTGCGTCAGGATGGGGTACGCTAGCAGGCTGCAGGCCATGGCTGACGAGGGCTGAGAGCGCGACACGGGAATCTTTCCCGGTTTTTGCCCTCCAAGTCAGTCACAAGTTCACGACCCGTCGCCGCATTTTTTCAGCAGATTTCCGCCTTCATGTAGTAGGAGTTGCCCATGTTTACCTCGCGTCGCTTGATCACTGCCGCCGCTGCCATTGCCCTGTTGTCCGGGTGCGCGTCGCAGAATCCGTATGAAAACCAGGGTCAGGCCCAGGGTTCGTCGGGCATCAGCAAAACCGCCAAGTATGGCGGGCTGGGTGCACTGGCCGGCGCCGTGGCCGGTGCCGCCATCGACCACAACAACCGTGGCAAGGGCGCACTGATCGGCGCTGCCGTGGTCGGCGCCGCGTCGGCAGGCTATGGCTACTATGCCGACCGCCAGGAAGCCGCGCTGCGTGAAAGCATGGCCAACACCGGTGTGGAAGTGCAGCGCCAGGGCGATCAGATCAAGCTGATCATGCCGGGCAACATCACCTTCGCCACCGACTCGTCGAACATCTCCAGCAGCTTCTACACTCCGCTGAACAACCTGGGCAATTCGTTCAAGCAGTTCAACGAGAACAACATCGAGATCGTCGGCTACACCGACAGCACCGGCAGCCGTCAGCACAACATGGACCTGTCGCTGCAGCGTGCCCAGGCGGTCAGCAACTACCTGACTGCACAGGGCGTGGATGGCTCGCGCCTGTCGGTACGCGGCGCAGGTCCCGACCAGCCGATCGCCAGCAACGCCGACGCCAACGGCCGTGCCCAGAACCGCCGTGTCGAGGTCAACCTCAAGCCGATTCCCGGCCAGCAGTACTCGCAGCCGGCTCAGCAGTAGCAATCACTAAGGCTTGCAAAAAAATCCCGCTCTGGCAGCGGGATTTTTCATGGGCGATCAGTCTTTCTTCAGCCGCTCCAGCGTCGCGTCCTTCTGTGTCCACAGCGTATTCACCCAGGTCTGGAACAGCGCGCGGTACGTCTCGTCCTGGTCATAGCTGTGGCCGATGAATTGCTCGGGGATCGGCAGTTCCTCGAACAGCACGTGGATTTCGCCCACTCGGCCGCACAGCAGGTCCCAGAATCCGGGTGCGCCCTGTGGGTAGTAGATCGTCACGTTGACCATCGACTGCAACTGCTCGCCCATGGCATCGAGCACGAAGGCGATGCCTCCAGCCTTGGGCTTGAGCAGGTGGCGAAACGGTGAGCCCTGCTGGGCGTGTTTGGCCCGGGTGAAGCGGGTGCCTTCGGCGAAGTTGAAGATGGCGGTCGGCTTGCCGCGGAAGCGGGCGCAGGCGCGGCGGGTGGTGAGCAGGTCTTCGCCCTTCTTCTCCGGATGCTTGGCCAGGTAGGCCTTGGAATAGCGCTTCATGAACGGGAAACCGAGCGCCCACCAGGCCAGGCCGATGACGGGTACCCAGATCAGCTCGCGCTTGAGAAAGAATTTCAGCGGCCGGATGCGTCGGTTGAGCACGTATTGCAGGACCAGGATATCCACCCAGCTCTGGTGGTTGCTGGTCACCAGGTAGGAATGCTGGTAGTCCAGCCCCTGCAAGCCCTCGACCTTCCAGCCAATGCCGCCGAGCAGGTTCATCCAGGCCTTGTTGTTGCTGATCCAGGCTTCGTGGATGTGGCGCATCAGTTCGTCGGTCAGGCGCTGCGCCGCCGCGAAGGGCAGGCACAGCTTGATCAGGCTGACGATGAACAGCGGCGTGCAGCAAACGATGGTGTTCAAGGCCAGCAACAGGGCGGCGCACAGCCCGGTAAGAATCTGCAAGATGATGTTCCTAGAGGTCGAGGGTGCGGTTGGCCTGGATGGCGGTCAGGGCAATGGTGTAGACGATGTCGTCGACCTGAGCACCACGCGGCAGGTCGTTGACCGGTTTGCGCAGCCCTTGCAGCATCGGCCCCAGGCTGACGCAATCGGCACTGCGCTGGACCGCCTTGTGGGTGGTGTTGCCGGTGTTCAGGTCGGGAAACACGAACACCGTCGCGCGACCGGCGACCTGGCTGTCCGGAGCCAGCTGGCGTGCGACGTTTTCGTTGGCGGCGGCGTCGTATTGCAGCGGGCCGTCGATCAACAGATCACGCTGCGCTTCCTGCGCCAGCTGGGTCGCCTCGCGGACTTTCTCCACTTCTTCGCCGCTGGCCGAGTTGCCGCTGGAATAACTGATCATCGCTACCCGCGCGGCAATCCCGAACGCTTCGGCGGAGTCGGCGCTCTGCAGGGCGATTTCCGCCAGTTCGGCAGCGCTGGGGTGGGGGTTCATCACACAGTCGCCATACACCAGCACCTGATCGGGAAACAGCATGAAGAACACCGACGACACCAGGCTGCAGCCCGGTGCGGTCTTGATCAACTGCAGGGCCGGGCGGATGGTGTTGGCGGTGGAATGGAGGATGCCCGAGACCAGACCGTCGACCTCATCGAGGGCCAGCATCATGGTGCCGATCACCACGTTGTCTTCCAGCTGCTGCTCGGCCATGGGCGCATTGAGGCTCTTGCTCTTGCGCAGTGCCACCATCGGCTCCACGTAGCGACCGCGAATCAGGTCGGGGTCGAGGATCTCCAGCCCTTCGGGCAGCTCGATGCCCTGGGCACTGGCGACCGCCTGCACGTCGGCGGGCTTGGCCAGCAGCACGCAGCGGGCAATACCGCGGGTCTGGCAGATGGCCGCTGCCTGGATGGTCAGCGGATCGTGGCCTTCGGGCAGGACGATGCGCTTGTCGGCCTGCTGCGCGCGCTGGATCAGTTGATAGCGGAACACGGCCGGCGACAGCCGCAGCTCCCGCGGCGTGCCGCAGCGCTGGTGCAGCCACTGGGCATCCAGGTGGCCGGCAACGAAATCGGTGATGATCTCCGCACGCTCGCGGTCATCGATGGGGATTTCCTTGTTCAGCTGGTTCAGGCGCGTGGCGGTGTCATAGGAACCGGTGCTCACCGACAGCACCGGCAAACCGGCCTGCAGGGCGCCCCGGCACAGTTCGAGGATGCGTGGGTCGGGCAGTGTGTCGCTGGTCAGGAGCAGTCCGGCCAGAGGCATGCCGTTCATGGCCGCCAGGCTCACGGCCAGGATGATGTCGTCACGATCGCCTGGGGTCACCACGAGAACGCCCGGCTTGAGCAACTGCACGGTATTGAGTACGGTCCTGGCGCAGATGATGATCTTGTTCATCCGCCGCTGCTCGTAGTCGCCGGCGTTGATCACCTGGGCGCCGAGCAGTTCGGCCACGTCACGGGTGCGCGGCGCGTTCAGGTCGGCCTGGTAGGGGATGCAGCCGAGCAGGCGAAAATCACCGCTACGCAGCAGGGGCGAGTGCTCCTTGAGGCGCGCGGCGAACACCTCCATGCCTTCATCGGTACGCACCTTGTTGAGGATGACGCCCAGAACCTTCGGGTCGCGTGGGCCGCCGAACAACTGCGCCTGCAACTCGACCCGGCCGGAGAGCTCGGCAAGCACCTCGTTTTCGGCACTCGACACCAGCACCACATCGGCATCCAGGCTTTTCGCCAGGTGCTGGTTGACCCTGGCGGCATAACTGGCGTTGCGGGTCGGCACCATGCCTTCGACGATGACCACGTCGTTGCCGGCGCAGGCTTGCTGATAAAGCGTCAGGATCTCTTCGAGCAGCTCGTCGAGCTGCCCATCGCCCAGCATGCGCTCGACGTGGGCCAGGCCCAAGGGCTTGGGTGGTTGCAGGCCATGGGTGCGGGCAACCAGCTCGGTCGAGCGTTCCGGGCCCAGGTCGCCAGGGTGTGGCTGGGCGATGGGCTTGAGAAAACCGACCTTCAGGCCGGCGCGTTCCAGGGTTCTTACCAGCCCCAGGCTGATGGAGGTCAGGCCTACGCCAAAGTCAGTCGGCGCGATGAAGAAAGTTTGCATGCGAGCTTCTCGGGTGAGCTTTGGGCTGCACGCTACAAGCTTCAAGCCACGGCCCGCAAGTAGAAACGAATCGCGCCGTGCACAGTCATAATTTCATGGCAGGTGCCAAGGCCTTCACGGGCTGGGCACATCGCCTCGGGTCATCCGTCGGCCGAGTGGGTTCGCTTTCGAGCCAACCCTTGGTTACACTTGGTCGTTCTACATTCTTATGCAAAAGGTCTTACCTCATGCTGATCGCCGCCAACAAGGCTGTCTCCATCGAATACACCCTGACCAACGACGCTGGTGAGGTTATCGACAGCTCCGCCGGCGGCGCGCCGCTGGTTTATCTGCAGGGCGCTGGCAACATCATTCCTGGCCTGGAAAAGGCTCTGGAAGGCAAGCAGGTCGGTGACGACCTGGACGTGGCGATCGAGCCCGAAGATGCCTACGGCGAGTACGCGGCCGAACTGGTCAGCACCTTGTCACGCAGCATGTTCGAAGGCGTCGACGAGCTGGAAGTGGGCATGCAGTTCCACGCTTCCGCACCCGATGGCCAGATGCAGATCGTGACCATTCGCGACCTGGACGGCGACGACGTCACCGTCGACGGCAACCACCCGCTGGCCGGTCAGCGCCTGCACTTCAAGGTCAAGGTCGTCGACATCCGCGACGCCAGCCAGGAAGAAGTCGCGCACGGCCACGTGCACGGCGAAGGTGGTCACCACCATTGATCTGAGCACGGTGCTCTTTGGAGCTATCAGGCGCAGATGCAAACAGGGGGCACGTCAGCGACGTGCCCCCTGTTTTTTTTGGCCCCCTGCAGGAGCGGTCATCGGCCGCGAAGGGTCAACGCGGTCTGGCTGACACGCAGCGTACGGTTCAGCCCTGAGGGCTCGTTGCAGTCCTTGCAAAGCTTGCCGAAGGTATCGGCGCGCAGGCGCTCGTCAGCTGTTGCTCGAACTGCTCGACGATCGCACCCCAACCCTGAAGTCGGGCATGTCGCCGCGCGTTGAGGCGGACCCTGCGCAGGTTCTCTTCGTCTTCCAGCAACCAGCAAGCGGCTTCCAGAAAGGCCGCCTCGTCACCAGGCATGGCCAGCGCGCCACTGTGGCCGTGGCGAATGTGCTGCGCTGCCGCGGCTTCATCGTAGGCCACCACGGCCAGCCCCGATGCCTGCGCTTCCAGCACCACATTGCCGAAAGTCTCGGTGAGGCTGGGAAACACGAAGATGTCACCACTGGCGTAATGCTCCGCCAGCGCTTCGCCACGCAATGCCCCACAGAAAATCGCGTCGGGCACCTGCCGCTGCAGATCGCTGCGCCGAGTGCCATCGCCGATCACGATCAGCCTGATAAGTCGCTGCGGATGCTGCGCCTGCAGGTAGGCAAACGTGCGCGCGAGCAGGTCCAGGTTCTTCTCCTGCGCAAGACGTCCGACATAGAGCACAGCAAGGTCGCCCTCGCTCAGGCCCCAGCCATGGCGCAGGGCCGTGCTCCGCCGCCGAGGATGAAACAGCTGGCTGTCGACGCCGCGCGCCAGCAGATGCAAACGCTCGAAGCCGCGCCGCTGCAACTCCAGACGTTGGCTGGTGCAGGGCACCAGGGTCATGCAGGTGCGACGGTGAAACCAGCGCAGATAATGGGTCACCAGACGTGCCAGCAGTCCCAGCCCGCAGTGCGCGGCGTATTGCTGAAAGTTGGTGTGGAAACCGCTGACCACCGGGACACCCAACCGTCGGGCGGCACGCAGCGCGCTCAAGCCCAAGGGGCCGGGCGTTGCGACATACACCACATCGGGCCGCCTCGACCGCCAGCGCCGCACCAGCCGCCCCATGGACGACTCGCCCCACTGCAGCCCCGGGTAACCAGGAATCGGCCAGCCGCGACACAGCATCACATCTTCGTCCGGCGCACTGTCCTGCACTTGCCGCGGCCGCACCACATGCACATGGTGGCCACGGCCGCGCAATCCCTGGCACAGATGGTCGAGCGTGCTGGCGAGCCCGTTGATCTCGGGGGTGAAGGTTTCGGTGATGAGGGTGATATGGAGTGGGAGCGCTGTCATTCAGACAGTTTCGGGGACTTGTATTGCGTTGGTGTGGCGCATTCGTGAGGAATTCATGACGCCATCGCCAGCGGTGCGAGCCGTGATCGGTCGCACCGCAAAGACTCACCCCCGCTCACGCACCCAGAACAACGTCGCCCCTGCCACCGCGGCCGGCATCATCAGGACGTTGACCCCCGGAATCAGCAGCGCCAGGTACACGATGCCGCCGAAACTCAGGCTGCGCCAGCGCTTCTGGCGTAGCCAGGCGAGCATGTCCTGCCAGCTCATCTTGTGGTTGTCGGCGGGGTAGTCGATGTATTGGATCGCCATCATCCACACACCGAACAGTAGCCACAGTGGCGCGGCGATGATGTTCAGCATGGGGATGAACGACAGGACGAACAGCGCCAGCGCACGGGGCAGGAAATACCCGAGCTTGCGGGCTTCGCGGGCCAGTGTGCGCGGAATCATTTCGAGCAGCTCGGCCCAGCGAAAGGGCGGAAACTCATCCTTGCCCCGCGCCACCACCTCGACCTTTTCCGACAGGAACCCGTTGAACGGGGCGGCGATGATATTGGCCAGCATGGTGAAGCTGAAAAACACCATGAACGCCACCAGCACGGCGAACAGCGGCCAGAGGATGAAGCTGAGGAAGCCCAGCCAGTGCGGCAGACTCTGGATCAAGTGATCGACCCAACCGCTGAACAGGTGCCCAGCGAAGTAGATCAAGCCCACGAACAACACCAGGTTGATGCCCAGTGGCAGCAGCACGAACAAACGCAGCCCGGGAGACAAGACCATTTTCAGGCCTTCGCGCAGGTATTGCGGGCCGGACAGTGCAGGGACAGGCATGGACAACTCCAGGACAATGAAAACCTGCTGACAGTACCGGCTTTGAACGGGCGCGGGAACCACGGCAATGGCTGGTAACAACCTGACGCGATCCTCGCCAGTCGAAGATGTCCGCATAGAAGAGGGCTATGGATCGGATTGCCAAAGGGTATTTCCCTAATCGGGCCTACGTCGTTAAGCTTGGCGCATTCGATTTTCAACCCTTCCTTTTGAAGTTTACGGGCTGGCGGCATTGAACCTTCCCCAAGGTGTCTTGCCAGTCCTTTTTATTCCAGCCGTACCGGATCGGCTTCAACGTCCGGCAGTCAGGAGCTAGTCATGTCTCAAGTTCGTCATTCCCGCGTGATCATCCTGGGTTCCGGCCCTGCCGGTTACAGCGCCGCCGTCTACGCTGCCCGCGCCAACCTCAAGCCGTTGCTGATCACCGGCATGCAGGCAGGCGGCCAGCTGACCACCACGACTGAAGTCGACAACTGGCCGGGCGACCCCCATGGTCTGACCGGGCCGGCACTGATGGAGCGCATGCGCGAGCATGCCGAGCGTTTCGAAACCGAGATCGTCTTCGATCACATCAACGCTGTGGACTTCGCTGCCAAGCCGTTCACCCTGACCGGCGACAGCGCGACCTACACCTGCGATGCGCTGATCATCGCCACTGGCGCCAGCGCACGCTACCTGGGCCTGCCGTCGGAAGAAGCGTTCATGGGCAAGGGCGTTTCGGCCTGCGCGACCTGCGATGGCTTCTTCTACCGCAACCGCGAAGTGGCGGTGGTCGGCGGAGGCAACACGGCGGTCGAGGAAGCCCTGTACCTGGCCAACATCGCCAGCAAGGTGACCTTGGTGCACCGTCGCGATACCTTCCGTGCCGAGAAGATCCTGATCGACAAGCTGCATGCCCGTGTGGCGGAAGGCAAGATCGAGCTCAAGCTCAACGCTACTCTGGAAGAAGTGCTGGGCGACAACATGGGTGTGACCGGTGCGCGCTTGCGCAATAATGATGGCATTGCCGAAGAGCTTAAAGTCGATGGCGTGTTCATCGCCATCGGCCATACGCCGAACACCTCGCTGTTCGAAGGCCAGCTGGCCCTCAAGGACGGCTACATGGTGGTGCAGGGTGGCCGTGAAGGTAACGCGACTGCCACCAGCGTCGAGGGTGTATTCGCGGCCGGTGACGTGGCCGACCATGTATACCGTCAGGCAATTACTTCAGCCGGTGCTGGCTGCATGGCGGCGCTGGATGTGGAGCGCTATCTGGATGGGCTGGCCAACGCTTCGTTCTAAGCTGAAACCGCGGCGTGGTCTTCGCGGGTAGAACCCGCTCCCACAGTGGACCGCATCGCCTCTGGCAGTTGTTTCCAGCTACAAAGGGTGATGGACCGAACCCTGTGGGAGCGGGTTCTACCCGCGAAGAGGCCCTTGAGTCAGACACAAAAAAAACCGACCTCACAAGGTCGGTTTTTTCATGCCCGTCGATCAGCCCAGGCGGGCCAACGGCAGTTCGGAGAACGTCACCCCTGCCAGGCCATGCTCGATCAGGTTGCGGATATTGCCGTGATCGCTGCCGTCGGGCGTCGCCACCACCGAGCGGTAGTGTTCGCCGAACGCCAGCAGTGCCTCTTCATCGCTCAGCCCTTCCAGCAGGGCCAGGCCCAACGTCTTGCACGAGCCTTCATTCTGACCGGCCGCATTGTCCAGCGCGCCGTTGCGGAAGGCCTGCGGTGTATAGGCATAGTGCTCGGCAACGAACGCCAGCGTCGATGCGAACTGATGTTCGCCGCTGGCCAGGCTGGTGCGCAGCGCCTTCACATCATGCATTGGGCGTCCCCTTGGCGAAGGCCGCCTGCTGTTCGGCGCTGGCTTCCTGCTGGTACTGAGCCTTCCACTGCGCGTACGGCATGCCGTAGACCACTTCGCGGGCCTCGTCGAGGCTGACCTCGACCTGCTGCTCGTCGGCTGCCGCCTTGTACCATTTGGACAGGCAGTTGCGGCAGAACCCGGCCAGGTTCATCAAGTCGATGTTCTGCACATCCTTGCGCTCGTCCAGGTGCTTGACCAGACGGCGGAAGGCTGCGGCTTCCAGTTCCAGGCGTTGCTGTTCGTTCATGTCGCTCTCCAGCTGGGCGGCAACCGGTCAACGGCTGCCAGCGAGGGTAATCGAAACCGATTCGGCGAAGCGCAGCGCATGGGGCTTGTCGACTTCCACTTCGGCGTAGCGCACGGCGGTGTTCTGCATGACCAGGTCGAGAATTTCCTGGGTCAGGCGTTCGAGCAGGGCGAAACGATTACCCTCCACGTGCTGGATCACCGCCTTGGTAATGGTGCGGTAGTTCAGGGCGTGCTCGATATCGTTGTCGCGCACCGCTTCGAGTGCCGGGTACAGGACGGTGAGGTTGATCAGCACGTCCTGTTTGTTGACGATTTCGTCTTCGTTGATACCGATGAAGGTGCGCAAGCGCAGGTCCTTGACCCGGATACGTGCCATTCCTGGCTGCAGTGGTGCCATCGTTGTGTGCTCCGCAGAATGTTCGGGGTCAGCGCCGTGTCCGGGCTGCCAGGCAAGCGCTATTTTACGTGCCTGCCGCCGTTGACGGTCAAGGTGGTGCCCGTGACGTAGGGGTTTTCCAGCAGGTAGCGCAGGCTCTGATAGATGACCTCGGCACCGGGCTCGATGCCCAGCGCCGATTTGGCCAGCGACTTGTAGCGATAGTCGGCGTCGTCGTCCGGGTTGAACAGGATCAGCGCCGGGGCAATGCCATTGACCTTGATCGCCGGGGCGAAGCGCGCGGCGAACGACAGGGTCAGGTTGTCCAGCCCCGCCTTGCTGGCGCAATAGGCCATGTGCTTGGCGCTGCCCTTGCGCGTCACGTCGTCGCTGATGTGGACGATGTCGGCCGGGTTCGAGGCGCGCAGCAGGTCGGCGCAGTGCAGGTTGATCAGGTAGGGCGCCAGCATGTGCACGTTGACCATCTGCTGGAACGCAGCCGCTTCGTCTCCCGCGCTGTCCGCGATCCAGGCCGAGGCATTGTGAACGATGGCGCGCAACTGCGAGGTCTGCGCCTTGAGCGCATCGATGAACGCCAGAATGCCGGCCTCGCTGCCGAAGTCGGCATGGATGGTGACCGCGCCCATCTCGCGCAGGTGAGCGACGGTTTCGCGCTCCTGACGGTAGCTGATGATGACCGGCTGGCCTTCGCCCAGCAGGCGTTCTGCGCAGTGCAGGCCGATGCGCTGGCTCGCACCGGTGATGAGGATCGGGTGGGGCATGTGGCGGGCTCTTCGTCGGCAGGTTGCTGCGCTGATTTATACCACAAAGCGCAGCAGGGCCGGCCGATCAGGCCACCTTGGCCTTGGGCAGCGGCGCGCGGGCCGGGGTGGCGTGCAACCAGTTGCGCAGCAGGCGCGTCGACAAGGGAATGAAGAAAAACACCATGATCGGGGTCAGGGCCAGGGTGCTGAGCATGATTCTGGGCACCAGGCTGATCTCGTTCAGCACGTGGCCGAACAGAAAGTTGAAGATCAACGATACCGGAAAGAACGCCAGCCAGATGGCCACGGCCTGTTTCCAGCGCGGTGGACGCTGCAGGCCGCTGTCGCCGAACCAGCCTTCGGTGCCGCTGACGCGGTGCACATGGGGTTGGGCGAACAGGTCGCTGCCACGGCCCAGCCACGAGCGACGAGAAGCCGAATGCTCCCAGGCATGCAGGGTGGTTTCGTCGGCGAAGCGGAAGATGATCTGGAATTCGTCGTCGCCTGGCGCAGGGGCCAGAACGCCAGAACCCAGGTAGCCCGGAAAGTCCGTGGCAAGCTGTTCGCCTTCATGCAGCCAGGCGATCAGATCCTGATATTTGCCATCGGCCACGCGGCGCGCGACCATCAAGGTAACGGGGGAGGTAGACATTGTGTATCTCCAGACAGTCTGGTGCTCCGGGTAGGAGCCTCCATCGAATGCAGCGCCGGGGTGGTGGGCTGCATTTGAAATCAAGCAAGTATTATTCCCGAAAACGGTCGGTTGCACATCTACCGTCCGTTGGATCATCCGCAAACCTCTATGTACCCACAGCGGTTACACTGTCGATTCCTGTTCCTGGCAGCGGTTGACTAGCAATGAGCGAATCCGGCACCCGATTGCCTGGCGTGCAAGACCCAGCGCTGGACGAGCTGTACCCCATTCGCGAGGTGGCGCGATTGACCGGGATCAATCCCGTCACGTTGCGTGCCTGGGAGCGTCGCTATGGCCTGGTGCAGCCAACCCGCACCGAAAGCGGGCACCGCTTGTACTCTTTGGCCGATATCGAGGAGGTGCGCAGCATCCTGGGCTGGATCGAGCGCGGGGTGGCGGTGAGCAAGGTCGGCAAGATTCTCGCCCGTACCCAGCAGACCGAAGCACCACCGCCCAGCGCCCGCGACGAGCAGGGTGATTGGCAGCAGTGGCAGGAGCGGGTCCGCCAATGCGTGTGCGAATTCGCCGAACCCAAGCTCGATCAGGTCTACGGTCAGGTGTTCTCCAGTTACCCGCTGGCCGTGGCCTTCGAGCAGGTGCTGATGCCGGTGTGGCAGGAGCTGCTCGTGCACCAGGGCCACTTCGGCCAGGCTAGCGAGTGGATCTTCCTCGATACATTCCTGCGCGCGCGCACCTTGCAACGCCTGCGCCTGACTGCCGATCAGGGACAGGACAGCCGGGTGGTGCTGGTGGCCATACCCGATCAGTGCCGCGAACTCGAGCTTCAGGTGACCGGCCTGCTGTTGGGCGGACCGCAAGTGGACGTGCAGTTGCTCGGCCTGGGCCAGCCGCTCGAAGAGCTGAGCCTGGTCTGCGAAAAACTCGCACCCCAGGCGCTCGTGCTGTTTTCCAACCGCCCGCCGGTGCCGGCGCTGATCCGGCAGTTGAAGCGATTGAACAACGCTTTGAGTTGCCCGCTGCTATTGGCCGGTGAGCTGTCCGAAACGGTCCAGGAAAGCCTTCAGTCTCCGGAAATCGTGTGTTTGGGCAGCGATGGACGCCTGATGCAGCGGCGTCTGCAGCAATACCTGGCGGGCCATCTGGACAGTTGATTCGATCCGCGTCAGGTGTGGAGTTGCGGATGAACCAGGCGGTGCTGCTGCAGGATGAACTGACGCAGCGACTCGATCGCCCGGGCGTCGCTCTGGCTGAGGCGGTAGGCGAACAGGCCATGCTCGGCCTCGCGAATCATCGAGCCGCGTAACGGAATCGGCGCGCAGCCTTCAGGGGTGAACCACAGCTGGAACTGGGTCGGTGCCTTTGCCCCATTGCGCGCCTCGAGCAAGGCGCCCTTGAAGGAAATGTCACGGACCCAGAAGTGGCTGTCACGTCCTTCGCCATCGCGCAGCACGATAGGTTCGGTCAGACTCAACCGCCATGGACGCAGCATCGGCCCGTCTTCATAGATACTCGGCGCCCCCAGTTCCAGATGGGCCGCCTGAAAATCGTCCTCCACGATCTGCAGCGGAAAACTGATCTGCTGATTCTCCAGGTGCGCCTCGATGGTGACCTGCTCATGGGAGGCCAGGCGCATCAGCAGCTCGCGCACCTGCGGCCCACCCTTCACCGAAACATTGAGAAGGGTATCGCGCACGTTGAGCTGCGGATTGGCCTGCATGGCCCGCAGGAAATCCAGCTCGTCCTGGGTCAGCAATACATCAGGCGGCATGGCGCACGCTCGCGGTGAATGAAAATTCGATGAAGCCTCGAAAAATGTTCATCGTCGTCAAACTGGACTCGAAGGGGCACAAGTTTCGAGTTCGGCGACGCGTCGTTGCAGCGCTGCAACCTGCTGTTCCAGTTCGACGATACGCTGCTGCGCCGCGACCTCGCGGCTGACATCCTTCTGGATCCCGATGTAGTACATCAGTTGGTCACTTTCGTTATGGACCGGCGTGATCGACAGCTCATTCCAGAAACAGCTGCCGTCCTTGCGATGGTTGCGCAGCACCTCGCGGCACGCCACGCCCTGATCGATCGCCTCGCGCACGCGCCGACGGGCCGGCTGGTCACGATCGTCACCCTGCAACAACCGGCAGTCCTGGTAGAGCATTTCCAGCGAGCTATAGCCGGTCATGCGTTCGAAGGCCGGATTGACGTAGATGAGGATATTGTCCTCGCCTTCCTGTTCGGCGACGACGATGCCGTCGTTCGACGCATCGATCACCCGTTGCAGCAGCTTTGCATTGATCATGTGAGAGGTTCCCTACCGTACAGCCTAGTCTAATTCATACGGGCCGCAGAAGGAGGACCAGAGCGCCAGATCTTGCCTTTCAATGCGCGAACGGGCTGTTAAGATCATGCCTTTTAATGGTTCGAGACAGTCATCATGAAAGTTGCCATCCTCAGCGGTTCGGTCTATGGCGCGGCCGAGGACGTCGCCCGGTATGCCGAACAGCTGCTCAAGCGACAGGATATCCAGGCCTGGCACAACCCCAGAGCCACTGTGCAGGAGATTCTGACGTTCGCACCCCAGGCGCTGCTGGCGGTGACGTCGACCACTGGAATGGGGGAACTGCCGGACAACATCATGCCGCTGTACGCTCAGTTGCGCGACGAGCTGCCGGCGGCATTGCGCGGATTGCCCGGTGGCGTCATTGCACTGGGCGACTCCAGCTACGACCTTTATTGCGGCGGTGGCGAGCAGATGCGCGAGTTGTTCGCCGAACTGGGCATCCATGAAGTGCAGGGGATGCTGCGCCTGGATGCCAGCGAAACCGTCAACCCGGAAGCCGACGCAGAACCCTGGCTGGCGCAGTTCGTGGAAGCGCTGCGCAGCTGACCATCAGTCCTGCTCTGCGCTGTCGGCCGTGGCCGTGAGCAGCTCATTCAATGCATCGGGCTGGCTCTTGAACGCCTTGGCGAAGATGTCGCGGTTTTTCGCCATGTAGATCCCGGCGTCTTCGACCTGCTTGTCGTCGAGCGACGGCACGGCTTTCTTCAGGACGTCTGCGAGCAGCTCGGCCAGCTCGAGCATTTTGTCGTGACGATCGGCTTCAGCTTTGTCCATAAACAGGCGCTCCAGATCTCGGCTGCTGCGGTATACCACTTCGACGGCCATTGACCACCTCATATGCCTAGGGGAATTTGGTTCAGTACAAATACTGTTCGTTTATACAGTGCAAAGCATAAGGCAAATCTCGGCGCTTGAACAGCCGTGCCGACGAGGTGCCCTGCGACAGTCTGGCTGCTTCTCATCAGCCGGGGCTGGCCTTTATGCTGCATGCGCTAAACGAGCATAGGCGCTCGGGCGCCGCTCTCAATCGGTTCGCATAAGGAACACAGGCAATGAAATGGGCTGAAAAGCTTCGAGGGAGCCTGCACGCTCAGGCCGATTCGCTGGGCAATCTGTGCGTGGAGTCTTTCCACTACCTGGCACTGTTCGGGATCGGTGCCATCACCGCCTGGGCGGCGGTCAGTGCTTTTCTGGGAATGGTGGAGAAGGGCAGCGTGAGCGTGGATGACATCCTCTTGCTGTTCATCTACCTGGAGCTGGGTGCGATGGTGGGGATCTATTTCAAGACCAACCACATGCCCATCCGCTTTCTGCTGTATGTGGCCATCACCGCCCTGACACGCCTGCTGATCGGCGATGTCTCGCACCATAACGCACCGGATGTGGGCATCATCTACCTGTGCGGCGGAATCCTGCTCCTGGCGTTCGCCATCCTGGTTGTGCGCTACGCGTCGTCGCGCTATCCGTCGGTCAAAGAGAAATCGGACAGCTAGGCCGAGCAACGGCCTATCAGAGGCTGGCGGACACCGGTGCAGTCTGCGCGGTGGCAGCGTGAAGGGCCGGCTTGCTGCCCAGCTTGTCGACGTTGCCGGCATCGGTCATTGCCGCCAGCATCTGCATGGCGCTGCCGCCTTGCTCGATGGCCATGCCGAACTTGATGCTTTCGATCAAGCGGCGCATGCGCTTGGGGTCGTTGCGCTGTTCGGCGGTGATCATCCGCTTGGCGGCGACACCTCGCTCGTTGGACAGGGTCAGCATGATGCTGCCATCCAGGCGCTGGATGCTCAAATTGACGCGGTATTCGGGCTGGAACGCGTCGCTCAGGGCTTGGAATGGATTATCCATGAGGTACTACCTGTAATAGTCGAGCTTTGTTAATGGACTGGACGATTAGTTGCTGGTTCCAGACCGCTGGTCGGCTTCATACTTCATCCTTTGCTATATGTAACCGCTGTTTACTTCGCTGCCATTCGATGTAGCAATCGCCGTGCCCGGATCGTGAAACTTATTTACAGACAATAAAAAAGGCGAGCTCGTGGCTCGCCTTTTTTCGTAGGGCAGGACTCAGGACTTGCTGTTGAGCACCTGCTCGTTTTCCAGAAACTCCTCTTCGAGCAGCGCCTCGTTCGGGCCGTCGGGGATGGTCTGCGTGTTGGCTGCACGCTTATTGCGCAGCCTGCCGAACAAATGCTCCAAGGCATGGCTGAGCTTCTCGGCAGCGCCGTCGATCGCCAGCTCCAGCGTTTCTGCCTTGTGGGTCACGGAGATGGGCTGATGCCCCTTTGGCCGTGCTTCCATCTGGCAACGCATGTCGTCAGGACCGGATTTCTGGCCATTTTCGTCGGCCAGATGGACCTCCACGCGGGTGAGGTCTTCCTGGAAATGCTCGACTGCGCCTTCCACTACGGTGCGTACCCACTCCTGCAGGCGGGCGTCGCCTTGAATATGGTTATCGCTATTGACCTGGATCTGCATAGTTCATCCCTTATTCGGCTTTCTCGCTTGAGATTCGATGACTGATTATCATCGCCTCTTGAAGTACAAGGTCAGGGAGTTGAAGAAACAATTCAACCCCTTGATGAAGATAAATATTCAGTAACTTTTCCGAACTTTTCATGAAATAAGTGCGAAGCCTGATATTTCTGGTCCTGCGGACACGGCCCGCGTCCCGCTGCAGCAGGGGATGCACCTGCAGCAGGAGCTGGCCGACGGCGTCAGAACGCGACCGAGGTCTGCACGTAGACAGTGCGCGGCTCACCCACGTATTTGCCCTTGTTGTTGTCGTCGAAGGAGCGGGTGTAGTACTGGTGGTTGAAGATGTTCTTCACACCCACCGCCACGTTGAGGTCGGACAGCTGCGGCCCGAAGTCGTAGCCGGCTCGGCTGCTGAAGAGCATGTAGCCGGGAATGCGTCCGGTGCTGCCATCGGCGCTTTCGGCCTGGGTGTTGGCGTTGTCGGCGAACTGGCTGCTCTGGTAGGTGCTGTCCAGGTCGAGCTTCCAGGGGCCTTGGGTGTAACCAACGCCCAGGGTGCCCTTGTGGCGTGAGGAAAACGGTACGCGGTTACCCTTGTTCGGCCCATCTTCGCGGATGGTCGCATCCACGAACGCGTAGCTGGCGTGGACGTCGAAGCCGGCCAGGGCCGGGCTCAGGTCGTCCAGGGCGTAATTGATGCTGGTCTCGATGCCCTGATGCCGGGTTTCGCCACGGGCGATCACGGTGTCGTTGGTCTGGTTGCTGTCGTACTGGTTGTCGAAGTTGATCAGGAACGCGCCGATTTCCGCACGCAGGTTGCCGTTGTCGTAGCGTGTCCCCAGCTCCCAGGTGCGGGCCTTTTCCGGTTTCACTTCGCCGCCGGTCACGCGGTTGGGCATCTGGCTGTATTGCACGCTGCCGAACGAGCCCTCGGTGTTAGCGTACAGGTTCCAGTTTTCGTTGACGTGGTAGAGCACGTTCAGCGCCGGCAGGGCGGTGGTGTAGTCGCCCTGGTATTTGACGTTGCTCAGGTTGTTGGTCTGCTGCGAGTCGATCATCTCGTAGCGGATGCCCGGTGTGAACGTCCAGCGGCCGATGTCGATACGATCATCGATGTAGAGGGCGTGAGCCTGGGTGCCGCCGCGGGTGTCGCGGTCGTTGCGGCTGTCGGTGCTCGGCAGTTGCTGGTTGGCGCTGATCGGTGTGCGGTAGCGCAACTCGTGGCCCGCCTCGCTGATGTAGCGGTAGCCCACGCTCATCTCGTGCTGGGTCTGGCCCAGATCGAAGCCTTGGGAGAAACGTGTTTCCACACCCCGTACCCAATACTCGCGAGGCGACAGCGAGAGGAAATTGCCCTGGTCCAGGTAGCCACTGCGCAGGGTCTTGGTGAAGAAGGTGTTGGCGGTGAACTCGCGGCGATCTTCCTGATAGCGATAGCCGAAATTGACCATGGTGCGCCGGCCCCAGAACTTGTCGTAGCGGCGGGTCGACTGGTAAGGGTCGGCCTTGTAGTCGGCCGCGCTGAGGCCGCCGGGCATGTCGGCTTCACCTTCGTAGTACTGGGCCTCGGCATTGAGGCTGTTGGCTTCGTCGATCTGGTACTTGCCCTTGAGGATCAGGTCGTCGATCTGGGTATCGCTGTGTTCGCGCCAGTCACTGCCGCGCACGCCGGAGTAGAGCACGGCGCCGCCCAGGCCGTTGTCGGCGGTGCCACCGGCCAGCAGGTTGCCGGTGGTCTTGAAGCCGTCCTGGCTCGAAGAGGGGCTGACCTGGGTCTGGAAACCCCCTTTCACGGTCGGAGCATCGGGAATGGCACGGGTCACGAAGTTGACGATGCCACCGACGTTCTGCGGGCCATAGCGCACGGCGCCGCCACCGCGGACCACGTCGACGGCGTCCATGTTGCCCATGCTGACCGGTGCGAACGACAGCTGCGGCTGGCCATAGGGCGCAAACGGCACCGGGATGCCGTCCATCAACACCGTGGAGCGGGTCGCCAACCGTGGGTTGAGTCCACGGATACCGAAGTTCATCGCCATGTCATGGCTGCCCGTGCCATTGTTCTGCGGCGCGTTGACCCCCGGTATGCGGTTGAGAACCTCACGCGCGCTGGTGGCACCGGTGCGTTCGAAGTCTTCGCGACGCACGACGTCGCGCGCGCCGGGGTGTTCGAAGACGTTGGTCTGCTCGGCGGCGCCGAGCCAGTCGCCCACCACGCTCGAGGCGCCCAGCTCGACGGCGGCACCGGGACTGCCGGGTTGTGCCAGCGAGGCAGGCTCCAGGCTGTAGGCACCGTCACCCAGAGCGCGCGCCTGCAGGCCCGTGCCTTCGAGCAATTTCGCCAATCCCTGTTCCACGGTGTACGCGCCTTGCAGGCCAGGGCTGGACTGGTCTGCCAAGGTGGTCGAGCCGAACGAGATCAGTACGCCAGCCTGACGGCCGAACTGGGTGACTGCGCTTTCGACCGAGGCGGGCGCGATCTGGTACTCGCGAGTGGTGCCGTCGGCGGCCACGGCGTGCGGCAGTTGAGCAACGCTCACGGCAGTGCCGAGCAACAGGCAGCGCAGGGCGCGGGCGAGCGGGGTGGGCAGGTTGGACATGCGGCGTTTCCAGGCAGGATGTAGGGAGAGTTACCCTGTCTGTCACGCGAGCAAGGCAAAACGGCTCACGAAAGATGTAAAAAACTTTCGGCAGCGTACGGGTGACTAGACGCGGGCTTGCACCGTGACCCAATAGCGGGTGAAACGGCGGACTTTCACCGGCAATGCGGCCTCCAGCGAATCGAGAATCTTCTCGGTGTCGCCCAGGGGGAAACTGCCCGACAGCAACAGGTTGGCCACCGACGTGTCGCAGTCCAACTGGCCACGGCGATAGCGGCCCACTTCGGTCAGGAAGTCGCCCAGGCGCATGTGCGCGGCGATCAGCATGCCGTCGACCCACGCACCGCTGTTGGCGTCCAGTGGCCGCGCGGCAGTGAAACGCTGGCGATCGAACTCGACCTGCTGGCCGCCGGCCAGGCGCAGCGGACCGTCCTGCAACCCTGTGGGCTGAATGGCGACCGCACCCCGCAAGGCCTGCACCTGGGTGCTGCCCGGCAACTGGCGAACGTTGACCTGCGCGCGGTCAGCGGTCACCAGCCCCTGATCGGTGCTGATGCGCAGGGGCCGTGCATCGGCCCCTGCGGTGAGCATGATTTCGCCTTCGAGCAGGCGGATCAAGCGCTGACCTGCGTCGAAGCGTACGTCCACCGCGCTGGTGGTGTTGAGGTTGATTCGGCTGCCGTCGTCCAACTGCAACTGGCGACGCTGGCCCAGCGGGCTGCGATAGTCGGCCACCAGCGGCGGCAGCCAATGCTGTTGACGCAGGGCCAAGGTGGTTGCCCCAGCCATCCCGAGCAGGAGGAGCGTCTTGAGTGCGCGCCGACGGCCTGGCGAGTAGGGCGAGCCCACGGTGGCCTGCGCCAAGGGACCGGGCAGGCCGGCAAATTGTTGATTGACCTTTTGGATGTGCTCCCAGGCGCGGCGGTGTTCGCCGTCGGCGTGCAGCCATCGCTGCCACGCCTGCTGCTGCCGCGGGTCGAGCGCCCCCTCCTGCAGTTCAAGCCACCATTGCACGGCCTGCTCGGCCACGTGTGGGGAAAACGTGCGCGCCTCGTTCACAGTGCGAAGTAGCAGCGCATGGCTGCCTTGTGCAGGTAGCGCTTGACCGTGGCCAGGGAAATGCCGAGTTCGTCGGCGATGTCCTGGTAGCCCAGGCCATCGACCTGCGCCAGCAGAAAGGCGCGCTTGACCAACACCGGCAGGCCATCGAGGAGTGCATCCAGCTCCAGCAGGGTCTGCAGGATGATCGCTCGGTGCTCTTCGCTGGGCGCGAGCGGCTCTGGCATCTGGCTCAGGGCTTCCAGATAGGCACGCTCCAGATCCTGACGGCGGTAGTGATTGAACAGCACACGCTTGGCGACTGTAGTGAGAAAGGCGCGGGGCTCGCGGATGGGAGCGATTTCACGCGCACTCAACAGGCGCATGAAGGTGTCCTGGGCAAGGTCGGCGGCATTGTCCGGACAGCCCAGGCGGCTGCGCAGCCATTCGGTCAGCCAGCGGCGATGAACGAGGTAGAGGCCCTCGACCGATTGCGAGGCAGGGGAAGTCACAGCGGTCACCGCGAACACTCCGGCGCCATGGGGTGCGCAGCAGAATAAGAATTGTTCGTATCTTACGGGTGTACCCGTAGTTGGGCAAGCCAGCACGCACCGCACGGGTCCGGAAAAGCGTTGCAATGCACGATAAATGCCAGTGATCTTTGCACATGAGAATATTTATCATTATTATCAGCGCGATTGCGCGATGCATCCGTACGTTCGAAGGTCATTCATGAGAAGCAGAATCGGCGGGGTGTCGACCTCGTATCGTTGGGCCGTGGCCTCCCGTGTCATAGCTGCCGTCTTTGGCGGTTACGTGCTGGCGGCCTTGGCGAGCGTGTGCATTGCCTGGCTGCTGCCCATGGCGCGCGGCGAAGCCGTGGTCAGTGCCATGATGCTGTCGTTCCTGGTGTACCTGGTGGCCGTGCTCTGGTGCTTCGCCTCGCACAGCGCCAGCCGGGCCTGGATCGGCCTGGCCAAGCCAGGTCTCGTCTTGGCTGCGTTGGCGGCGCTTCTGCACTGGCAGCATCTGCCGTGAGAGAGGGCTTTCGCCAGGCGATGGCGTGGCTGCATACCTGGGCGGGGCTGGTGTTCGGCTGGCTGCTGTTCGCCATCTTCCTGACCGGAACCCTGTCCTATTTCAAGGACGAGATCAGCCACTGGGCCCAGCCCGAAGTACCGGTGCGCGCGGTCGATGCCCGTGCCAGCCTGGCACAGGCGCAGGCCTACCTGCAGGCCAACGCCGGGCAGTCGCCACGCTGGTTCATCAGCCTGCCGGATGCCCGCGAGCCCGCGCTCTCGGTCATGTGGCAGGATCCGAACAAGAGCGGGCGCGGTGCCTTCACCCGTCATACGCTGGACCCGCAGACCGGCCAGCGCGTCGAGGCACGCGACAGCCGCGGCGGCGACTTCTTCTACCGCTTCCACTACCAACTGCAGATGGGCTATCCCTGGGGGCGCTGGCTGAGCAGCCTGGCGGCGATGGTCATGCTGGTGACGCTGGTCACCGGGATCATCACCCACAAGAAGATCTTCAAGGAGTTCTTCACCTTTCGTCCCGGCAAGGGCGCGCGTTCCTGGCTCGACGGGCACAACGCAATCGGCGTGCTGGTGCTGCCCTTTCACCTGATGATCACCTACAGCAGCCTGGTGATCTTCATGACCATGCTCATGCCAGCGAGCATCGTCAGCCGCTACGATGGCGATACCCAGGCGTTCTTCAACGAAATCTATCCCGGCAATCAGCGGTTGGCCGCCGCCGGGCAGCCCGCGCCGCTGGTCGATCTAAGCGTGCTGTACGACCGTGCGCTGCAGCAATGGCCTGGTGGCCGGATCGGCCGTGTCGCGGTGCAACTGCCGGGCGATGCCAATGCCCAGGTCCAATTCAGCCGTCATGAGGGTGATACCGTGAGCCGTGACGCGGGTGCGGCGATCACCTTCGCCGGCGCCACGGGTGCGGTACTTGAACTGCCGCGCGACAGCGCCACGCCGATGGTCGTGGCAGGCACCTTCTATGGCCTGCACATGGGCCTGTTCGCCGGGCCCGTGTTGCGCTGGCTGTATTTCTTCTGCGGCCTGGGCAGTACGTTGCTGATCGGCACGGGGCTGGTCATGTGGTTGGGCAAGCGTCAGCTCAAGCACGCCCGCAGCGGTGTGCGGCCCTTCGAACTACGCCTTGTGGAAGTGTTGAACGTCGCCAGCATGGCGGGGCTGGTGTTGGCGGTTGCAGGCTTCCTGTGGGCCAACCGGCTGCTACCGGCGACCTATCCGGAGCGTGCCGGTATCGAGGTCGACAGCTTTTTCATCGTTTGGCTGCTGAGCATTGTGCATGCCGCCGTGCGCAGTGGCAGCAAGGCCTGGATCGAGCAATTGGGCCTGGCAGCCATTGCCTTGGCAGGGCTGCCGTTGTTGAGCCTGCTGACCACCGACCATGGCCTGCCGACGTCCATCGCTGCGGGCGACTGGGTGCTGGCCGGCGTCGATCTCAGTGCCCTGGGGTGCGGTCTGGTGCTGGCCTGGGTGGTCATGAAAATCCGGCGTCGCACTGCTCTGGCAGCGTTGCCGATCGCACGCGGGGCACGTACGCGTGCGTCCATGCCCAGCGAGGTGCACTGATGTTGGCAGCAGGCCTGCTCAGCTATGCCGGTTTCAGTGCCTTGTGCCTGGCCATGGAGCGCCATCACCAGGAAATGCTCGGGCGTCGGCCCAGCCCGTCGCGCAAGGTGCAGTTGCGGGTCGCGGGTTGGGCGCTGCTGGCTCTGTCGCTGTGGGTCTCGGTGCTCAGCGCTGGCTGGGCGATGGGGCTGGTGCGCTGGACGGCGATGTTGATGGGCAGCGCGGTGTTTCTGGTGTGGTTGCTGCCGTACCGGCCACGTTGGGCGCTGGTACTGGCAGCGGCGGGCCTTTTGCTCGGGCTGCTGGCGGCTGCGGCACGCTGGTAGCGTCCGCTGTTCGACACCGCGTTTTGGCGCTGCCGTCAGGTAAAGGCCAGACGATACTCGCCCGGCGACACCCCGCCTGCCTGGCGAAATCGGTTGCTGAAATGGCTGGCACTGGCGAAGCCACAGGCCAGCCCCACCTCACCCAATGGTAGCGGGGTGTGGCGCAGCAGCGAGCGGGCACGAGCGATCCGCCGAGCCAGCACGTACTGGTGCGGTGGCAAGCCGAAGCTGGTGCGAAACATCCGCGCGAAGTGGTACTCGGACAAGCTGCACAAGGCCGCCAGTTGGCCCAGGCTCAGCGGCTCGGCCAGCTGCGCTTCGATGAAGTCACGCAGCAGGCGCCGCTGATGAGGTGCCAGTCCGCCCTTGAGCCGCAGTTGCGGACGCGCGGACACTTGGCTGAGCAGGGCATGGGCGAGCATTTCATGGGCCAAGGTGCTGGTCAGCACACGCTCGCCCGGCTCGGTCCAGTTGAGCGCGATCAAGCGCGCAAAACGCTGCGCCTGCGCCGGATCTTCCAGGAACGTGTTTTCGCGCAGTTGCATTTCCCGCGGTTCGCGGTCCAGCAGGGTCACGCAGCCCAGCGCGAACTGTTCTGCGCTGAAATACAGGTGGGCGAGACGAATGTCGCCGTTGATGACCCACGCCGACTCATGTCCGGCGGGCAGTATGCACTGCTTGCCGGGCGCGCCTTTTTCCCACGGTCGATCGCGGCGAAAGGTGCCCGTGCCGCCGCCGATGTAGCAGGACAAGGTGTGATGGGTCGGCGCCTGATATTCCTGGGCGTCGTGGTGGTTGCGCCACAACGCGGCCACCATCGAATCGCCCAGCTCGGCGCTGTGCTCGAGGCGCGCGTGGCGCGAGTTGTGTAGCGCCTGAAACACTTGCAGGTTCAGTAAAGCCGTCATGATCGATACCCCCGTGTCCATGGTACTGCGTCGCGCACGGGCCGCCAGTACCGTGACGGAAAAAGCGCAAGTTTGTGCAAGCCGTCAGCGACCACCGCTCGGACAATGCGCCTCTGACCCAGGAGGGCATCGTCATGAATCTATCGCTGTATCTGCTTACCGTCTTGATCTGGGGAACGACCTGGATTGCGCTCAAGCTGCAACTGGGCGTGGTCGAGATTCCCGTGTCCATCGTCTACCGCTTCGGCCTGGCCGCGCTGGTGCTGTTCGCGATCCTGCTGGCCACGCGGCGGCTGCAAGTGATGAACCGCCGTGGCCATCTCATCTGCGTGGCGCAGGGGTTGTGCCTGTTCTGCGTGAATTTCATGTGTTTTCTCACCGCCAGCCAATGGATCCCGACCGGGCTGCTGGCGGTGGTGTTTTCCACGGCCAGCTTATGGAATGCGCTCAACGCACGGATCTTTTTCGGCCAGCGGATCACCGCTAACGTCATCGGTGCAGGGGCTTTGGGCTTTCTTGGTCTGGGTCTGTTGTTCTGGCCAGAGCTCTCGGCTCACGACGCCAGCCCGCAGACCCTGCTCGGCCTGGGGTTGGGGCTGTTGGGTACGCTGTGTTTCTCGGCGGGCAACATGCTCTCCAGCGTGCAGCAGAAGGCCGGGCTGCGGCCCTTGACCACCAACGCCTGGGGCATGCTGTATGGCGCTCTGCTGCTCACCGGCTATTGTCTGTTGCGAGGCACGCCTTTCGGCATGGAGTGGAGCCTGCGCTACGTCGGCTCGCTGCTGTACCTGGTGATACCCGGTTCGGTGATCGGCTTCACGGCCTACCTGACCCTGGTAGGGCGCATGGGCGCCGACCGCGCCGCCTACTGCACGGTGCTGTTCCCCGTGGTGGCGTTGAATGTCTCGGCGTATGCGGAAGGCTATCAATGGACCGCGCAGGCGCTCGGTGGGCTGGTGCTGGTGATGCTGGGCAACGTGCTGGTGTTCCGCAAGGGCAGCAGACCTGCGACGCCTGCGCCGATGGCGACGCAGGGCGCTCAGGTTCACGGTACTCAAGTGCGGGTACGGACTAGCCCTTGAAGGTCTGCGGATTGACCAGGTCCTGAGGGCGCTTGCCGAGCAAGGCGGCGGTCAGGTTATCGATGGCGCGATACGCCATGGCGTCACGAGTCTGCGCCGTGGCCGAGCCGATGTGCGGCAGCGTCACGACGTTGCCCAGCTCGAACAAGGGCGATTCGGCCAGGGGTTCCTTCTCGTAGACATCCAGGCCGGCGCCGCGCAAGGTGCCGTCGCGCAGGGCTTGCACCAGTGCCGCTTCGTCGACCACCGGTCCGCGAGAGATGTTCACCAGAATGGCGCTCTTCTTCATCTGCGCCAGCTCGGCGGCACCGATCATGTGCCGGGTCTTGTCGCTGAGTGGCACCACCAGGCAGACGAAATCGGCCTCGGCCAGCAGTTGCTCGAGGCTGCGAAACTGCGCGTTCAGCTCTCGTTCGAGGTCGGGCTTGCGGCTGTTACCGCTGTACAGGATGGGCATGTCGAAGCCGAGGTGCCCGCGGCGCGCCACGGCAGCGCCGATATTGCCCAGGCCGACGATGCCCAGGGTCTTGCCGTACACATCGGTGCCGAACAGGTCGGCACCGACACTGGCTTTCCAGTTGCCGGCCTTGGTCCAGGCATCCAGTTCGGCCACGCGTCGCGCGCTGCTCATGATCAGCGCAAAGGCCAGGTCGGCCGTGCTCTGGGTCAGCACGTCGGGCGTATTGGTGAGCATGATGCCGCGTTCGTTGAAGTAGCCGACGTCGTAGTTGTCGTAACCCACCGAAACGCTGGAGACCACTTCGAGCAGGGCGGCATCGGCGAGTTGCTTGCGGCCCAGCGGCCGACCGGCGCCGATCAGGCCATGGGCCTTGGGCAGGGCTTCGTTGAATTGGGCGGCGATGTCACCGGCCTTGGGGTTGGGCACGATGACGTCGAAATGGGCTTCGAGCCGCTCGACCATGGCGGGGGAAATGCGGCTGAACGCGAGGACGGTTTTTTTCATTGGGGTTGTGCTCGTCGGGAGGTGAATGTGAGCACGCTAACATTCCCGATCGAGCAGAAACAATCCCGCGTCAGTTGGCGATCTGCAGGTCGAAGGTCTGCAGGTCGGCATCGTGCGCCGCGAGGATGTCGGGCAGCGAACCGCGCAGGTATTCCACCCAGGTCTTGATCTTCGCGTCCAGGTACTGCCGGGACGGGTAGATGGCGTACAGGTTCAGCTCCTGCAGGCGGTATTCGGGCAGCATGCGTACCAGGGTGCCGTTGCGCAGGCCGTCGATGGCCGCATAGATGGGCAGTACGCCCACGCCCATGCCACTGCTGATGGCGGTCTTCATGGCGTCGGCCGAATTGACCTGGAACGGCGCGTTGCTGATGTTGACCATCTCCTGGCCATCCGGACCCTGAAACAGCCACTTTTCCAGCTGCACCACCGGGCTCACCAGGCGCAGGCAGGCATGTTCGCGCAGGTCGCCGGGCGTGCGCGCCGAGCCGTTCGCCTTCACGTATTCGGGAGAGGCGCAGACGATGCTGTAGGTGATGCCCAGGCGTTGCGACACGAACCCGGAGTCCGGCAGCTCACTGGCCAGGACGATGGACACGTCATAGCCTTCGTCGAGCAGGTCGGGCACGCGGTTGGCCAGGGTCAGGTCGAAGGTCACGTCCGGATGAGTGCGCCGGTAGCGCGCGATGGCGTCGATCACGAAGTGCTGGCCGATGCCGGTCATGGTGTGCACTTTCAACTGCCCCGAAGGCCGTGCATGGGCGTCGCTGGCTTCGGCTTCGGCTTCGGCGACATAGGTCAGGATCTGCTCGCAGCGCACCAGGTAGCGTTTGCCGGCTTCGGTCAGGGCGATGCGTCGGGTCGTGCGGTTGAGCAGGCGGGTTTGCAGGTGTGCTTCGAGGTTGGACACCGCGCGCGATACGTTGGCGGTGGTGGTGTCCAGTTGTGCGGCGGCGGCGGTGAAACTGCCCGCTTCGGCCACGCAGGTGAACGCACGCATGTTTTGCAAGGTGTCCATGATTCGGTCTCTGGTTCGACGGACAAATTGTCGCATGAAGCCACAATTATACAGAAGGATTATCACCGGTTCGGTAATAAAGAATCGCAGGAAATCCAGCTTATCGGCGCCCCGAAGCGGCCCTAGAATGCCGGTCCAGACCCCTCCGCAGTTCGACCTCTCCCGGAAATCGCCGCAGTGCCCCGCCGCCTCATCGATGAGCTGAAAATCCTCAGTGTCTGGACCTTTACCCTGGCCTTGACCGGCTGCATCGGCACCGCCGGCATCGCCCCTCGCAGCGATGCGCTATCGGCCGATGCGCTGGCCACCGATGCCGCCATTCAAACCGCCGCCCAGGACGCGCAATGGCCGCAGAGCCAATGGTGGCGCGCCTATGGCGACCGGCAACTCGATGATTGGGTCAACCTGGCCTTGCTGGGCAGTCCGAGCATGGCCATCGCCGCCGCACGGGTGCGCCAGGCCAAGGCGCTGGCGGGTGTGGCGGAGTCCGCCGAGTCGCTGCACATCGACGCCAGCGCAGCGCTGAAACGCCACAACTGGCCGGCTGATCCTTTCTACGGGCCGGGCGACCTGTCTGGGCAGACCACCTGGGACAACAATGCCGGCCTAGGCTTCACCTATGCCCTGGACCTGTGGGGGCGCGAACGCAGCGCCAGCGAGCAGGCCCTCGACCTGGCTCACATGAGCGCCGCCCAGGCGCGCCAGGCGCAGTTGGAATTGGTCAACAACGTGGTGCAGGTGTACATCCAGCTGTCGTTGCACTACGCCCAGCGCGACATCGTGCAGCGCACGCTGGCGCAGCAGGAGCAGATCTTGGAACTGGCGCAGCGGCGCCTGCACGGTGGCCTCGGGACGCACCTGGAAGTCAGCCAGGCCGAGGCCCTATTGCCCGAGACGCACCGGCAAGTCGATGCCCTGGACGAACAGATTGCCCTGGCGCAAAACCAACTGGCGGCCCTGGCAGGCAAAGGGCCGGGGCAGGGCAGCCAACTCCAGCGCCCGAGCCTGTCCCTGCAGGCCCCGCTCGGCCTGCCGTCCACGCTGCCGGCGCAATTGCTGGGCCAGCGGCCGGACGTGGTCGCCAGTCGCTGGGCGGTGGCCGCGAACGCTCGGGGCATCGAAGTCGCTCATGCCGGCTTCTATCCCAACGTGGATCTGGTCGGCAGCCTGAGCTACCTGGCCACCGGCGGCGGCATGCTCGAATTTCTGGCCGGACGCAAGCTGGCCTACAACGTCGGGCCCGCCTTGAGCCTGCCGATCTTCGATGGCGGCCGGTTGCGTGCGCAGCTGAGCGACGCCTCGGCTGGCTACGATCTGGCCGTGGCGCGCTACAACCAGACTCTGGTGGAAGCGCTCAGGCAAATCTCCGATCAACTGATCCGTCGTGCCTCGATGGACAAGCAGCAGGCCTTCGCCGACGAATCGGTGGCCGCAGCGCAGCACAGCTACGACATTGCCCTGATCGCTTATCAGCGGGGCCTGACCGGCTATCTTGAGGTGCTCAACGCCCAGACCCTGCTGTTGCGCCAGCAACAGGTCGAGCAACAGGTGCAGGCCGCGCGACTGGCGGTCCATGCACAATTGGTCACGGCATTGGGCGGCGGTCTGGGCGCAGGTGCCGACGCCCCTGATGCCGAACGTCTGCACGCACCCAAACCACTGGCGGTGATCGATCGATGATCACCTGGCTGGGCCGCCTGCAATGGCGCCGAGGTTTCTTCGAGTGGGCACGCAGTGATGGCGTCACCTGGATCTACATCTTCAAGGTGTTGCTGGCCGCGTTCACCACACTGTGGCTGGCCATGCGCCTGGAGCTGCCGCAACCGCGCACGGCGATGATCACCGTGTTCATCGTCATGCAGCTGCAAAGCGGGCATGTCTTCGCGAAAAGTTTCTACCGTCTGCTGGGTACCCTGGCGGGCTCGGCGGTCACGGTGGTATTGATCGCGCTGTTTGCCCAGAACACCGAGCTGTTCCTGCCCAGCCTGGCACTGTGGGTCGGCCTGTGCTCGACCGGTGCCATGCGCTGCCGCAACTTCCGCGCCTACGGCTTCGTCCTGGCTGGGTACACGGCGGCGATGGTCGGTCTGCCGGCGCTGGCCCACCCGGACGATGCCTTCATGGCAGCAGTCTGGCGGGTGCTGGAGATTGCTCTGGGCATTCTGGTTTCCACAGCAGTCAGCGCGGCGATTTTTCCACAGTCGGCCAGCGCGTCGATGCGCAATGCCTTGTATCAGCGCTTTGCCGTCTTCGCCCGATTCGTCACCGACGGCCTGCGCGGGCACAGCGCCCGTGAGCAGTTCGAAGCCGGCAACGTGCGCTTCATCGCCGAGGCCGTGGGCCTGGAGAGCCTGCGCAGCGTGACCGCCTTCGAAGACCCGCACATGCGTCGGCGCAACGGTCGGGTCAGCCGTCTGAACAGTGAGTTCATGGCCGTGACCACCCGTTTCAATGCATTGCACCAGTTGCTCGAACGTATCCGCGCGCGTGGCCATGGTGATGTCGTGACCGCCATCGAGCCGGCATTGCAGGCATTGGCGCAGGTACTGGACGATTTTTCCGGGCAGGCGCTGACCGACGCCGATGCCGCGCGCCTGGCTCAGCGCATGGCCTTGTACAAGGACGCGCTGCCGGCCCAGGTGCGCAGCCTGCGCGAGGTGTTCGAACACAACGGCCCGGACGATGAAGACCTGCTGGATTTCCATACCGCGTTCGAGTTGCTCTATCGTTTTGTCGAAGAGCTGCACAGCTATGCCCAGACTCACGCCTCCCTGGTCGAGCATCGGCATGCCCGCGAGCGCTGGGACGAGCCGTATCGTTCACAGACCAACTGGCTGGCCAGTGCCGCCGCCGGCATTCGCGGTGCGGTGGTGTTGCTGCTGCTGGGCAGCTATTGGATCGCCACGGCCTGGCCCAGCGGGGCGACCATGACCTTGGTCGCCGCCGCCACCGTCGGCTTGTCGGCCGCCTCGCCGAACCCTCGGCGGATGTCGTTTCAGATGGCTTGCGGCACCTTGCTCGGGGCGCTGGTCGGCTTCTACACGACATTCTTCGTATTGCCCTGGATCGACGGTTTCGCGCTGCTGTGCCTGACGCTTGCGCCAGTGCTCACGCTGGGCGCCTTTCTTGCCTCGCGGCCGCGCTTCGTCGGTTACGGGCTGGGCCTGCTGATCTTCTTCTCCATGGGCTCGGTGCCCGGCAACCTGACCCAATACGATCCGTATGCGTTCATCAACGACTACATCGGCATGGTTGTGGGCATGCTGTTCTGCGCCGCCGCCGGGGCGATCATCCTGCCGCCCAACAGTCGCTGGATGTGGCAGCGCCTGGAGCAGGACCTGCGTTCCCTGGTGGTGTTCGCCATCAGCGGCAAGCTGCGCGGCCTGGGTTCGGCCTTCGAGAGCCGCAGCCGTGACCTGCTGCACCAGGCGTATGGCCTGGCAGCCGGACAGCCACAGGTGCAGCGCAACCTGCTGCGCTGGATGTTCGTGGTCATGGAGGTGGGGCACGCGATCATCGAACTGCGCCGCGAGCAGGAGCGCTTGCCGGTGCATCCGGCCTACGCCCCCTGGCAGCCCTGGCGTCAGTCGATCCGGGTCATGGGGCGCGCGCTGATGCGCCTGTTCATCCAGCCCCAGGAGGGCAATCTGCAGCGTGCCATGGCGGCGGTCGAACAGGCCATCCACCTGGTCCGGAACACCGATGAACCCTTCGCCCGACATTTCGACACCTCGGCACTGCGCCGAGTCCAGAGCTACCTGCACTTCATCCGCAGTTCGTTGCTGGACCCGCAATCGCCACTCGCCGAACTGGCCGCTCCAGGAGCCGACCATGCCCCGTGAAATCGCTTTCCATGGCCTGTACATGCCGACCATGACCCTGTTGTTCGTGATCGCCGCCGGTATCGCCTGGGCCTTCGATCGGCTGTTCGCCAGCCTGGATCTGTACCGTTTCTTCTGGCACCCGGCGCTGCTGCGCCTGAGCCTGTTCGTCTGTCTGTTCGGCGCCATGGCGCTGACTGTCTACCGTTGAGAACCGCGCAATGAAAAAGTTTTTCAGTCTGTTGGCTACCCTGTTGGTGCTGGGGCTGGCGATCTTCATCGGTCGTCAATTATGGGTGCACTACATGCAGACACCCTGGACCCGTGACGGGCGCGTGCGCGCGGACATCATCAACGTCGCCGCCGATGTGTCCGGCTACGTGACGGCGGTGCCGGTGCGCGACAACCAGCGCGTGCGCAAGGGCGACGTGCTGCTGCAGATCGATCCGGCCCACTACCGTCTGGCCGTCAAGCAGGCCCAGGCGCTGGTGGCGTCGCGCAAGGCTGCCTGGGAAATGCGCAAGGTCAATGCCAGCCGCCGTGCCGACCTGGATGAACTGGTGATCTCCAAGGAAAGCCGTGAGGACGCTAGCAATGTCGCGGCCTCGGCCCTGGCCGACTATCAACAGGCCGAGGCGCGCCTGGAGGCGGCGCAGCTGAACCTGGATCGCACCCGCGTGCTTGCGACCGTGGATGGCTACGTCACCAGCCTCAACGTCCATGTCGGCGACTATGCGCGAGTGGGCGAGGCGAAGCTCGCCGTGGTCGACGAGCATTCGTTCTGGGTCTACGGCTTCTTCGAGGAAACCAAGCTGCCCCACGTGCACGTGGGGGATCCAGCTCAGTTGCAGATGATGAGCGGTGAAACCCTCACCGGCCATGTGGAAAGCATCTCGCGCGGCATCTATGACCGCGACAACCCGCAGAGCCGCGAGCTGATCGCCGACGTCAACCCGACCTTCAACTGGGTGCGTCTGGCCCAGCGAGTGCCGGTGCGCATCCAACTGGACCCGGTGCCCGACGGCATGCTGCTGGCAGCGGGCACGACGTGCACGGTGATCGTCACGCCGACGTTGCCATGACCGGCGTTTGCGCTGCTGTCAGAGGCGACGATCCAGCCCGAACTTTCTACGCAAGGCTTTCTCCAGCAACCCCTTGGGCATCCACATCGCCAGTAACGGTAGCGCGCGGCTGCCGTTGCCCAGCCGTACCAGGCGAGCCGGCTTGGGACGCTGCACGGCCTTGAGCAGCGCCGTGGCGAATTCAGCGACCGGGGTAGGGCGATCCTGGGACGCGCGGGCCCGGGCGCGCACGTATTCGCGAACCGGCCACCAGGGCGAATGCTCACCGATGACCTGCTCCGCTTCGGCACTGGCATGGCGGGCGAACTGCGTACCGATCGCCCCAGGTTGCACCTCCATGACACGGATGCCGAAGGGCGCAAGCTCCATGCGCAAAGCATCGCTGATGGCGTGGATCGCAGCTTTGGACGCGCAGTAGGCGCCTGCGAACGGAGTCGCCAGCACACCGGAGACGCTGCCGATGTTGACCACCAGGCCGTGTCGTCGACGCAGCGCCGGGAACAGCACGCGGGTGATGCCCACCAGCGCAAACACGTTGGTCTGGAACTGGCGTTGCAGGGCCTCGGTGCCGCCATCGAGCAGCGGCCCCATCGTGCCGTAGCCCGCGTTGTTGATGAGGATATCCAGCTCCGGCACGTCGTCGGCCAGACGCAACAGCGCAGACTGATCGTTCACGTCCAACGGGCGGGCATCGAAGCCGGCCGCGGCCAGGCGAGCAACGTCGTGCTCCTTGCGCGCGGTGGCTATTACGTCGAAACCGGCATCTTTGAAAGCTTCGGCGAGGGCCAGGCCAATACCCGACGAGCAGCCGGTGATCAGTACGCGCGTCATGCGTCGCTCCTTGCGTTATTGAGAAAAGCTGCCTTGCAGCCGTTCGGCACGAAACTCCAGAGTCTGTGGGCGGTAGCCGGGACGCAGCGGTGGCAGCGGCAGGCAGTCCTGCCAGTCGGCGCCGGCCTGCAGCTCACCAGGGCCGCGGTAGCGGGGAGCGGTGTAGAGGTTTTCTGCCAGGTTGGCGGTCTGGCCCGGCGCGTAGGCCGCGATCTGCCATTGCAGCTCGACCATGGGGACGTTGTTGCCATTGTTCAGGTTCAGGCGCAACGGACGGTCGGCGGGGCAGCCTTGCGGATCGAAGGCGATGCGCATTTCCAGCCGGGCCAGGCGATGGGCTTCGCGCGTGTCGCTCATGATGACCCACAGCGCGAGCAATGCCAGGGCGAACACGGCGGCGCCGGAAATCGGCAGCGCCTTGGAGGGATAGCGGATCAGCAGGATGACCCAGGAAATGATCAGGAAGATGCCGATTAACATGACTGCCAGCCTTGGTGAAGAAGTGGGGCGTATCGTACAGAACGTTCGCGTGTCTGTGAAAACCACGCCCGCACAGGCTCAGTCGTCGGGCTGATCGCGCAGAAATACCAGGTGGTCGGGCCGCGACTCGTCGGCACTGTAGCGATAGCCCTGACGGTCGAACCCCTTGAGCTGCGCCGGGTCGTGGATCTTTTCGTCGATCACGAACCGGGCCATCATGCCGCGGGCTTTCTTGGCGTAGAAACTGATGATCTTGTATTGGCCATTCTTCAGGTCCTTGAAGTCGGCGGTGATCAGGCGCGCCTGCAAGGCCTTGCGTTTGACGGCGGAGAAGTACTCGTTCGACGCCAGGTTGAACAGCACGTCGTCGCCCTGGTCGGCCAGCGCCTGATTGAGCCATTCGCTGATGCGCTCGCCCCAGAACGCGTACAGGTCCTTGCCGCGGGCATTGGTCAGCTTGGTACCCATTTCCAGCCGATACGGCTGCATCAGGTCCAGGGGGCGCAGCAGGCCGTAGAGTCCCGACAGCATGCGCAGGTGTTTCTGCGCGTAGTCGAAACCGGCTTTATCCAGCGTCGTTGCATCCAGGCCGGTGTAGACGTCGCCCTTGAAGGCGAGCAGGGCCTGCTTGGCATTGTCGGGCGTGAAGTCGGGGGTCCAGCTGCCGAAGCGTGCAGCGTTGAGTCCGGCCAGCTTGTCGGAAAGGTGCATGAGCTCGGCAATCTGCGCCGGGCTGAGTTCGCGCAGCTGTTCGATGAGCACCTGGGAGTGGTCGAGAAACTCAGGCTGGGTGTAGCGCTGGATGACCGGGGGGGTATCGAAATCCAGGGTCTTGGCGGGGGATATCACCATCAGCATGCAAAGGTTCTCCTGTGGGCGTCGGTAAATTCTGGAGCAGTGCCGGCACCTCGTCCACCCTTAAGCGTGGGGGCATCCAGATGGACCGCAGCGACCCCGGACGCGGCTCGCGCCGCTGCTACAGGGGATCGCGTGTGCCGTTCGTACGGCTCTCCTCTGTAGCAGCGGCGCAAGCCGCGTCCGGCCACACCGCGAACCCTCTGGCACACCCCCCAACCCCCCACCGTATTGACGCCATCAATCCCGCTCCCCCACAGTGCCCGGAAAAAAGGAAACCCGCGCATGGACTACGCACTCATCGACTGGAGCATCATGCTCCTGGCCATCGCTGCCGCCTACATCGTCTTCGGCATCGCCGGCTTCGGCACGGCCCTGGTGGCAGGTCCGGTACTCATCCACTTCATGCCGCTGGCCACGCTCATCCCCTTGCTCGTCGTGCTCGATTTCATCGCCGCGTTCGGCAATCTGCTTCCCGCCCGGCAATCGGTGGTGGGGGTGGAGCTCAAACGCCTGCTACCGTTCATGGCGTTGGGCTGCACCTTGGGCGTGGTGTTTCTGCTCAACCTGAAATCCGACCTCCTGTTGCTGTTGATGGGCTTGTTCATCACCGGTTACGCCCTGTACATGTTGCTCACAACGGCGCGACCTGCGCGGTTGTCTCCCTGGTGGTCCGTGCCGATGGGCACGATCGGCGGGCTGTTCGGTGCCTTGTTCGGCAGCGGCGGCTTTCTCTATGCGATCTACCTGGGCGCGCGGCTGGATGACAAACAGCAGGTGCGCGCCACGCAAAGCGCACTGATCAGTTGCAGCACGATCGTGCGCCTGACGCTGTTCATCATTGCCGGCGTATACGCCAACACCCAGCTGCTGTTGACCGCTGTCTGCCTGCTTCCGGCCATGGCGGCAGGCCTGTGGATCGGGCGTCGTCTGACCCTGCGCATGTCCCGCGAGGCCTTCGTGCGGCTGGTGACCTGGCTGGTGCTGGCCAGCGGCCTGGCGCTGCTGTACCGCTATTTCAATCCTTGACCTGCGCCCGCAGGGGGCTATCCTGCCGGTTTTGCGTACCGTCGGGCCCTTGCATGAACACTCAGAACATTCTCGTTCCGCGCCTCTCCACCTTGCCGGTGCACGAGCCCCGTGCGCGGGCGATCCTGCGCTGGCTGGTACGCAAGGAGATCGTCGAGGAACAACTGAGCACCTGCGGTCGCAACGGCAATCGCATGGCCTACGCCATCGGACCGGGTGCCCGAAACGTCGTCGAGCAGCCGGACCTGCTGCCCTATGGGCAGCCCGTCAATGGCCTGGAAGTGGTCACCGACCGCTGCATCTTCACCCCCATCGATGGCTTCCTGCACGAGGCCGGCTGCCCGGAATGCCGCCAGGAAGTCGGTGAGGCCCTGTTCGACAGCCTCGAAGAGTGGATGCCCGGCCTCACCGACAATTTCACCTGCCCCCTGTGCGGCCATGAAGACGACATCAACGGCTTCCTGTTCCTGCAACCCTGCGCGTTCTCCAACCTGGGGTTCATCTTCAATAACTGGGGCCAGACCTCGTTCAAGCCGACGTTCATCGCCGAATTCGCCGACTGGCTCGACCAGCCGATCGCGCAGGTGCTGGTGAAGTTCCAGGACAATTGATCGCCAGGCCATCTTTGCCTTTCTTGTGGGGGCATGTGTGGGTATAATGGCGCGCTTCCATTTTCCCGCTCGGGAGCCCCCGCATGCTGCGTATCAGCCAAGAAGCCCTGACCTTCGACGACATTCTCCTAGTGCCCGGTTATTCCGAAGTACTGCCCAATGAAGTCAGCCTCAAGACCCGTTTGACCCGCGGCATCGAGTTGAACATCCCGCTGATTTCCGCGGCGATGGACACCGTGACCGAAGCCCGCCTCGCCATTGCCATGGCTCAGGAAGGCGGCATCGGGATCATTCACAAGAACATGACCATCGAGCAGCAGGCTGCCGAAGTGCGCAAGGTCAAGAAGTTCGAGGCCGGTGTGGTCAAGGACCCGATCACCATCGAGGCTGATGCCACCGTTCGCGATCTGTTCGAACTGACCTCCCTGCACAACATTTCCGGCGTCCCGGTGCTGCACGACGGCGACCTGGTCGGCATCGTCACCTCGCGTGACGTGCGCTTCGAAAACCGCCTGGAAATCCCCGTCCGCGAAGTGATGACGCCCAAAGAGCGCCTGGTCACCGTCCGCGAAGGGGCCGACAAGGAGCTGGTGCGCGACCTGCTGCACAAGCACCGCATCGAGAAAGTGCTGATCGTCGACGGCGAGTTCCACCTCAAGGGCATGATGACCGTCAAGGACATCGAGAAAGCCAAGGCCTACCCGCTGGCGAGCAAGGATGATCAAGGTCGTCTGCGCGTCGGCGCGGCCGTCGGTACCGGCAAGGACACCGGCGAGCGCGTCAGCGCCCTGGTTGCAGCCGGCGTCGACGTGGTCGTGGTCGACACCGCCCACGGTCACTCCAAAGGCGTGATCGACCGCGTACGCTGGGTCAAGCAGAACTTCCCCGACGTCCAGGTCATCGGTGGCAACATCGCCACCGGCGAGGCTGCCAAGGCCCTGGCCGAAGCGGGCGCCGATGCGGTCAAGGTCGGCATCGGCCCAGGCTCCATCTGCACCACCCGTATCGTCGCCGGTGTCGGCGTGCCGCAGATCAGCGCCATCGCCAACGTCGCCGCTGCCCTTGAAGGCACCGGCGTGCCGTTGATCGCCGACGGGGGTATCCGCTTCTCCGGTGACCTGTCAAAGGCCATCGTCGCCGGTGCCTACTGCGTGATGATGGGCTCGATGTTCGCCGGTACCGAAGAAGCGCCTGGCGAGATCGAACTGTTCCAGGGCCGTTCCTACAAGGCCTACCGCGGCATGGGCTCGCTGGGCGCCATGTCCCAGGCCCAGGGCTCCTCGGACCGTTACTTCCAGGACTCCTCGGCCGGTGCCGAGAAGCTCGTGCCCGAGGGCATCGAAGGCCGTGTCGCCTACAAGGGCGGCCTGTCGGCGATCATCCATCAGTTGATGGGTGGCCTGCGTTCTTCCATGGGTTACACCGGCAGCGCCGACATCCAGGAAATGCGCACCAAGCCCGAGTTCGTCCGCATCACCGGCGCCGGCATGGCTGAATCCCACGTCCACGACGTGCAGATCACCAAGGAAGCGCCCAACTACCGCGTGGGCTGACCCCGGTAGCCCGCCTGCCGCCTGGTACCGGGCGGCGGGCGGACATTCAATTTAGCGGGGCTGTTCACTACAGCCCCGTGTTGTTTCCGAATACATCTGACGAGAATGAGTCATGGCCCTCGACATTCACGCCCACCGTATCCTGATCCTCGATTTCGGTTCGCAGTACACCCAACTAATCGCCCGCCGCGTGCGCGAAATCGGCGTGTACTGCGAGCTGCACCCGTTCGACATGGACGATGAAGCGATTCGCCAATTCGCCCCGCGCGGCGTCATCCTCGCCGGTGGCCCCGAGTCGGTCCACGAAGCCAACAGCCCGCGCTGCCCACAGGCGGTGTTCGACCTGGGCGTGCCGGTCTTCGGCATCTGCTACGGCATGCAGACCATGGCCGAGCAGCTGGGCGGCAAGGTGGCCGGCTCCGATATGCGTGAATTCGGCTACGCCCGCGTCGACGTGGTCGGCAAGAGCCGTATCCTCGAAGGCATCGAAGACCACATCGACGCCGATGGCGTGTTCGGCCTGGACGTGTGGATGAGCCACGGCGACAAGGTCACCGAGATCCCCCAGGGTTTCCACGTGCTGGCCAGCACCCCGAGCTGCCCGATCGCCGGCATGTTCGACGATGACCGCAACTACTACGGCGTGCAGTTCCACCCCGAGGTGACCCACACCAAGCAGGGCGAACGCATCCTGTCGCGCTTCATCATCGACATCTGCGGTTGCGAAGCGCTGTGGACCCCGTCCAAGATCGCCGAAGACGCCATCGCCCAGGTCCGTGCCCAGGTCGGTACCGACAACGTCCTGCTGGGCTTGTCTGGCGGTGTCGATTCCTCGGTGGTCGCGGCCCTGCTGCACAAGGCCATCGGTGATCAGCTGACCTGCGTCTTCGTCGACAACGGCCTGCTGCGCCTGCACGAAGGCGAGCAGGTCATGGCCATGTTCGCCGAGAACATGGGCGTCAAGGTCATCCGCGCCAACGCCGAAGCGCAGTTCCTCGACAACCTGGCCGGCGAAGCCGACCCGGAGAAGAAGCGCAAGATCATCGGCCGCACCTTCATCGACGTGTTCGACGCCGAGTCCTGCAAGCTGGACAACATCAAGTACCTGGCCCAGGGCACCATCTACCCCGACGTGATCGAATCGGCCGGCGCCAAGAGCGGCAAGGCCCACGTGATCAAGTCGCACCACAACGTCGGCGGCCTGCCCGAGGAAATGAACCTCAAGCTGGTCGAGCCACTGCGTGAGCTGTTCAAGGACGAAGTCCGCCGTCTTGGCCTGGAACTGGGCCTGCCGTATGACATGGTCTACCGCCACCCATTCCCCGGCCCGGGCCTGGGCGTGCGCATCCTGGGTGAAGTGAAGAAGGAATACGCCGACCTGCTGCGTCGCGCCGACCACATCTTCATCGAAGAACTGCGCAAGGCCGACTGGTACCACAAGGTCAGCCAGGCATTCGTCGTCTTCCAGCCGGTCAAATCGGTCGGCGTCGTCGGCGACGGCCGCCGCTACGCCTGGGTCGTCGCCCTGCGCGCCGTGGAAACCATCGACTTCATGACCGCGCGTTGGGCCCACCTGCCTTACGAACTGCTGGAAACGGTGAGCGGCCGCATCATCAACGAGATCGAAGGCATCTCGCGGGTGACCTACGACGTGTCGAGCAAGCCGCCGGCTACGATTGAGTGGGAATGATTGGGCGTTCGGCATTGTCCGGCACCTACTAGCACGAAAAACCCTGGAGCCCGCGTAATTGCGGGCTTTTGGCTTTTTGGGTCTGGCAAGTATTGGCAGCGTTTTGCATCGCCAGGCATGGTATCGAAATAGCCAAGACGCCCGGTTTTACCCAGGAGAACGGTTTCTGCGACGAGGCTTCAGCCTCACCCCCGCTCGGTGCGTGCAGCCGTCACGGCAGTGCGTAATCCCAGCAGGTAGCTCTCGACACCAAAGCCACTGATTTGCCCACGCACCACTTCGGCGAATACCGAGTGGTGGCGGAAGGCTTCGCGAGCGTGGATGTTGGACATGTGGATTTCCACCACCGGCACGGTGAGGATCGCCAGTGCATCGCGGATGCCGTAGCTGTAGTGGGTCCAGGCGCCAGCGTTGATCAGCACGGCGTCGGTGCGCTCCAAGTAGGCACGGTGGATGCGCTCGCACATGGCGCCTTCGTAGTTGGTCTGGAAGCTCTCGATTTCCACGTCCAGGGAGGCGGCCAGATCGCCCAGGCGCGCGTCAATTTGGTCGAGCGTGATGGTGCCGTACTGCACCGGATCGCGCTTGCCGAACATGTTGTGGTTGATGCCGTGCAGCATGAGTACTTTCATCGTCTGCGCCCTCACGTCAGTGGCACGGTGAGTCGCTGGATCACCGCCCCGGTTTGCGGGCGCACGCCGCGCCACCACTCGAAGGCCTCGGCCGCCTGCTCGACCAGCATGCCGACGCCGTCCGCCAGAGTGTCAACGCCGGCTTTCTTTGCCACCTGTAGAAACGGTGTCAGTCCCCTGCCATAGGCCAGTTCATAGGCCAGCGTTGCGTTGGTGAATACCGATTCCGGCACGGGTGGCAGCTCGCCAGTCAGGCTGGCCGAGGTGGCGTTGATGACAAGATCGAACCATTGACCGGCCAGGTCTTCGTACGTGCTCAAAAGCAGGCGCGGATCATTTACTTCGTTCTCTAGCACCCGTGCCTTGACCATGTCGCGGTTAACCAATACCAAGCGAGCCGGGCTTGCCGCCAGGAACGGCAGCAGTGCACCACGCACTGCTCCGCCGGCGCCGAGCAGCAGTACCCGGCGCCCGTCCAGAGGCTGGCCGAGGTTGTGCTCGATATCGCGCAACAGGCCGACGCCATCGAAGTTATCGGCCAGCACTGCCTCGTCCTCGAATTTGAAGGCGTTGGCGGCCCGCGCCAGACGGGCCCGCTGGCTGGGCTGGGTGGCCAGCTCGAAGGCCTGCAACTTGAACGGCGCGGTGATGTTCATGCCGCGCCCGCCCTGGGCCTTGAAACGCGCCACGTCACCGGCGAAGTCGGTGGTCGAGCCTTCGATGGCGGTGTACTCGATCTGCTGCCCGCAGCTCTCCGCGAACAGCCGGTGAATCACCGGTGACTTGGTGTGACCGATAGGGTTACCGATCACGGCGTATTGGTCTGTCATATTTTTTCTCCTTGGCTGTACAGCACTCCGTCGGCCTGTAGCTGAGTGATTTCCTCAAGGCTGAAGCCCAGCTGCGCGGCAACTTCGGCGTTATGCTCGCCCAGGTCCGGCGCGACGCGGGTGACCGTGGTATCGCAGTCGGAAAAACGGAACGGCAGGTTCGGCAATCTGAGGGTGCCGTAGCGCGGATGCTGCTGCTCCATGATCATGTCGCGCGCCTGGATCTGCGGGTCGTTGATCACTTCGTCAATGCGCTGCACCTTGGCACTCGGCACGTCCACCTCGTCGAGCAGCGACAGCAAGCGAGCGACCGGGTTGGCACCGACCCAGCCACGCACGATGGCAAGAATCTCTTCACGATGCTCGTTGCGGCCGCCAGGAGTATGGAAGCGCGTGTCGCTGCCGAACCCGGCCACGCCGGCATCTGCCTCGACCAGGGCGGCGAAACGCTTCCAGGAGTCGTCGACCTGGGCGGCGATCACCAGGTCGCCGTCGGCGGCGCGGAATACCCCATAGAGCGTGGAGGTTGGCATGTCATGGCCGGTCTGCTGCGGCAGGATTTCCCCGCCGGACAGGGTGTAGCACTGCACCGCGTACTCGTGCATCGACACCAGGGTGTCGTAGAGCGCCATGTCGATATGTTGGCCCTTGCCGCTGTTCACGCGCCCCAGCAGGGCGGCGTTGATGGCTGCCACCGCATGGATGCCGGTGTACATGTCGCCCAGGGAAATGCGCAGCAGCGGCGGCGCTTCACCGGGCGTGCCGACCATCTGCATGATGCCGCTCTTGGCCTCGGCGATCAGCCCGAAGCCGGCACGGTGGGCATCCGGGCCGGTGTGGCCGTAGGCGGAAATCGAGCAATACACCAGCTTGGGATTGCGCTCGGCAAGCTCCTTGTAACCCAGGCCCAGCTTGTCCAGCGCGCCGGGGCGGTAGTTCTCGATGAACACGTCGGCACTGTCGCAGAGCTTCTGCATGAAGGCTTTGCCGCGCGGGTCCTTCATGTTCACGCTGACGCCCTGCTTGCCCATGTTGAGCTGCAGGAAGTAGCCGCTCTGCTGGTCGTCGAGGACGAAGGCATGCTGTCGGCCGGCGTCACCGCTGCCGGGCCGCTCGACCTTGATCACCTCGGCGCCCAGGGCTGCCAGGCAGCGCCCTACATAAGGGCCGGCGAGAAAATGGCTGTAATCGATGACGCGGATGCCTTTCAGCGGCAGTGGCTGGCTCATAGGCTGGCCTCCCGGCGCGGCACCATCAAGCGGTGTTCACCGCGCTGCACCACCTCGCCGTTCTGGTTGATCAACTCCGAGGGCAGCACCACGATGCCCCAGCCCGGTTTGCTCTTGCTGGCACGCATGGAGCCGACGCGCATCTTCACGTGCAGCACGTCGCCGACGCGGATCGGCAGCAGGAAATCCCAGGTCCAGCCCAGCGACATGCCGGGCAGAAAGCGATAATCGCACTGAGTCTTCAAGCCATCGGCGATAGACAGCCCCATCAGTCCGTGGGCGACCAGGCCGCCGAAATGGCTGGCCTTGGCGTATTCCTCATCAACGTGCACCGGCGTGTAGTCGCCGGTCAGGTCGGCGTAGGCCCGGATGCGTTCTCTGGTCACGGTGTAGCTGGGGGTGATGGCTTCGTCGCCCTCGCGGGCATCGTCCCAGTACTTCTCGACGATACTCATGCCGACACCTCCACGCGGGCATTCACCGCCAGGGCTTCGGCTACCGCACTGGCCGGCGAGGCCTGGATGAACTCCACGGCCAGGCCATCGGGCAGGCGCAGCCAGTTGTGGCCTTGCGGCATCTCGGTCATCCCCTCGAAACACCGGGCGGCGGCCAGCGCCGCTTCCATGTCTTCGCACATCATGCCCAGGTGGCCCATGCGCCCTTCCGGGCCGGTGAAGTCCGGCTGGCTGATGAACTGCATGCCGCCGAGAGTCCAGTACTGGGTCGGCTGCTCGAGTGTGCCGTGCACCTCTCGCATGGTCATGCCGAACACCTCGTGGAAGAACTTGATGTACCAGTGGATATCACTGACCCAGAAGGCCACGTGCTCGAGATAGGCTTTGGGGATACTCATCGCTTGGTTTCCTCTTGTTGTTGATCGGCCATGGCGCGTTCGATGCCCTTGACGCACGCCACCAGCGTGGCGTTGACGGGCGTGGCGATGCCATGGCGCCGACCGAGCCGGACCACTGCGCCGTTGATGAAATCGATTTCGGTGATCGAGCCCTTTTCCAGGCTCTGTAGCATGGAAGTCTTAAATGAAGACGGCAGCCCGGCGCTGGCCAGGTTCCACACCTGCTCCGGCTCGGTGAGGCTGAGAGTGGCGCCCGCAGCCTGTGCCACGGCAATGGCTTCGGCCACCGCGGCCAGGGCGGTTTCCCGCATCAGCGGCTCGCTGTAGAGCTGGCCGTAGGTGAGCATGGTGATTCCGGTCAGCGCGCCGGTGGAGACGTTGACCAAGAGCTTGTCCCACATGGTGCCGCGGATGTTTTCGCTGACTGTGGTGGCCAAACCCGCACCGCGGAACACCTCGGCGATATGGCTGACGCGCGCGCTGACCTGGCCATCGAGTTCGCCGATGAATGTCTGCTTGCCTTCCAAACCGCAACGGATGCGTCCCGGCGCCAGCAGCACGCCGCCCACGTAAGTCTTACCAGCGATCACTTTGTCATGGCCGACCGCTTCGGTGAGCAGGTCTTCATGGCCCAGGCCATTCTGGAGCGATAGCACCACAGTCTGCGGCCCTACCAGGGCGGTGGCGTCGGCGATGGCGGAGGCAGTGGCGAACGACTTGACCAGCACGATGAGCAGGTCGACAGCGCCGACCTCTTCGGCACGCGAGGTGGCGTTGATACTCACGCTACGTTCGACGTCGTCTTCGATCACTACCAGACCGTTGTGCCGCATGACATCGATATGCGCGCCGGCGCGGTTAAGCAGCCAGGTTTCATGGCCCGCCTCGCTCAGCACAGCGCCAAAGGTGCTGCCCAGTGCACCGGATCCGAGGATGCAAATTTTCAAGGTGAGGCGCTCCTGTTTTTTTCTCACCTTAAACACGCCACCATTGTTAAGCTATACAATGGAAGTAATAGCGCTATCAGAAAACTAAATAGTGATGTCCATAGACGCCCTTCCTGAACCCAAGTTGCTGCACCTGTTCGACGTGCTATACGACACCCGCAGCGTGACCCGCACCGCCGAACAACTGGGCCAGAGCCAGCCGACCATCAGCCTGTGGCTCGGCAAGCTGCGTGAGCAGTTGGGCGATCCTTTGTTCGTGCGCACGCCAACCGGCATGGCGCCCACCCCCCAGGCCGAAGCCTTGATCACCCCGTGTCGCGAGGTACTTGAATCACTGCGGCGGCTGACTGCCTGGGAGATCGGCTTCGACCCGGCCAGCGCACAGCGACGCTTTCGCCTGTGCCTGAGCGATGCCAGTCATATAACCCTGCTGCCGCGTATCCTCGAACACCTGCGCCGCCATGCCCCCGGTATGCGCCTTGATGTTGCACGCATTGACGGCAACACCGAACGAGCCCTGGAGACAGGTGAGGTGGATCTGGCAGTAGGCTTCGTACCTTGGCTTGGCGGTGGCATCTACCAGCAAATGCTGTTTCCACAGGATTGGATTTGCCTGGTCAGCCCAAGGCATCCAAGGATCGGGAAGACGTTGCCGCTCAAGACATACATACGCGAAGGCCATGTGTTCGTCAGTGCCGGCACCGGACAGAAGCTGCTCGAAGCAGCGCTGACACGCAACAGCATCGAGCGACAGATCGTTCTGGAACTACCCGGTTTTCTCGGCCTGGGTGCGGTTATAGACAGCACCGATCTAATCGCAACGCTACCCCGGCAGATTGGCGAGACGCTGGCGAGCACACATGGGCTGACAGTTCATATCTGTCCTTTCCCAATCGAGACCTTTGCCGTCAAACAGCACTGGCATGTCCGCTACCATCAGGATGCGGGCAACCGCTGGCTGCGAAGTACGCTCTTGGAGCTGTTTCAATGCGGCAACAAGGTGGTGTCTGACCAACCCGAGTCGTGAGGCCAAATATGTAGGCCAGGCGGGTCTGGGGCAGTGACCATACTTCCAGCCCCTTCAGAAACCGACCCCTTTGACATGACCGATGCACGTTCCGATACGCACCTGAGCGACGTTCTCGCCGGGCTCGCGCGGCAACTTACCCAACAGGTGCCCAACCTCCACCAAATGGCCGTAGACGCGGCGACTCGGCTGCTCAGTTCCATGGGCATCGCCACCCATCCCGACGCGTTTTACTGGCATCGCTTCGATAACGCCCAATCCAGCCACCGTTCGTTCAGTGGTTACGCGCACATGGGGCCGCCCAGCGAATCGATGACGTTTACGCAGTTGGTGATGCAGCGGTTTCGCGCGAGCGATCAGGACAATGCCGACTTGCTGCATGTCATGGGTGGGTTCTATACGGGCGATGCGAAGACGCCGTGGTTCGATGAGCGCAACGAGGTGCGGTTGGAGCCGGACAAGGTCTTGAGCGCGTTATGGCACATCGATTTTGCAACTTCGTATCACCAGGCGCTGGCGACGTTCTGGACCGATAACGAGCAACGGGTGCAAACGCTGATTCGGATCAACTGCCTGCGTGCGGCGGTGGATGCCTGCCAGGCCGGTCACTTGACGCGCCAGCAGGTGCAATGGGTGTTCGATGGCATGGGCTGCGCGGATGCCATGGCGCCGACGTTGGATGGCCTGGATGGTCAACGTCCAGCGATCAACGGCGTCACCGTGAGTGTGCTGCAGATCACCAGTTATGCGTTCGCCAGCGTGCTGTGCTTCAACCGGCAGACAGGTGAGCGATTGCTGTATCTGGCGGGCCGCGATACCGCGTTTCAGGTGTTCGCCGACCAGAAAGCCATGCAGGCATGGTTGTACCAGCAGGTGAAAGCCGAGCCCAGCTGCGAACGTCTGCTCGATCACGCCAGGCTGATCGAGGCTGCAGCAGCATTGGCACGGGCCCGAAGCTTCGCGCTGTTGGCAAAGAAGCCGGCGGCGCTGTTCGCTGCAAAGGTGACGTGGCAGCCCATCGCGGTCGACGCGGCGCACTGGCTGCAAGTACAAACCCGCGAACAGATGCTGGCCGAGGCCAACCTGCAGCTGCACAGCAACAGCGAGCTGCGCAAGCAGTTGTGGATCGGTTATCTGGGCGCCGGCGCGCACCTGTTCGGTGCGGCGGCGATGGTGAGTTGGCCGATCGCCTTGATCGTGGTGGTGGCCAGCGCCGGACGGTTTGCGCTGAACGTGGAGCGTGCGGTGAACGCGGCAGAAGCGGGAGACCGGCGCGCTGCACTGTATGCGTCAATCGTCAGCGGCATCGAGCTGTTGTTGAACACGACTTTATTGATTCCGCAGCAGGTGCCCGAAGTCGGCGACTTGCGGCCGCTACAAGCGCCCGCACACATGTACGAACAGATCCCGCTGCTGCCTGACAGCCAAGGATTGATGGACGTTGCCGGCCAGCCGACGATCCGTTTGCGTGGCAACCTGTATCGCGGACGCTACGATACGAATCTGCGCTGCTGGCTGATTGTCGATCCGCAACGACCCTTTTCCTTTACGGGCAACTACCCGGTGCGTTTCAACGAGCAGTTGGAGTGGGAACTGGTGCCGCCCGGTTGCCTGCGCGGTGGCGGGGGCTGCGTGAGCGTGTCGGGGGAAATGGAGCTGGAGCCGCCACCGGTAAGCTACGTCCAGTTCGAGCGCTCGCCCAGTCGTTACGAAGTACCACTGGTGGCCCGTGCCGCAATGCGTGAGCTGTTGAGCGAGCAGTTTCGAAAGATGCTGTCGGGTGACTATTTCGACCCCTATGCGCCGCTCAACCCGGTGCTCGACAGTCTCAACCAACTGCGTACCGAGTTGATCGAAGATGCCAACGCGTTCATCGCCCATTGGCGCTCGACCAACAGATCGCCATTGCATGTGCCCGACCCTTCACTGCCGCCATACATCGCTGTGCGCCGTCTGCTGGATGAGTCCCGGGGGCTGGTCATCGGTGAGTCCCATCAAGCCATCGCCAGTAAACGCTTTTTGATCGAGAACATGCCGGCGCTTGCCAGGGACGGGGTGGAAACCCTGTACATGGAGCACCTGATGACCGATCTGCATCAGGCCGAGCTCGATCAGGTTGCCAGCGACGGGCGTCTTCCCAGCCAACTGCAGGACTACCTGCGCGACCTGGATCTGGGCCATCGGACCGACCCTGGGCAACAATACACCTTCACCACGCTGGTGCAGGCCGCACGTCGCGAAGGTATTCAGGTGCGTGCGCTGGACTGTGCGGCCAGCTATCGACTCGATGGCATGGAGGACCTCTACAATGTGGATGGCACCCTGCGTCACAGGGTGTTCAGCTACCATGCCAGCCGCGTGATCGCAGCGCGCAGTGTGTTGCCCGGCGGTGGCAAGTGGATCGCTCTGGTTGGCGATACCCACGCTTCCACCTACAAGGGCATTCCAGGTCTGGCCCAACTGCATGACGTGACGTCGCTGCGCATCGTCGATGCCGGAGCCGGGCAGCAGACCAACATCACGCTGGACCCTGGCGAGTATTACCTGCCCTCCATGGGGCATCCCGACGGTGTGGTCAAGGCGGACTGGCGCCTGGCCTTGAAGGTACGCGAGGCGCCGTTCACCTACCTGGATCCGTCACTGGCACCACCAGGCGTGATCAGGTAATGACGCCCACGATCGCGGACGCAGGCCAGTTCAACTCTTAATCTTTCTCAATTGCAGGTGTATCGTGTCGGCCTTTCGCGTTCATTGAGCAGGTGCCCCCCCCATGTCTTTCACTCGTCGACGATTTCTCGGTGGTCTGGCAGGCGTGGTGGCGGTCGGTGTGGGTGCCGGCGGCGCTGCCCGGTACTGGCTGGGAACGCCGGTCGACCAGGCCGGTGTCGACTATCAACTGATCGCCGCGCCGCTCGACGTCGAATTGGTGGCGGGCCATCAGACCCCCGCCTGGGCCTTCGGCGGTTCGGCACCCGGCCAGGAGCTGCGCGTGCGCCAGGGCGAATGGTTGCGGGTGCGCTTCATCAACCAACTGCCGGTAGAGACCACCATTCACTGGCACGGCATCCGCCTGCCGCTGGACATGGACGGCGTGCCCTATGTGTCGCAGCTGCCGGTCAAGCCCGGCGAATACTTCGATTACCGCTTCCGCGTGCCCGATGCCGGCAGCTACTGGTATCACCCCCACGTGGCCAGCAGCGAGGAACTGGGCCGGGGCCTGGTCGGCCCGTTGATCGTCGAGGAGCGCGAGCCGACCGGCTTCGCTCATGAAGCAGTGCTCAACCTGAAAAACTGGCACGTGGACGAGGAGGGCGCGTTCCTGCCGTTCAGCATCCCGCGCGAGGCTGCGCGCAACGGCACTCTGGGGCGACTCTCGACGATCAACGGTGTGCATCGGGCGACCGTCGATCTGCCGGCCGGGCAGATCGTCCGCTTGCGCATTCTGAACCTGGACAACACCGCCACCTACCGCCTGAATTTCCGTGGCGACGCCGAGATGCGTCTGTATGCGCTGGACGGCAACCCGATCGAGCCCCGTGCGTTCGGCAAGGATTACTGGATGGGGCCCGGCATGCGCGTCTGTCTTGCAGTGAAGATGCCGCCGGCCGGTGAAGAGATCGCTATCCGCGATGGCTCGGTGCGTCTGGGCACGCTGCGCTCGGTGCCGGCCGAGGCAGCGGCTACCGACTGGCCGCCGGCGTTGCCCGCCAACCCGATTGCCGAGCCGGACCTGGCCAACGCCGAGAAGCTCAATTTCAACTTCGAATGGGTGGGCGAGGTGTCCGACACCTCCGAAGGCAAGCCGCCCAGCCTGTGGCAGATCAACGGCATCGCCTGGGACATCACCGACAAGACCTGCGCCGATCGGCCCATCGCCAAGATGCAGTTGGGCAAGAGCTATGTGCTGGAGCTCAAGAACATGACCCAATATCAGCACCCCATTCACTTGCACGGCATGAGTTTCAAGGTGATCGCGTCCAATCGGCGCAAGATCATTCCGTACTTTACCGATACGTTCCTGCTGGGCAAGAACGAACGTGCCCAGGTGGCGTTGGTGGCGGATAATCCGGGTATCTGGATGTTCCATTGCCATGTGATCGACCACATGGAAACCGGACTCATGGCTGCAATAGAGGTTGCCTGAACAGTGAAGTACGCACAGATCATCGATCGCAGCCGCGATCAGTTCTTCATGGCCGAGGCCCTGGCCTTGGCAGCCCAAGGTGCGGCGCTGGGCGAGGTGCCGGTAGGCGCGGTGCTGGTGCAACAGGGCGAAATCGTCGGGCGCGGATTCAATTGCCCCATCAGTGGCCACGACCCCAGCGCCCACGCCGAGATGGTTGCGATCCGCAATGCCGCGCAAGCGGTGCAGAACTATCGGCTGCCGGGCAGCACCCTGTACGTCACCCTGGAGCCTTGCAGCATGTGTGCGGGGCTTATCGTGCATTCGCGCATTGCGCGGGTGGTATTCGGTGCGCTCGAACCCAAGGCGGGCGTCGCGCAGAGCCAGGGACAGTTCTTCAGTCAGGGTTTTCTGAACCACCGGCTGGTGGTTGAGGGGGGTGTGTTGGCCGAAGAATGCGGGGCTATCTTGAGCGAGTTTTTCAGAGCGCGGCGGGCGAAGGGTTGAGATTCAGGGAGGGAGTGCTGCCGAGGGCTTTTTCGCGGGCAGAGCCCGCTCCCACAAGATCACCGCGTGCTTTTAGAGGGGTGGGGTCTGCTGTGCAGGCTTTGACTGGTCGACGCCGGGCACATGCAGGTTGCCATCGGCGACCTGGCTGCCTTCGAGCTGCGGCTGGGTCACCCAGGTGAGAATGTCGTAGTAGCGGCGGATGTTGGCGACGAAGTGCACCGGTTCGCCACCGCGGGCGTAGCCGTAGCGCGTCTTGCTGTACCACTTCTTCTGCGCCAGGCGCGGCAGCATCTTCTTCACGTCCAGCCACTTGTTCGGGTTCAGCCCTTCACCTTCGGCCAGCTTGCGCGCGTCGTCGAGGTGACCGCTGCCCACGTTGTAGGCGGCCAGGGCGAACCAGGTCCGGTCGGGCTCCTCGATGCTGGCATCGAGCTGGTCCTTGACGTAGGCGAAGTACTTGGCGCCGCCATTGATGCTCTGCTTGGGGTCCAGGCGGTTGCTGACGCCCATGGCCTGAGCCGTATTCTGGGTCAGCATCATCAGGCCGCGCACGCCGGTCTTGGAGGTCACGCCCGCCTGCCACATCGACTCCTGATAGCCGATGGCAGCCAGCAGCCGCCAGTCGACCTTTTCCTGCTTGGCCGAGGCCTGGAAGGTCTTCTCGAACTTGGGCAGGCGTTGTTGCAGGTGCTGGGCGAAGGTGTAGGCGCCGACGTAGCCCAGTACGTCGACATGCCCGTAGTAACGATCCTTCAGCCGTTGCAGGGTGCCGTTGCCCTTGACCTTGTCGATGAAGCTGTTGACCTCGTCGAGCAGGCTGTTGTCGTCGCCTGCGGCCACGGCCCAGCGCTGGTCGCGGCCGTCACCCAGGTCGAAGGCGACCCGCACGTTGGGGAAATACACCTGGTTCATGGCGACTTCGTTGGAGTCGACCAGGGTCAGGTCGATCTGCCCTTCGTCGACCATGCGCAGCAGATCCACCACCTCCACCGCATCGGACTCCTCGTACTCGATCGCCGGGTACTGCAGCTTCAGCTTGGCCAGTTGCTCGGCGTGGCTGCTGCCCTTGAGCACCATGATCTTCTTGCCCACCAGCTCGGCGGCGTCGGTGGGGCGGTTCTGGCCATTGCGATAGATGACCTGCGGTGTCACTTCCAGGTAGGGGTGGGAAAAACGCGCCTGTTTTTCCCGCACTTCGCTGGTGACCAGGCCGGCAGCCGCCAGGACAGGCCCCTTGGGCTGGCTCAGGCCTGCGAAGATATCGTCGAGGTTGTCGGCGGTTTCGATCTTGAGTTCGACCCCCAGGTCATCGGCGAAACGCTTGACCAGCTCGTATTCGAAACCGGTTTCGCCGTTGCGATCCTGGAAATAGGTCGCCGGGCTGTTGCGGGTTATGACGCGCAGCACGCCGTCCTCCTTGACCCGCTCGAGCGTGCTGGGTTTATCAACACAGCCACTGAGCAGCAGGAGAAGTCCGGTTGCGAAGAGCCATTTGGCGCAGCGCGAGCGTAAGACGGTCTGGGTGAGCATGGGTGCAGTATACGCAAACGGCCGCTTGAGCCATATCTCGACAGTAAGTAGAGGAGTCTGCTAGAGCAGGCGAGGCCTGCGCGACCACCCCTCGACCGCCCGTCCTGCGGGATCTGACGAACGAACGCGGTGTTTTCCATCCGTCGGGTGCCTAGCGCAACGGTTTAGGCTAGAATGCACGGCCTCCAAGCACACCCCCTTTCGAGGCTGTCCCGACGATGTTGATCCTGCGCGGCGCTCCTGCCCTTTCTGCCTTTCGCCACGGTAAATTACTCGAGCAACTGAGCCAGAAGGTCCCCGCTGTTACTGGCCTGTATGCTGAATTCGCCCACTTCGCCGAAGTCGAAGGCGAGCTGGCCAGCGACGACCAGCAAGTCCTTGCCCGTCTGCTCAAGTACGGCCCCAGCGTTCCGGTTCAGGAGCCCACCGGGCGGCTGTTCCTGGTGCTGCCGCGTTTTGGCACCATCTCGCCCTGGTCGAGCAAGGCCAGCGATATCGCACACAACTGTGGCCTGACTCAGGTTCAGCGTCTGGAACGCGGCATTGCCTTTTATGTGTCTGGTGATTTCAGCGAGACTGAAGCCGAGCTGATCGGCGGTGTGCTGCACGACCGCATGACCCAGGTGGTGCTGTCCCGTCTGGAAGAGGCCGCCGGCCTGTTCCGTCATGCCGAACCCAAGCCGCTCACCGCCGTGGACATCCTGGGCGGCGGTCGTGCCGCGCTGGAAAAGGCCAACGTCGAGCTGGGCCTGGCCCTGGCCGAAGACGAAATCGACTACCTGGTCAGCAGCTTCCAGGGTCTGGCGCGCAATCCGCACGACATCGAACTGATGATGTTCGCCCAGGCCAACTCCGAGCACTGCCGCCACAAGATCTTCAACGCCAGTTGGGACATCGATGGCCAGAGCCAGGAAAAAAGCCTGTTCGGCATGATCAAGAACACCTACCAGATGCACAGCGAAGGCGTGCTCTCGGCGTACAAGGACAACGCTTCGGTCATCGTCGGCAGCGTGGCCGGGCGCTTCTTCCCCAACCCTGAAACCCGCCAGTACGGCGCGGTGCAGGAGCCGGTGCACATCCTGATGAAGGTGGAAACCCACAACCACCCTACGGCGATCGCGCCGTTTCCAGGTGCCTCCACCGGGTCTGGCGGCGAGATCCGCGACGAAGGTGCGACCGGCCGTGGCGCCAAGCCCAAGGCCGGCCTGACCGGTTTCACCGTGTCCAACCTGAACATTCCGGGCTTCGAGCAGCCGTGGGAAAAACCCTACGGCAAGCCTGAACGCATCGTCACCGCGCTGGACATCATGATCGACGGCCCCCTGGGCGGCGCGGCGTTCAACAACGAATTCGGTCGCCCGGCCCTGACCGGCTACTTCCGTACCTTCGAGCAAAGCATCGACACCCCCCACGGCGAAGAAGTGCGCGGCTATCACAAGCCGATCATGCTCGCCGGCGGCATGGGCAACATCCGTGAAGAACATGTGCAGAAAGGCGAGATCACCGTCGGCTCCAAGCTGATCGTGCTCGGTGGCCCGGCCATGCTCATCGGCCTGGGCGGCGGTGCCGCCTCCTCCATGGCCACCGGCACCAGCTCGGCGGACCTTGACTTCGCGTCGGTGCAGCGCGAAAACCCGGAAATGGAGCGTCGCTGCCAGGAAGTCATCGACCGTTGCTGGCAGCTGGGCGACAAGAACCCCATCAGCTTCATCCACGACGTGGGCGCGGGCGGTCTGTCCAACGCGTTCCCCGAACTGGTCAACGACGGTGGCCGTGGCGGTCGCTTCGAGCTGCGCAACGTGCCCAACGACGAGCCGGGCATGGCCCCGCTGGAAATCTGGAGCAATGAATCCCAGGAACGCTACGTGCTGGCCGTCGACGCCGCCGACTTCGAGCGTTTCCAGGCCATCTGCGAACGCGAGCGTTGCCCGTTCGCCGTGGTCGGCGAGGCCACCGCCGAGCCGCAATTGACCGTCACCGACAGCCACTTTGGCAACAGCCCGGTCGACATGCCGCTCGAAGTGCTGCTGGGCAAGGCGCCACGCATGCACCGCAGCGCCGTGCGCGAGCAGGCGCTGGGTGACGACTTCGACCCGTCCCAGCTGGACCTGGCCGAATCCATCGAGCGCGTGCTGCATCACCCGGCCGTGGCCAGCAAGAGCTTCCTGATCACCATCGGCGACCGCACCATCACCGGCCTGGTGGCACGCGACCAGATGGTCGGCCCGTGGCAGGTACCGGTAGCCGACGTTGCCGTCACTGCCACCAGCTTCGACGTCTACAGCGGCGAAGCCATGGCCATGGGCGAGCGCACGCCGCTGGCATTGCTCGACGCCCCGGCCTCGGCACGCATGGCGGTCGGCGAAACCCTGACCAACATCGCCGCATCGAGCATCGCGAAAATCTCCGACATCAAGCTGTCGGCCAACTGGATGTCCGCGGCTGGCCATCCAGGTGAAGACGCGCGTCTGTACGACGCCGTGCAAGCGGTCGGCATGCAGTTGTGCCCGGCGCTGGGCATCACCATTCCGGTCGGCAAGGACTCCATGTCCATGAAGACCCAATGGAGCGAGGAGGGCACCGACAAGAGCGTGACCTCGCCGATGTCGCTGATCATCACCGGCTTCGCTCCGGTGGTCGACATCCGCAAGACCCTGACCCCGCAACTGCGCATGGACAAGGGCGAAACCGACCTCATCCTCATCGACCTGGGTCGTGGTCAGAACCGCATGGGCGCTTCGATCCTGGCTCAGGCGCATGGCAAGTTGGCCAACCGGGCACCGGACGTCGACGATGCCGAAGACCTCAAGGCATTCTTCGCCGTGATCCAGGGCCTCAACGCCGACGGCCACCTGCTGGCCTACCATGACCGTTCCGACGGCGGCCTGATGGCCAGCGTGGTGGAAATGGCCTTCGCCGGTCATTGCGGGCTCAACCTGCAACTGGCCACCGTGGCCCATAGCCGCGAGGAAGTGGGCGCGGTGCTGTTCAACGAAGAACTGGGCGCGGTGATCCAGGTCCGTCAGGACGCCACGCCGATGATCCTGGCGCAGTTCAGCGCCGCAGGCCTGGGCAACGACTGCGTGGCCGTGATCGGCCAACCGATCAACAACGGTGCGGTGAACATCCGCTACCACGACGAGGTGCTGTTCAGCGGCGAGCGCCGTCTGCTGCAACGCCAATGGGCCGAGACCAGCTACCAGATCCAGCGACTGCGCGACAACGCCGTCGGCGCCGATCAGGAATTCGATGCGCTGCTCGAAGAAGACAACCCAGGCCTGAGCTTCAACCTCAGCTACGACGTCAACGAAGACATCGCTGCGCCGTACATCAAGAAGGGTGTCCGCCCGCAGGTGGCGGTGCTGCGCGAGCAGGGCGTCAACGGTCAGGTCGAGATGGCCGCGGCCTTCGATCGCGCCGGCTTCAATGCCATCGACGTACACATGAGCGATATTCTTGCCGGACGCGTCGACCTCAACGAGTTCAAGGGGCTGGTCGCCTGCGGCGGGTTCTCCTACGGTGACGTTCTGGGTGCCGGTGAGGGCTGGGCCAAGTCGGCACTGTTCAACGCCCGTGCCCGTGATGCATTCCAGCAGTACTTCGAGCGCAGCGACAGCTTCACGCTCGGTGTGTGCAACGGTTGCCAGATGATGTCCAACCTGCATGAACTGATTCCGGGCAGCGAGTTCTGGCCGCACTTCGTGCGCAACCGTTCCGAGCAGTTCGAAGCGCGCGTGGCCATGGTCCAGGTGCAGGAATCCAATTCGATCTTCCTGCAGGGTATGGCCGGTTCGCGCATGCCGATCGCCATCGCCCACGGTGAAGGCCACGCCGAGTTCGCCTCGGCCGACGCCTTGTTGCAGGCCGATGTGTCGGGCTGCGTAGCCCTGCGTTTCGTCGACAACCACGGCAAGGTCACTGAGCAGTACCCGGCCAACCCGAACGGCTCGCCGCGCGGGATCACCGGTCTGACCAGCCGTGACGGTCGCGTGACCATCATGATGCCGCACCCGGAGCGGGTCTTCCGCGCAGTGCAGAACTCCTGGAAGCCTGAGGAGTGGGACGAGGACGGTGCCTGGATGCGCATGTTCCGCAACGCCCGAGTCTGGGTCGACTGACGCGTGTTCAAACTGGCCTTCTTCGTTCCCGACAGCCATGTCGAGCTCGTCAAAAGCGCTGTATTCGCCGCCGGTGGCGGTCGCATCGGCGCCTACGACAACTGTTCGTGGCAGGTGATGGGGCAGGGCCAGTTTCGGCCGCTAGCGGGGAGCCAACCCTTTTGCGGGCAGGCGGACGTCGTGGAAAAGGTCGAGGAGTGGAAGGTCGAGCTGGTCGTGGCCGATTCACTCATTGCACAGGTGGTGCAAGCACTCAAGCTTGCCCATCCCTATGAAACGCCGGCCTATGAAGTGTGGCGGCTTCACGAGCTGTAAGCCGCCACCGTTCTTCAGCGCAGACGCATCTGGCCGTACACCCGCTTGACCAGATCGAGGTTGCCCTCGCGTACCTTCACCAGGTTATGGCTCTGCAGTTCGCTCACGCCCTGGGCGTGCTGAGCCTGATCCACCACACCCGCAACCTTCAGCGTCATGCCTTCGGTAGCCGACAAGGCGGAAGCCTTGGCAACGCCCTCTCGGTCAGTGCGCTTGAAGTCGAAACTGCCTTGCTCTATCGCGCTGCCTGCACCCGCCGAGCCGTAGGCTTGCAAGGCTTCGGTTGCCGCCTTGTTCCACTTGCCGGCCAACATGGCAGTCTCACTGGCCAGTGCGCCAGGCGTCGCCTCGGCGTCCAGCCGAGCCTGTCCGTCCACGTTCAGCACTTTCACATCGTCACGGCGGCTGGTAACCACCAGGTTGCCACCAACGCTGCCGGTGATCGTCTGTGCCTGGACTTCGGCGCCATCGAGTCGCAGCTGGCCGTGGGTATCGACTTGGACGGTATCGGCCACCAGTCTGGCATTGCGATAGGTCTTGCTGTCTTCTTTGTATTGGGTGATCGCGAGCTGCGATTTGCCGGTTTCCGAACCGATGTCGAACGTCTTCACATCCGCCTGGGTGCGCTGGGTAGCCGCTTCCAGTTGAACGCCACCGTTGGTTGCCTGGAGCTGGATCCGGGCGGCATCGATTTCAGTGCCTTGCAAGGTGATGGCCTGGCTGTGACGCGCCAGTGCGCTCAGCTTGACGTCGTTGGCAACTCGCCACTGCGAATGCACCTGGCGATAGCTGTCGCGCTCCGTCTGGCTCATCTGCAGGCCTTGATCGCTGTTCGCTACGTGATGCCCAGTGGCCGTCACCTTGTCGACGCCCGCCAGATTCAGCAACTTGCCGCCTGTGGAAATGTTCAGCGTATCGACCTTCTGCTCCTGAGAACCGATCTGTACGCCTGTCAGCACGACGTCACGTCCCGAAGACAGGCTGACCATGCCCGGTGTGTCCAGGCGCGCCACGACCGCCTGACGTTCGTTGACGGTACGCTGACCATCCACGGACTGCTTATGTTGGCTGGCCTGGTTCAGCGACAGTGCGCCGCCAGCGTTCACGGTGACAGGACCCTTCGCGCTGCTGAACGCCGTGCCTTCGTACTGGCCATTACCTTTGAGCTGGATGTCGATGCCGGCCACACCTGCAATCGTCCCTACCTTCGCCTGGCTAGTACCTTCGCCGAGTTTTTCTGCGGCGGCCTTGAGGTCGTGGTTCTGCGCGCTGATGCGGGTCACACCCGTGGTGCTCAGATAGGATGTTCCGACGTCGTTGATGTTGCCATCGACCGAGACATCGACCTCACCGCCCTGATACCGGCTGACCATTGCCTGGTCTGCCGTGTTTCTTGCCGTGCTGGCGCGGATACGCAAGGTGCCGTCGGCAACCGCATCCACGCCCTGGCTGCGCAGCGTGTGCGCGGTCAGGGCCATCCCGCCTTGAGTGCGCAGTTGCGCGGCGGCCAGGTTGAGCTGTTGCGTGGCGTTGATGTTCAGCTCACCGCTGCCTGCGTTAAGCCGTGCCTGTGGGGCGGGTTTGTCGGTGGTGGCGCGGCCTTGCAGATTGATGTCGCCTGCGGCTGAAAGGTCGATGCCTTTATTCGCTGTCATCCGGATGCCCGGCATCTTGATCCCGGCACCCTCGTGGGTGCTGACGATACGGATGCGCCCGTCGCTGTCCATGGCGCCGAGCAGGTTGGCATCGATGCGCTTGGGCATGCGCGTGCTGCTGACGACTTCGCTCTTGGCGTAATCGATGAGGTTGCTGCCGAGCACCAGGTCGACATCGCCGCCTGCACGGATCGATCCGTTACTGGTGATGCTTGGCGCTATCAGCGCAAGACTGCCTTCCAGGTTGCTCACGCCGTTCTTGTCCACCCGCAGTGCACCCTTGGCCGCTTGGGTGTCGAGCTGGTGCAGCTGGCCATCCTGCAGCGTGGGCGAACCGACCACGAAGGTGGCACGCGGCACATTGGCCAGGCTGGCGCCGTTGAGGGTGATGCCGTTCGGGTTGGCCAATACATAGTCCGCCGCCGCGCCGAAGATCGCTTGCGGGCCATTGATGTTGGAGCGACTGTGGCCGACCACCTCGTTGAGAATGGTGCTGGCCGCCGTCCCGCCCAACTGTGGGTTGGCCTGCAACGCACCGGCCAGTTCGCTGTGTCCGGCGACCACGCTGTTGTTGAGCACTACACCCTCGGTACCGACGTTGTACTCGCTGTAGAAGTTGTGCGAGAGCCCCGTTTGGTTGGGTGCGACGATGTCGATCACCGGGACGGTCCGATCGGTGTGGATGGTCGGCGCTCCAGCGTGTCCATCCAAGGGTTTCAGGCCATCGGCCCAGGCGTACGAGCAGGGCACCAGCAAGGCAGCGGCGATGGCCAGCGGCAGCGAGCGTGGCGTCAGGTGGCGCGGGTGTTTCGTGTTGTGAGTCATCGAGGTCTTTCCTTAGGTCCTGGATTGGTCTGTGCATCGAGCGGTGGCCGATGCACAGGGGATTACCTTAGGAAGGGTGTACTTCGAGCGACAGGGGCACTGCGCGCAGTTCCCCGTAGGATGCGGCCCAAAGAATTGTCAGGCCGGGATGAGAGGTGCGGCCCCGTTCAGACAGGGCCGTGACGAAGCCTCAGAGCGAAAGTTTTTCCACTCCCCCTGTCAGGTGCTGGGTCCGGTTATGGCCGCCTGCGCGGAACAGCCCGGTGTCGATCTGCACCTCTTCGGGCTTGTCCTTCTGCAGATCGCTGTACAGGTTCTTGATCGCGCTCAGCGACGGGGTCCGCGCCAGCAGCGACACGGTCACCAGTCGGTCGCGCGAATCCAGGTCACTGGTCTGCAGACGGTCGTTGCTTGGCGTCACCTGATTGCCCGTCGTCTGCAGCTGCGCACCCTGCAACAGCGTTTCCTTGGCCACGTTCAGGCCTAGGCTGTCTCGGCCGTTGAGTACCGTGCTCTGGGCCACGGTGTCCCGCAGCTCGCGGCGCAGTTCGAAGTCCAGTTTGGCCGAGACGGGGAACGAATAGGTCGCGTTCAGCTGCTCCAGGCGTTGTTTGGTCTTGTTGCCCCATTCGCCCGCCAGGCTCGCCAGTCCACCGATGGCCCCCCATGGATCTCCGCCCTTGCCGATTGCGGCCTCGGCCTTGACGGTGATGGCGTCGACATCGTCCTTCACGCTGATCGCCTGCAGGCTGCCTACCGAGCCGTTGATCTGATCGGCGTGCACCTGCGCGCCGGCCAGCCGCAGTTCACCTGGGGTGTTGAAGTCGACCGTGTCCGCGGTCAACCGGGCGTTGGCGTACGTACTGCTCTGCAGCTTGTCGTAGTCGAGCTTGAAGTCGGCAGCGAACTCGTTGAGCGAGTAGGTTTGCTTGTTACTGCCTGTTTGCCCCCCCAGGTTGAAACTGGCGGAAATCAGCTTGTTGTCGCGCTTGCTGAGCGACTGTGCTGCGTTGATATGAATACCCCCGTTGCTGGCGTCCAGCGCGATACGGCTGGCGTTGGCCTGCAAGCCCTCCAGCAATATCGCCGCGACGTGGTCGCTGCCTGCCGTCACGGTCAGGTCGTCACGTACATGCCACTGCGCACCGCGTTGCACGGTCGATTTTTCGTCGGTCTGGCCGATCTCGAACCCTGCACCGCCAGCCAGCGGCAAACCGCCTGTAGGCGTCTGCGCGCTGACCTTGAGCGAGCCGCTGCCGCCATAGACATTACCCTTGGCGCTGGCGCTATCGACGCTGGCAAGCACCACCACACTTTCCCCGGCATTGACCGACAGACTCTCGACAGGGGCTTGCTGCGAACCGATATTGGTACCCTGCATGATTATGTTGCCCTTGGCGTTGAGCGTCACCGCACCCGAGGTGTCGATTCTGCCGCCGACACCGATGATCTGGGTGCTTTCCAGTTCGGTGTATTGCCCACTACCGGCGATGGCTCCGCCCGTTACCACCGGAACGGGTGCGACGATGCCGCTGAGCTGGGCAGCGCCGCGCCCGCGAGTACCGTCGTCGTGCTTGACGATACTGTTTCTGGCCTGGCGCAGTTGCAGGTTGCCACCGCTGTCGATCCGAATCGGCCCGTTCTCGCTGCTCATCAGTGTGCCCTCATACAAACCATCGGTGCCCAGCTGAATGGCAATGCCCTTTTTGCCGACCAAGCTGCCGACCACGGCGGTTTCCACTGTCTTGTACTGCGCACTGCTGTAGCCACGAGCGCCGGCGCCCAAGGCCCAGTCGGCAATGGTCGAGGTTTCCAGGCGCGCGATGGCGTCCACCCCCAGCGCATCGATGGTGGTGCGAACGCTGTTACGGGCTGCGTCCAGGGTATGGCTGCCAGCGCTCAGGGCGATCGCTCCGACCGTGCTCTCGTACTGGGTTCCGACGTCATGCAGCTTGCCGGTGACCGCGATATCGATATCACCACACTTGAACGCCGAGACGCGGGCAATATCGGTCATCGATTGGGTGCTGCGATCCAGATAGTCCGCCTTGAGATTGATGCCCACGCTCCATGGCAGCAGGCCTTCTTCCAGGCCGTTGGAATACAGGCTGGTCTGATCGACGCCGGTCCACAGCTTTTGCACCTGGCGAGCGATGGCACCGTAGTCCAGCGAACTGCCTGCACTGAGCTTGATCTTGTTGTAATCCAGGGCCGTCTTGGTGATGTCGGTAACCGCCTGGTTGCGAACATTGTCGGCGCGCACCCGCAACAGCTGGCCGGCTTCCACATGCGCCGCTTGTGTTGTCAGGTTTTTCGCCGTCAGGTAGGCGTCTTTGCCCGCCTTGATGGTGCTGCGTGTGTGCACGCGTTCGCTGCGCCCATCGGTATCGGTCTGCAGCGCGAAAGCGGATCCCGAGCCGATGCGGTCGAGGCCTGCAGTGATCTCGTAGCCCACGGTCCTTCCAGTCGCCTGGTTGCGGAAGCTGCGCAGCGCCTGCGTCGCCAGGATGCGAATGTCCTCGGCCGTGAGCATGGCGTCCTGCTCGGCCTCGACCGACGAGCCAACGATGGCCAAGGTCTTGCCCGCCTCGAGCGTGACGTTTTTGCCCTTCAGGCTGCTGCCTTTATGGGTGCTCAGTTTCGCCGTGTCCAGGGTCCACTGCTCGCGCGACCCGGCGCCGGCGTTCCACTGTCCCGACGCGCCTTGCGCCCCGTCCACCGGCTGTCCCGAGCCGGGTCCGGCAGCCTCGACGAAGACCGTCAGGTTCCAGTCCTTGCCTTTGAGTGTGGACTCGCTGCTCTGCTCACCGGCATCGACGGTCAACTGACCTTGACTCTCGATCTTCAGGTCGCCCCCGGCCGAAATGTTCGACCCTGTGATCCGGGTATCTTTCCGGCTCTCCAGAACCACTTCGCCACTGGCGTCGAGCGAGCTGCCCTGGTAGGTGTGTTGAGTGCGGTCATAGCTGCGGTCGGACGAGCTGAACAACGCAGAGTCCAGGCGGGCGTTTTCCAGGTGCTTGTACGCCTGTGCGCCTTTTACCGTGAGGTTTTCGGAACGGCTTTGCAGGCTGATGTCCTTGGCCTGGACCTGCGCGGCGACCAGCTCGACGCGATCGGCTTTGACCTTGACCTTGCCGGCGTTCGCCTTGACCTGGCTGCCACGGTAGTCGGTCGTCTGCTCGCGGTCGTGCAGTTCAGTGCGCGTGCGCCGGACGATCACATGACCTTCGCGACTGTCCTGCACCACGTTGCCGCTCAACTTGACGGTACCGATCTCCACCGTGTCGGTGCCAGCCAGGTCGATATCGCCGCGGCTGGTCAAGTCGCTGCCGGAGACCTTGACGGTACGCCCCGCCAGTCTGAGCGACTGACCTTCCAGGCGGCTGGACGCCGCGGTCTGCGCCATCTGCACAGCGGTGCTGTCCTGGCGTTGCGCACCTTGGCGTTTATTGCTGACGGTCACGCGGTCCAGCGTTTTATCGACATTGGCAATCACGTCCAGCGCATTGCCTGCGCGTACGGCAATGTCACCGCCGCTGTTGATGTGGGTGGCGGCGAGCTTGGCGTTGTTGCCTGCCGTCAGGGTCACATTGCGCATTGCGTCCAGGCTGTTGGTCAGGTGTTGGTCCTGCTTCTTGTAGACCGTGGTGGTGGTCGCGCCCGCAGGCACGAAATACCAACTGTTATCCACGCCTGTTTTGACGCTGGATTCGGTAGTGCGGGTCAAGGTGTCCAGCGTCAGGTTCGCCCCGGCATCGGCGGTGATCGATGCGCCGCGGGCGTTCACCGACGTGATGTTCAGGTCCCCCGCCGAGCTGAGGCGAAGGTCGCCATCGCCGGCGTTCAACAGGCCCTGAGTGGGCAGACCTTCGCGCTGAGCGGTGCTGGTGATGTGCAGATTGCCGCGCGACGCTACATCGATGCCTTGCCGCGCCTCGACTCGGCTGACGCCCATGTTGATACCAGCACCTTCGCGTGTGCTCAGGATATTGATCCGGTTGGCATGCATGGCCCCGACCAGCTGCGCGTCGGTCTTGAAGCTGTTCTGCTGGATGTTGCTGATTGCCAGGCTGTCGGCATCGACCCGGTGGCTGCCCAAGAGAATGTCGAGATTCTGCTGTGCGCTGATCCGACCTTGCTGGTCGATCCTCGGCGCGATCAGAGCCAGCGAACCGCCGTTCACCGTGACACCTGCACCGTTCACTCGCAGTGCCGCGCGTGGGTCGACCGTACCGCCCGTGTCGAACCCGGCGATACGGCCGTTCTCGACCTGCGGCCGACCCACCAGGAAGGTCGCCTGACGGTCCAGGCCCAGGTTCACCCACGCACCGTTGAGGGAAATACCATTGGGGTTGGCCAATACGTAGTCGGCCGCCTGGCCGAAGATGAGCTGCTCGCCATTGATCTCGGAGCGGTAACGGCTAGTCACCTCGTTGAGGATCGTGCTGGCGGCCCGGCCCCTGAACTGCGCGTTGGCCTGGACATCCTGGAACTGCCCAGCCACATGTGCCCGGCCGGACTGCAAGCTGTTGTTCAGCACCACGCCCGGTCGGCCGACGTTGTAGTGCACGTAGCGGTTGTGCGAGAGGCCTGCGGCATTGGGTGCGACGATGTCGATGACAGGCGCACGGTCCGGGCTGTTGATGATGACCGGCGCAGCACCCGAATCGAGGTCTGACTGGAGAAGGGCGGCGTTGGCCATGTAGGGGGCCAGGACGATACTGGCAATCGCCAGGCGCAGGGTGTCGCGCTGAACAAAACGTGATGGTTTTTTCATGGGATGTTTACCTGTTGTCAGAGCTTGTATGGCAGAACTTGGGTTTCAGGGCGCAGGTGTCAGAAGACTTGCGAGAGCCCGATCGTCCAGAAACCTGGCTCCGGTGAAGTGCTGGTACGTCGATGCAAACCGCGTTGATAATCCAGCGTCAGCTGTCCATCGCCCCAACTCAGGGCCGCGCCGGTACTCAAGCCGACGGCGTGCTGGGTCTGGACCTCGTTGTAGGTGTGCTGGCCCCAACCCAGGTCCAGCCCGGCACGGGGCGTCAGATACAGGCCGGGAGCCAGCAGGTGGGAAGTGCTCAGGGTGTTGCGCAGCGTGGCGCCCTTGGATACCGGCTGGCTGTCCAGACGGTAACCGCGCACGTTGCTGCTGCCGGCCAGGCGCAGCTGTTCCAGGCTGGGCAGCGGATCCGGGCTGTACTGAAGATCGAGCTCGGTGTTCCAGGCCCAGCGTCGTTCGAGAACGTCGAACAGCGAACGGCGGGTAACCGTGCCCCGGTACTTTTCGAAATGCGCTTGGGGGGCGTCATGGCGTAGCGGCGTGCGATCACCTCCCAGCCAACCCTGCCCGCGGGAATAGCCCAGATAGCCGCTCCACACCGAATCACCCAGGTGCGTCACGTTCAGCCCGACGCTGGCGACGCTGAGCGTGGTGCGGCCGTTGCGCACGGTAGTGCCGTCGAACAGCAGGTCGGCTCGGGTCTGGTCCAGGCGCAGGTCGGCGTTGAGCAGCGTTGTCTGGTTGCGCCACAGGCTTCGGTCCAGCTTGACCCCGTAGCTGTCCAGGCTTTGCGCCACGTTATGGCGATTGGGCAGCGGTGCGCGGGACTCGAAACGACTCGCCGAAGCGCTCAGGGTCCAACGCCCGTAGGGGATTTCGTAGAACATCCCGCCTTGGCGACTGAATCCCGGACCACCGTCCAGGCTGTGGGCATAGCTGGCCGCCAGCGAATCGTTGAGGTGCAACGGGTTGTCCAGGCTCAGGCTCAATTGCGCCTGGTGACGCCCGGAGCTGTCGCTGCCTCGGTTGTTCAGGCCGGTGCCCAGCGCCCAGGATTTGCTTGCGCCCTGTGGACGCAGAATGATCCGCGTGCCGCCTACCTGCTCGCCGGGTGCGATGTCCAGGGTCAGGTCGACCGAGCGCAATCGGTTGAGCTGGTCCAGACCACTTTCCACATCGGTGAGCCTGAGCGGGCGGCCGATCATTCCGGGGAATGCACTGCCCAGCGCCAGATCCGTACTGCCATCGGCGATTTCAATCGACTCGATGAAGCCTTCGAGCATGGCAATGACCAGCTCTCCATCTGCCTGGGGCAATCGAAGGACATAGGGTCTGGCGGCGATGTAGCCGGCCTTCACATAGGCACTGGTCAGCGCGAGGAGCATCTGGTTGATGTCGTTGACGCCGATGCAAGGCGAAACCCAAGGCTGCAGCACGGCCTGCAGTGCAGCGGTATCCAGCAGTTGGTTGTCCTGCACGTGCACGGCGGAAACCGGCCAGCACTCGGCGTCGTGCTCGACCCGCTGCGCCGCGGCAGGCGCCTGCACCTCTGCATCTTTATTGAGGGTTTCCAGCCGCTGCGCCCGTTCGTTGGCCTCACGCTCCAGACGCTGGCTGTCGAACTGACGCAGGATCTGCTCGTTCAGTCGTGGCACGTCTGTTTCGGCCAGCGCCAAGGCAGGTCCCAACAGCAACATGGATAACAGGCAGTCTTTGCGGAAAATCGTCATTGCAGCCCAGCCCCAGTCGTCGACCAATCAGTAGAGGGCCACTCTAAGAGGGAGGACTTCCCTGGGAACGGGTAGGGGAGAGGGGGTGTTGGTAGGAAGAATCTGACAGACAGTAGGAAAGCGAGGATTAGAAAAAGGAACCAGTCGTAGGATGGTTCCTATGGTGTCTGAAGGACCGCTACGATCGCGTCAGTGCAGAGGGCGTTCGGCTCAAGGGCGGATCTCGATCATCGTGCCGTCCTTGACCAGGCTCCACACTTCACGCATGTCGTCGTTTTTCATGGCGATGCAGCCATCGGTCCAGTCCAGCGTGGCGAAGTACCATTCCGGATACTCCGCGTCGATCGGGGTACCGTGGATCATGATCATGCTGCCCGGTGCGACGCCCTCGCGGCGGGCCCGGGCCGCGTCGCTGATGTTGGGGTAGGAAACGTGCATGGCCAGGTTGAAGCGGTCACTGACCTTGCGCCAGTCGAGCCAGTAGAAACCCTCGGGGGTGCGCTTGTCGCCCTCGCGCTCCTTGGCTCCGTTGGGCTGCTTGCCCAGAGAGATGCGATAGCTCTTGAGCGGCTCGCCGCCGCTGATCAACTGCAACTGGCGGCTGGTCTTGAGCACCAGCACCTTGTCGATCAGATCCACGCCCAGGCGCTTGCCCGGTTTCGCCGCAACGCCGATCTGGTCAACCGGCTTGCGTTCCACGGTAACGGTGAAGGCCGCCTGGGCGCTTACGGTCAAGCACAGGCAGAACAGGGCGATCAGGCAGCGCATCGATGGGGTATTCCTGCAATGAACACGCACCGTAGGGGCCGGTGCGTCGGGTCAGGTCTGAGGCGGCCGCGCGAGCAGGGGCCCCAGGCACTCGTTGCGGACCGGATAGTTGTGCTCCAGCCGGTCGGCGAAAAAGTATTCTAAGGTACGCCCGACGGTGGGGAAAGCGAGCTCCGCCCAAGGGATCTGATTTTGCGCGAACAATCCCACTTCCAGGCTTTCCTCACCCACGGCAAACACAGGCTCGGACATTTCGGCGCGGTAGAACACCTGCACCTGGCTGATGTGCGGCAGATCGAAAACGGTGTACAGCGCAAGGTCGGTCACCTGGGCGCAGGCTTCTTCCATGGTTTCGCGGCTGGCGGCCTGTTGCAGGGTTTCGCCGTTTTCCATGAAGCCTGCCGGCAGGGTCCAGAAACCGCGGCGCGGCTCGATGGCCCGCCGGCACAACAACACCTGCCCCTGCCATACGGCAATGCAGCCTGCCACCACCTTGGGATTCTGGTAATGAACGAGGTGGCAATGTCCGCAGACGAATCGGGGACGTGTGTCGCCGGTAGGAATGCGCAGGGTCACCGGGTTGCCGCAATGGCTGCAGAAATTCATGCTGAGATCCTTGATGGCTGCCGCTATCTTGGCCGTACTGTCCAAGGGCCGCAAGCCCGCGGCATGGCAAATCGGGCTTGGGCTGCCAGCGGCTTTTGGTGCATCATGCCAGCAGGCCACGGATCGAGAAACGCCATGCTGGACGAGCTACTGCGCCGAGTGAGCAACCACACCCCACGCACGCTGGAAACCGACAGCCGTTTTCCCGAAGCGGCGGTGCTGCTGCCCATCACTCGCAGCGACGAGCCCGAACTGGTCCTGACGCTGCGTGCCTCGGGGCTCTCCACCCACGGCGGCGAGGTGGCCTTTCCCGGCGGCCGGCGCGACCCGCAGGACCCGGACCTGGTGTTCACCGCCCTGCGTGAGGCCGAAGAGGAAATCGGTCTGGCGCCGGGGCTGGTGGAAGTGATCGGTCCGCTCAGCCCGCTGGTCTCCAAGCACGGGCTCAAGGTCACGCCTTTTGTCGGGATCATTCCCGACTACGTCGAATACCAGCCAAACGATGCCGAAATCGCTGCCGTGTTCTCCGTGCCGCTGGAGTTCTTCCGCCAGGATCCGCGCGAACACACCCACCGCATCGATTACCAGGGGCGCAGCTGGTATGTGCCCAGCTACCGCTTCGGCGAATACAAGATCTGGGGATTGTCGGCGATCATGATCGTCGAGCTGGTCAATCTGATGTATGACGCCCGGATCAGCCTGCACCGGCCTCCCGAGCACTACACCGCCATCTGAGCGTCGTTCGGCCAGGTGCCGTGCCGACCGCTGCTGCGTCGAGGACATCACATGAAATACCGTCTGGGCGACTCTCGCGTCGAAACCCATCCCGACAGCTGGACCGCACCCAATGCCACCCTGATCGGCAAGGTGCGGCTGCAGGCCGGCGCCAGCGTGTGGTTCGGCGCCGTGCTGCGCGGCGACAACGAACTGATCGACATCGGCGAGCACAGCAACGTCCAGGACGGCACCGTGATGCACACCGACGCCGGCGTGCCGCTGACCATCGGTCGCGGCGTCACCATTGGCCACAATGCCATGCTGCATGGGTGCACCGTGGACGACTTCAGCCTGATCGGGATCAACGCGGTCATCCTCAACGGCGCCAGGATCGGCAAGCACTGCATCATCGGCGCCAACTCGCTGATCGCCGAAGGCAAGGAAATTCCCGATGGATCGCTGGTCATGGGGTCACCGGGCAAGGTGGTGCGCGAACTGACCGAAGCCCAGAAGCGCATGCTCGAAGCCAGCGCCGCGCACTACGTCCACAATGCCCAGCGCTACGCGCGCGAACTGATCGAGCAGGATTCATGAATCCTCTACCCAAACCGGTCAAGTCGCCTTGCATCAGTGTGTGTGCACTGGACGAGGACGATGTGTGCACAGGCTGCCAGCGTACCGCAGTCGAAATCACCCAGTGGGGGCGCATGAATGACGATCAGCGTCGCGACGTGCTGCGTCTGGCTCATCAGCGCGCCGTGGCCCAGGGCCTGATGTTGCCAGGCGTTTAGTCGAGCACCTGCCCTCGGGCTGCGAGACTGGCGCGCGCAACGCCGTGTTGGGTTAAAATGCCCGCCCCTGTCGGGCAGGCGTGCGTGCTGCCCCTCGATCCAGACGCTTCCCTGAGGACCTGAAATGACCCGTATCGGAACCCCCCTGTCGCCGACCGCGACCCGCGTATTGCTGTGTGGCTGCGGCGAGTTGGGCAAGGAAGTGGTGATCGAGCTGCAGCGCCTGGGCGTCGAAGTCATTGCCGTGGATCGCTACGCCGATGCGCCCGCCATGCAGGTTGCCCATCGCAGCCACGTCATCAACATGCTCGACGGCGCGGCCTTGCGCTCGGTCATCGAAGCGGAAAAGCCGCATTACATCGTGCCCGAGATCGAGGCCATCGCCACGGCCACTCTGGTGGAGCTGGAGTCCGAGGGTTTCACCGTGGTCCCGACCGCGCGCGCGGCCCAGCTGACCATGAACCGCGAGGGCATCCGGCGTCTGGCTGCCGAAGAGCTGGACCTGCCGACCTCGCCGTATCATTTTGCCGACACCTTCGAGGACTACGAGCGCGCCGTGCAGGACCTCGGTTTCCCCTGCGTGGTCAAGCCGGTCATGAGTTCCTCGGGCAAGGGCCAGAGCCTGTTGCGCACGTCCGCCGACGTGCAGGCGGCCTGGGAGTATGCCCAGGAAGGCGGGCGCGCCGGCAAGGGCCGGGTGATCATCGAGGGCTTCATCGACTTCGACTACGAGATCACCCTGCTGACCGTGCGCCACGTGGGCGGCACGACGTTCTGCGCGCCGGTCGGCCATCGCCAGGAGAAGGGCGACTATCAGGAGTCCTGGCAGCCCCAGGCGATGAGCCCGGTGGCCCTGGCCGAATCGGAGCGTGTGGCTCGCGCGGTGACCGAAGCCCTGGGTGGGCGTGGTCTGTTCGGCGTCGAGCTGTTCATCAAGGGCGATCAGGTCTGGTTCAGCGAAGTTTCGCCACGTCCGCATGACACCGGTCTGGTCACGTTGATTTCCCAGGACCTTTCCCAGTTCGCCCTGCATGCCCGTGCCATTCTCGGCCTGCCGATCCCGCTGGTTCGTCAGTTCGGGCCGTCGGCCTCGGCGGTGATTCTGGTCGAGGGCAATTCTCGCCAGACCGCCTTCGACAACCTCGGTGCGGCACTGGCCGAACCGGATACGGCACTGCGTCTGTTCGGCAAGCCGGAGGTCAATGGGCAACGGCGCATGGGCGTGGCCCTGGCCCGCGACGAATCGATCGAAGCGGCCCGGGCCAAGGCCACACGTGCCTCGCAGGCGGTCAAGGTCGAGCTGTAAGGGGCAGGTTGGCTGGCGCCTACCGAAGGGAGGCGCCGGTCAGGCAAGAATGCAGCGCTCGCGTCACGCCGCAGGCAAGCTGCTTGCGTGCCAGATCAGCACCCGCGACGCGCGGTTTTCCTCGGTTTCGAGAATCTCCATCCGATAGCGACCGATCTTCAGGCACACGGCGCTGGCCGGGATGCTTTCCAGCGCCTCGGTCACCAGGCCGTTGAGGGTCTTGGGGCCGTCACTGGGCAGATGCCAGCCCAGGCTCTTGTTGATGTCGCGAATGGAGGCCTGGCCCTCGACCACGAAGCGGCCGTCCAGCTGCGGGTGAATATGGGGATTGGCCAGGGCGTCGTCATCTTCGAACTCGCCGACGATCTCTTCCAGAATGTCTTCCAGGGTAACGATGCCCTGCACCTCGCCGTACTCGTCGACGACGATGCCCAGCCGCCGCTGCTGTTTGTGGAAGTTGAGCAACTGCATCTGCAGGGGCGTGCTTTCCGGTACGAAATAGGCTTCGTAGCAGGCAGCCAGCAAGGCTTCGATGGTCAACTCGCGTTGAGGCAGCAAGTGGCTGATCTGGCGGGTGTTGAGCACGCGCTCGACATGGTTGATGTCATTGTGGAAAACCGGCAGGCGGGTGTGCCGGCTGATCATCAGCTGGTCGATGATCTCGTCCAGCGAGTCTTCCAGATTGATCCCGTCGATCTCGTTGCGCGGCACCAGAATGTCGTTGACCGTGATCTTGTCCAAGGCATGAATGCTGTTGGCCAGGTGCGGCTTGTTGCTGCGCGCCTCGGCAGCCAATTCATCGAGCACGCTGCGGGGCTGGGCAGGTTCCTGCCGGGGGCCCTGATTCGGGTCCTTGCGGGCGAAGGGTACGACCAGCAGGCGCGCAGCGCCGTCCAGCAACCACGCCAGCGGCCAGACCAGCTTGAGCAGCGGTGCCAGCAGCGCATTGGCCATGCCGATGAACGGCCGCGGGTAGCGCTGGGCAAGATGACGTGGCAGGTAGTCGGCCAGCACCAGCAGAATGATTGCAGTGCCCAGGCCCCCCAGCCAGGCGCCATGAGCGCCTCGCAGATAAATGCCCAGCGTGACGCCCAGGGTCACGGCCAGGGCGCGGACCAGGGTGCTCAGCAGTATCAGGCTGGGCAGGGGCGCCTGGAGCACTGGCCGATCGCCGTTGCGCCCGGTAGGGCGCTGAGCGGCGAGTGTGTACACCGCCGCGTCCACTGCACACAGCAGCGCGGCGAGGAGAATGGCCAGCGCCAGCGCGCCGAGCATCGGCCCTAGGGGCAGAGTGTCCATGGGTGACCTGTCAGATGTGCAGAATGTATTCGCGAACCAGCTTGCTGCCGAAATAGGCCAGCATCAGCAGGCAGAACCCGGCCAGCGTCCAGCGAATCGCCTTGTGCCCGCGCCAGCCCAGGCGATTGCGCCCCCACAGCAGGACGCTGAAGACGATCCAGGCCAGGCACGCCAGCAGGGTCTTGTGGACCAGGTGCTGCGCGAACAGGTTCTCGACGAACACCCAGCCTGAAATCAGCGACAGCGACAGCAATCCCCAGCCAGCCCAGATGAAGCCGAACAGCAGGCTTTCCATGGTCTGGAGCGGCGGAAAGTTCTTGATCAGTCCGGCGGGGTGCTTGTTTTTGAGCTGGTGATCCTGCAGCAACAGCAGCAGCGACTGGAACACGGCGATGGTGAACATGCCGTACGCGAGGATGGACAGCAGGATGTGCGTAAGGATGCCAGGCTCTTCGTGGATCAGCGGCGCGGTTCCGCCGGGCACGAACTGCGCGATCAGGATGGTGGCCAGGCCCAGGGGGAACAGCAGCACCAGCAGGTTTTCCACGGGAATCTGACTGGTCGCCAGCAGGGTCAGGGCGATCACCGCCACGGCGATCAGGCTGGCGGCGCTGAAGAAGTCCAGGCTCAGCCCCAGCGGTGTCAGCAGTTGCGAGAACAGCGCGCAGCCATGGGCGATGACGGCCAGGAAGCCAAACAGGTAGAGCAGGCGCTTGTCAGCCTTGCTGCCCTGGCCAATGCGGGTCGCCTGATAGGCAGTCGCAGCGGCGTACAGGCAGGCGGCGGCGAGGGTGGGTAATAGACTGGGTGACAAGGGGAGCATAGGTCCTGTGGAGCACAAGCCGGAAAGTGCCTGAGTTTGGCATCAAATGCCCGCCGACGAAAGACTGCATACCGCGCAGTGTCCGTGGCACCCACTCTTGGTTATAATCGCCGGCCTGCTCTTGCCGCCACAACCTCGGCTCAACCAGAGCCAGAAAGGATCGCGACATGTTTGAAAACCTTACAGACCGCCTCTCGCAGACGCTTCGCCACGTTACCGGCAAAGCCAAGCTGACCGAGGACAATATCAAAGACACCCTGCGCGAAGTGCGCATGGCGTTGCTCGAAGCCGACGTCGCCCTGCCGGTGGTGAAGGACTTCGTCAACAAGGTCAAGGAGCGTGCGGTCGGCACCGAGGTTTCGCGCAGCCTGACCCCGGGCCAGGCGTTCGTGAAGATCGTCCAGGCCGAGCTCGTCGAAATGATGGGCGCCGCCAACGAGGAACTGAGCCTGGCGGTGACCCCGCCGGCGGTCATCCTGATGGCCGGTCTGCAGGGCGCGGGCAAGACCACTACCGCCGGCAAGCTGGCGCGCTTCCTCAAGGAGCGCAAGAAGAAGACCGTGATGGTGGTGTCGGCCGACGTCTACCGTCCGGCGGCCATCAAGCAGCTGGAGACCCTGGCCAGCGATATCGGCGTGACCTTCTTCCCGTCCGACATCAGCCAGAAACCGGTGGACATCGCCCACGCCGCGATCCGCGAGGCCAAGCTCAAGTTCATCGACGTGGTCATTCTCGACACCGCCGGCCGTCTGCACATCGACGCCGAGATGATGGGCGAGATCCAGCAACTGCACGCGGCCGTCAAGCCGGCTGAAACGCTGTTCGTGGTCGACGCCATGACCGGTCAGGACGCGGCCAACACGGCCAAGGCCTTCGGCGATGCGCTGCCGCTCACCGGTGTGATCCTCACCAAGGTCGACGGCGACGCCCGTGGCGGTGCCGCGCTGTCGGTGCGTGCCATCACCGGCAAGCCGATCAAGTTCATCGGTATGGGCGAGAAGAGCGAAGCGCTCGAGCCGTTCCACCCCGACCGGATCGCCTCGCGCATCCTGGGCATGGGCGACGTGCTCAGCCTGATCGAGCAGGCCGAACAGACGCTGGACAAGGACAAGGCCGACAAGCTCGCCAAGAAGCTGAAGAAGGGCAAGGGTTTCGACCTCGAAGACTTCCGTGACCAGCTCGTGCAGATGAAGACCATGGGCGGCCTCGGTGGCCTGATGGACAAACTGCCCAGCATCGGCGGCGTCAATCTCTCGCAGATGGGCAACGCCCAGAACGTGGCCGAGAAGCAGTTCAAGCAGATGGAAGCCATCATCAACTCCATGACCCCGGCCGAGCGCCGCGACCCGGACGTGATCAGCGGTTCGCGCAAGCGTCGCATCGCCATGGGTTCCGGCACCCAGGTGCAGGACATCGGTCGCTTGATCAAGCAGCACAAGCAGATGCAGAAGATGATGAAGAAGTTTTCCACCAAGGGTGGCATGGCCAAGATGATGCGCGGCATGGGCGGCATGCTGCCCGGCGGCGGTGGCGGCATGCCCAAGATGTAACGCATTCCGTCGGCACGAGAGTCCTGTGGGAGCCTGCTTCCACACGTCCACTCCCCGTGCCGATGAATACCCTGGCCATGTGGCCAAACTCCGTTGCTTGCAACGGCTTATAGGCAAATCCACGCTGCAAGCCCCGACCTATCGGAAAAAGGCATTTGCAAATGTCCGTGTATTCCTTGAGAATATGCGGCCTTTCGGGCACCCGTGTGCCCGCTGTGCATTATGATTTGCAGCACCGACTACAGGAACGATGTTCAATGCTAACCATCCGTCTTGCCCGTGGCGGCTCCAAAAAGCGCCCGTTTTACCAACTGACCGTAACCGATTCGCGCAACCCGCGTGACGGTTCCCACAAAGAGCACGTGGGTTTCTTCAACCCTGTTGCCCGTGGTCAGGAAATCCGTCTGTCCGTGAACCAAGAGCGCGTCAACCACTGGTTGAGCGTGGGTGCACAGCCTTCTGAGCGCGTTGCTCAGTTGCTGAAGGAAGCTGCCAAGGCCGCGGCCTGAGCAATATGAACGCGACGCCAGATTCCGCTGATGACTTGATCGTCGTCGGCAAGATTTTCTCGGTACACGGCGTTCGCGGCGAGGTGAAGGTCTTTTCCTTTACCGATCCGATAGAAAACCTGCTCGACTACAAGACCTGGACGCTCAAGCGCGATGGGGTTGTCGTCAAACAGGTAGAGCTGGTCAGCGGCCGATCCACACAAAAGGATCTGGTTGCCAAGTTGAAAGGCCTGGATGATCGCGACGAAGCCCGTCTTCTGTCCGGTTACGAGATTTGCATCTCGCGCAGCCTTTTGCCCGACCTGGCCGAAGATGATTACTACTGGTATCAGCTTCAGGGCCTGAAGGTCATCGATCTGCAGGAGCAACTGCTCGGCACCATCGATCACCTGTTGGAGACCGGCGCCAACGATGTAATGGTGGTGAAGCCCTGCGCGGGCAGCCTGGATGATCGTGAACGCCTGTTGCCCTATACGGCGCAATGCGTGTTGAAGGTCGACCTGGCCGCTGGCGAGATGAGGGTGGATTGGGACGCGGACTTCTAGGCGATGGCAACCCTTCGCATTGAAGTGATCACCCTGTTCCCCGAGATGTTCTCGGCCATCAGTGAGTACGGCATTACCAGCCGCGCGGTGAAACAGGGGTTGTTGCAACTGACCTGCTGGAACCCGCGGGACTACACCACGGACCGTCACCACACAGTGGATGACCGGCCTTTCGGCGGTGGTCCGGGAATGGTGATGAAGATCAAGCCTCTGGAAGACGCGTTGGTTCAGGCCAAGGCAGCAGCAGGGGAAGCGGCGAAGGTGATCTACCTCTCGCCCCAGGGCCGACCGCTGGTACAGGGCGCCGTGAAACAACTGGCGACTTCCGAATCCCTGATTCTGATCGCCGGGCGGTATGAAGGCATCGACGAGCGTTTCATTGAAGCTCATGTCGATGAAGAGTGGTCTGTTGGCGACTATGTGCTGTCGGGCGGTGAATTGCCCGCCATGGTCCTGATCGATGCGGTTACACGACTGCTGCCCGGAGCTTTGGGGCATGCGGACTCCGCGGAGGAAGACTCCTTCACGGACGGTCTGCTGGATTGCCCGCACTACACCCGACCGGAGGTGTATGCGGATCAGCGTGTTCCCGACGTATTGCTTAGCGGCAATCATGCACACATCCGGCGCTGGCGTTTGCAGCAGTCCCTTGGGCGGACCTACGAACGACGTGCCGATCTTCTGGAAAGACGCTCGCTTTCTGGAGAAGAGAACAAGCTGCTGGCGGAGTATCTCCGCGAGCGGAACGATAGTTAACGTATCGATGGCAATTCAGACGATTTGCCTTAGGAGCACAGCATGACCAACAAAATCATTCTGCAACTCGAAGCCGAGCAGATGAGCAAAGAAATCCCTCCCTTTGCCCCGGGCGACACCATCGTCGTTCAGGTGAAAGTGAAGGAAGGTGATCGTTCCCGTCTGCAGGCGTTCGAAGGCGTTGTCATCGCCAAGCGCAACCGCGGCGTGAACAGTGCTTTCACCGTTCGTAAAATCTCCAACGGTGTAGGTGTAGAGCGTACTTTCCAGACCTACAGCCCGCAGATCGACAGCATGGCCGTGAAACGTCGTGGTGACGTGCGTAAAGCCAAGCTGTACTACCTGCGCGACCTGTCTGGTAAAGCAGCACGTATCAAGGAAAAACTGTCCTGAGTACAGTTTGTTTCTGATGCAGGAAAAGGCAGCCTTCGGGCTGCCTTTTTTGTGGGTGAAGGTTTGTGGGCGAGTGTTGGCAGGTGAGTGTCGGCAGGTGAGTGTTCAATGGCGATGTTCATGTGGGAGCGGGCTCTGCCCGCGAAGGCGTCGCCCTGACTCTGCGCCCTGTTATCATCCTCGGACCCCCACAACCCTACGATCTCGATGCCAGCCCTAGACCACCCCCTGATCGACCAATTCCTCGATGCCTTATGGCTGGAAAAAGGCCTCTCGCAAAACAGTCGCGACGCCTATCGCAGTGACCTTGCCCTGTTCAACGGCTGGCTGCAGGAGCGCGGCATCGCGCTGGAGGCGGCTGGCCGCGAGGTGCTGCTCGATCACCTGGCCTGGCGGGTCGAGCAGGGCTACAAGGCGCGCTCCACGGCGCGGCTGCTGTCGGGTGCGCGTGGTTTCTACCGTTACCTGCTGCGCGAGAAACTGATCGGCAGCGATCCGACCTTGCAGATCGATATGCCGCAACTGGGCAAGCCGTTACCCAAATCATTGTCCGAAGCCGACGTCGAGGCGCTGCTCCAGGCGCCGGACCTGAGCGAGCCGATCGGCCAGCGTGACCGCGCCATGCTCGAGGTGCTGTATGCCTGCGGCCTGCGGGTGACCGAATTGATCAGCCTGACGCTGGATCAGGTCAATCTGCGCCAGGGCGTGTTGCGCGTGGTGGGCAAGGGCAACAAGGAGCGCCTGGTGCCCATGGGCGAGGAGGCTGTGGTCTGGGTCGAGCGCTACCTGCGCGACGGGCGCCATGAGCTGCTCGGCGGCAGGCCCAGTGATGTGGTGTTTCCCAGCCAGCGTGGCGAGCAGATGACCCGGCAGACCTTCTGGCATCGCATCAAGCACCAGGCTCAGGTCGCCGGCATCGCCAAGTCGTTGTCGCCGCACACGCTGCGCCATGCGTTCGCCACCCATCTGCTCAACCATGGCGCGGATCTGCGCGTGGTGCAGATGCTGCTCGGCCACAGCGATCTGTCGACCACCCAGATCTACACCCACGTGGCGCGCGCGCGTCTGCAGGACCTGCATGCCAAACATCATCCGCGCGGATGAAATCGGACGATTCGGTACTGTGTCGAGCGTTGTCCGCAGTCGGTCTTGCCCAATGAATGTGGTAGGCTTGCCCGGTTTATGCAGCGGGCCGTGACGAGCTGATCGTCCACTGCCCCTCAAGTCCGTCGCTCCAGGAGTTCCCATGCGCGTGACCCGTCTTTTCGCCGCCGCAGCCCTTGCGTTGGCCAGCACTTTTGCCGTGGCCGACCCGGCTGCGGAGCAAGCGATTCGCAAGACCCTGCAGACCCTGCAACTGGAAGTACCCATCGAAAGCGTGGGCGCGAGCCAGCTCAATGGCCTGTACGAGGTCAAGCTCAAGGGCGGTCGCGTGCTGTATGCCAGCGCCGACGGCCAGTTCGTCATGCAGGGCTACCTGTTCCAGATCCAGAACGGCAAGCCGGTCAACCTGACCGAGAAGACCGAACGGCTGGCCATCGCCAAAACCATCAACGCCATTCCGGTCGCCGATACCGTGGTGTACCCGGCGGTGGGCGAAACCAAATCGCACATTACCGTATTCACCGACACCACCTGCCCGTACTGCCACAAGCTGCACGCCGAAGTCCCCGAGCTGAACCGCATGGGTGTCGAGGTCCGCTACGTGGCGTTCCCGCGCCAGGGTCTGAAATCGGCCGGTGACGAACAACTGCAGGCCGTCTGGTGCTCCAAGGACCGCAAGGCGGCCATGGACAAGATGGTCTCGGGCGATACCATCAAGGCACCGTCGTGCGTCAATCCGGTTGCCAAGCAGTTCGAGCTGGGCCAGTCGATCGGTGTCAGCGGCACGCCAGCCATCGTGCTGGAAAACGGGCAGGTCATCCCTGGCTACCAGCCAGCTGCGAACGTGGCCAAGCTGGCGCTCGACGCGAAAGGCTGAGCGGCACTCGCACGTCATCAATAGCCGCGGGCTCAGGGCCTGCGGCCAGTATCACGACCGTCATCTGGGCGGTCGTTTCATGGGGAGTTCAGAGTGAAACCGGTCAAAGTAGGCATCTGTGGGTTAGGTACCGTCGGTGGCGGCACCTTCAACGTACTTCAGCGCAACGCCGAGGAGATTGCCCGCCGTGCCGGGCGCGGTATTGAAGTGGCGCAGATTGCGATGCGCTCGCCGAACCCCAACTGCCAGATTACCGGTACCCCCATTACCAACGATGTCTTCGCAGTGGCCGGCAACCCGGAGATCGATATCGTCATCGAGCTGATCGGTGGCTACACCGTCGCGCGCGAACTGGTGCTCAAGGCCATCGAGAACGGCAAGCACGTGGTCACCGCCAACAAGGCGCTGATTGCCGTGCACGGCAACGAGATCTTCGCCAAGGCGCGCGAGAAGGGCGTGATCGTCGCGTTCGAAGCTGCGGTTGCCGGTGGCATCCCGGTGATCAAGGCGATCCGCGAAGGCTTGTCGGCCAACCGTATCAACTGGGTCGCGGGCATCATCAATGGCACTGGCAACTTCATCCTGACCGAGATGCGCGAGAAGGGCCGCACCTTCGAAGACGTTCTCGCCGAAGCACAGGCACTGGGTTATGCCGAAGCCGATCCGACCTTCGACGTGGAAGGCATCGACGCCGCGCACAAGCTGACGATCCTGGCGTCCATCGCCTTCGGCATCCCGTTGCAGTTCGACAAGGCCTACACCGAAGGCATCACCCGCCTGACCACGGCCGACGTCAACTATGCCGAAGCCCTAGGCTACCGCATCAAGCACCTGGGCGTGGCACGCAGCACCGAGCGCGGTATCGAACTGCGCGTCCACCCGACGCTGATCCCGGCCGACCGCCTGATCGCCAACGTCAACGGCGTGATGAATGCGGTGATGGTCAATGGCGATGCAGCCGGCTCCACCTTGTTCTACGGCGCCGGTGCTGGCATGGAGCCCACCGCTTCGAGCGTGGTCGCCGACCTGGTCGACGTGGTCCGCGCCATGACCTCGGACCCTGAGAATCGCGTGCCGCACCTGGCCTTCCAGCCGGATTCGTTGTCCGCCCACCCGATTCTGCCGATTGAGGCGTGCGAGAGTGCCTACTACCTGCGCATTCAGGCCAAGGATCATCCGGGGGTGCTGGCACAGGTGGCGAGCATCCTGTCCGAGCGCGGCATCAACATCGAGTCGATCATGCAGAAAGAGGTCGAGGAACATGACGGCCTGGTGCCGATGATCCTGCTGACCCACCGCGTCGTCGAACAGCACATCAATGATGCCATCAAGGCGCTGGAAGCCTTGCAGGGCGTGGTCGGGCCGGTTGTGCGCATCCGTGTCGAGCACTTGAACTAAGCGGCAGCTGCCAGAGGAATTCGCAATGCGTTATATCAGTACTCGCGGTCAGGCCCCGGCCCTGAACTTCGAAGAGGTCCTGCTCGCCGGCCTGGCCAGCGATGGCGGGCTGTACGTGCCGGAAAATCTGCCGCGTTTCACCCAGGAAGAAATCGCCTCGTGGGCAGGCCTGCCTTACCACGAGCTGGCCTTCCGAGTGATGCGCCCGTTCGTCACCGGCAGCATCCCGGACGCCGATTTCAAGAAGATTCTCGAAGACACCTACGGGGTATTCGCCCACGCCTCGATCGCCCCCTTGCGCCAGTTGGGCGGCAACGAGTGGGTGATGGAGCTGTTTCACGGCCCGACCCTGGCGTTCAAGGACTTTGCCCTGCAGTTGCTGGGTCGTCTGCTCGACTACGTGCTGGCCAAGCGTGGCCAGCGCGTGGTGATCATCGGCGCCACCAGTGGCGATACCGGCTCGGCGGCGATCGAAGGCTGCAAGCACTGCGAGAACGTCGACATCTTCATCCTGCACCCGCATGAACGCGTATCGGCGGTGCAGCGTCGGCAGATGACCACGATCGGCGGCGATAACGTGCACAACATCGCCATCGAGGGCAACTTCGACGACTGCCAGGAAATGGTCAAGAACAGCTTCGCCGACCAGAGCTTCCTCAAGGGCACGCCGCTGGTTGCGGTGAACTCGATCAACTGGGCGCGGATCATGGCCCAGATCGTCTACTACTTCCATGCCGCGCTGCAGCTGGGCGGGCCAGCCCGTTCGGTCGCGTTCTCGGTGCCGACGGGCAACTTCGGCGACATCTTCGCCGGGTATCTGGCACGCAACATGGGCCTGCCGATCAACCAGTTGGTGGTGGCCACCAACCGCAACGACATCCTGCACCGCTTCATGAGCGGCAACCAGTACGTCAAGGAAACCCTTCACGCCACGCTGTCGCCGTCGATGGACATCATGGTCTCTTCGAACTTCGAACGCCTGCTGTTCGACCTGCACGGTCGCAACGGCGCGGCCATTGCCGGCCTGATGGACAACTTCCGCCAGGGCGGCGGCTTCAGTGTCGAGCAGGAGCGCTGGACCGAGGCGCGCAAGCTGTTCGACTCGCTGGCTGTCAGCGACGAGCAGACCTGCGAGACCATCGCCCAGGTGTTCGCTGAGTGCGGCGAAGTCCTCGATCCGCACACGGCCATTGGCGTGCGCGCGGCCCGCGAATGCCGACGCAGCCTGGATACGCCCATGGTCGTGCTCGGTACCGCGCACCCGGTCAAGTTCCCCGAGGCGGTGCAGAAAGCCGGCGTGGGCAAGGCCCTGGAGCTGCCACCGCACCTGGTCGATCTGTTCGAGCGCGAAGAGAAGTGCACCGTATTGCCCAACGACCTGTCGGCCGTACAAGCCTTCGTCAGTCAGCACGGCAACCGCGGCAAGCCGCTCTGACGGTACGCAGCAGCGCGTCTGACGCGATCTGAAACACATAAAGCCCGCTCGATGCGGGCTTTCTGCTTTTTACAGTGCCAAGCTTATGCAACTTTTTCCCAGGCCCTTTCGGCCCGCAGGCAAGGATGCACGGCATGAGACCCACACCGACCTCGTTTTTCACGCGCGCAGGGGCGATGGCGTGGGCGGCGAGGTTGTTGATTGGCGCCTGCATCCTCTCGCCCAGCTGGGCCGTTGCTGCCCAGAGCCTGCCGTTCGCGCTCGTCGCACCGTTCGCCCAGCTTGCGCCACTGCCGCTCTCCAGTGACGAACAGCAATGGCTGCAGCGCCACGGTACGCTGCGGGTGGGGGTTTCGCTGGCTGACTATGAACCCATCGACATCACCAGCGAACGCAACCGCTATCAAGGTGTGAGCGCCGATTACCTCAGTCTCATCGGTAGTCGCCTGGGGGTCGAGCTGCGAGTACTGGGCTTCGCCCAGCGCAGCGAAGCGGTGCAAGCGCTCAAAGATGGCGAAATCGACCTGCTGACCAGTGCCAATGGGTTCGAGCAGGCCATCGCCGGCCTGGCTTTCTCCAAAGAGTACATGCCCGACCACGGCGTCATCGTGCGTCGTGCAGGCAGCAAGCGGGAAACCGACCTGGCCGGTGAAAAGGTCGCTCTCGTGGATGGCTATGCCGACGATGCCACCGTGCAGCGGGTGTATCCGGACAGCCGCATCGTCATGGCGCCCAGCCTGAGCAGCGGCCTGCAGGCGCTGCATCAGGGCGATGTCGACGCCATGATCAGCAACGAGGTCATCGTACGTGCCTACAATGCGCTGCGTCCCTATCTCGATCTGGACATCGTTGGCCCCAGCAGCCTGCCACCGGTGGGTTACACCTTTGCCAGTCGCCAGGCCGACCCCCTGCTCGGGCAGATGGTCGAACGGGCCCTGGCCAGCATCGACGACGGCCTGCGCCGCGAGATCCTGACCCGCTGGACCACCGGGCTCGGCTCTGAAATCGGTCACCACCGGGTCCCGCTGGAACCCGCCGAGCAAGCCTGGATCGCCCGGAACCGCCAGGTCCGCGTGGTTGCGACCCAATATCCGCCGTACCTTTACAGAGACCGGCAGGGAAACTGGGTAGGGCTCAACAGTGAGGTGTTGGCGACGGTTTCGCACATGACGGGACTGCAGTTCGTCTACCTGCCTTCCAGTTCCATGGCCCAGAGCCTGGACATGCTCAAGCACGGCCAGGCCGACATGAACACCACGCTCTCGGAAACCCCGGAACGCAAGGCGTTCCTCAGCTTCAGTCATTCCTTCGGCGGTCAGGGCTGGGTGTTCATCGTTCGCGCCGAGGATCTGCCCATCGGCCATCTAGACGAGCTCGCCGGCAAGGTGCTGGCGATTCCGGCCGAGCACGCACTGGAAAGTGCGATCCGCACCCAATACCCGCACATCAAGCTGGCGTTGGTCAGCACCTATGACAAAGCGCGCGAGATGGTCGCCAGCGGCGAGGCGGATGCCACCATCGACAGTGAGGTCGGGGCCTATCGGGCAGTGGGGCGTTATCCGCCGGGGGTGCTCAAGGTCGGGCGCAACGTGGATGGCGAATGGTCGCCCGATCGTTTCGCCATTCGCGCCGCCGAGCCCGAGCTGACGGCCATCATCAACAAGGCGCTGGAAGCGTATCCGGTGGCTGAGTTGCGCGCAGCACGCCTGAAGTGGCTGGGTGCGGTGGTGCCACCGGAGCCCATGTGGCAACGCATCGCCACTTGGGTCTATTGGGTTTTGGCAGTGGCCTTGGTGCTGGGTGCCGTTTCGCTGTTGTGGAGTGGCCGACTCAAGGCTCAGATCCGTCAGCGACTCGAGGCCGAGCACGCGCTCAACGATCAACTCGCCTTCCAGCATGCATTGCTCGATGGCATTCCCAGCCCCATCTATGTCCGCGACCTGCAGGCACGGCTGTTGTCCTGCAACAAGAGCTATGAGCAGAGCTTTGCCACGCGCCTGCACGACATCAAGGGCCGTACGTTGCAGGAGGTCGCCGTGGTCAACGCGGACGAGGCCGAGCAGATGCATCGTGACTACCTCAAGTTGCTGGACGACCAGCAGCCGGTGTCCGCCGATCGGCAGATTCAGATGCATGGCCGCAAGGTTCATGCCTGGCAATGGATCGTGCCGTTCTACAATGCCGAAGGCCAGCTCCAGGGATTGCTGGGCGGCTGGATCGACATTTCCGAGCGCAAGCGTCTCGAAGATCAACTGGTGGAGGCTCGGCACAGCGCCGAACAGGCCAATCAGGCCAAGAGCGCTTTTCTGGCGACCATGAGCCACGAGATCCGTACGCCCATGGCAGCCATCATCGGCCTGCTGGAGTTGGAGCGCGAACGGCGCAAGCGTGACGAGCAACCGGTGTCCGAGGCGCTCGAGGTGGCGTGGCGTTCGGCCCAGGAGCTCATTGCCCTGATCGGCGATAGCCTGGATCTGGCGAAGATCGAGTCGGGCAGCCTGCAACTGGCCGAGCAGGTGACCGAAGTGAGGCCGTTCTTCGAAGGCATGCTCAGCCTGTTCTCGGCCCAGGCCCAGCGCAAGGGGATTGTGCTCGATCTCGACATCGCACCGTCCATGGTCGGCACATTCTGGTTCGATCCGTTGCGGCTGCGGCAGGTGGTGCACAATCTGCTCGGCAATGCGCTGAAGTTCACCCGCCAGGGCAGCGTGAGCCTTGCAGTCGGTGCACAACCGATCAACCCAGGTCAGTGGCGGATGACCATCGTCGTCAGCGACACCGGCGCGGGTATCACCCCGGCGCAACAGGCCCGGCTGTTCAAGCCGTTCGTTCAGGCAGGAGTGGACGTGCAGCAGGAGTCCGTCGGCACCGGCCTGGGGCTGACCATCTGCAAGCAATTGGTCGAACTGATGGGCGGGACGATCAACCTTCACAGTACCGAAGGTGTAGGAACGCGAGTCGAAGTACAGATCGATGTACGGCACGATGCAGCGTCCGAGGAGGCACTGCCGATCGTGCAGTTGCGGCCCGAAACCGCTGCGCTGGACATACTGGTCGTGGATGACCTGTCGGCCAATCGGATGGTGTTGAACCAGCAGCTGCAATTCCTCGGGCATCGGGTACAGGACGCCAGCGACGGTTTGATGGCCCTGGCGGCCTGGCAGGCCGGGCATTTCGATCTGGTGCTTACCGACTGCAACATGCCAGGCATGAATGGCCATGCCTTGTGTCAAGCCATCCGCCAGCAGGAAGCCGCCTCCGGTGCGCCCCCGGTCATGGTCATCGGCTGCACGGCCAATGCCATGCAGGATGAGCGGTTGCGCTGTGCCGAAGCGGGTATGGATGAACTGTTGGTCAAGCCCATAGCGCTGGACAAGCTGGCGCAGATCATTGCCGATCTGCAGCAGGGGCCGGCATTTTCCATGCCGGCGCTGCAGCGTCTGACTCAAGCCAATGAAAGGGTCATGCGGCGAATGCTCGATGAATTCTCCCGCAATCTGGAGGACGAGACCCAGGCGCTGACAGAGGCCGTCGAGAGCCTGAATTGCGTGCGCCTGCGCGAAGTGCTTCACCGGCTCCAAGGCATTGCCTGTCTGATCGACGCGGCGCCCCTGGCGCACGCGCTCGCCGAAGTGGATGCGTGCTGTCAGTCGGACGATGAGCAACGGTTGCGCGTCAAGAGTGCCGAGCTCCACCGCGAGATTGGCCGGCTGGCAACGGCAATGGCGCACTGCTGAGAAAATTCCCCGGAAATTTAGGACTTGTCCTATCCCAAGCGTCCCGCTTGCTCTTTAAAGTGCCAGGCAATGCGCAACTCGATGCGCTCCTTCGAGGTTTTCATTCATGCGTTCGCTCAGAGTTCTGGTGCTGGAAGACATTCCGTATCAGTTGATCGCCATGCATCAGGTGCTCAATGCGTGTGGCGTGTTCGATGTCCTGACCGCGCAAAGCTTCAATGCCGCGTGTCTCTCGCTGGAAAAGCGTCATGGCGCGGACGTGGTCATCTGCGAGGTGACCATGGCCGGCCTGGACATGGACGAGCTGATTCGACACCTGGCCGCGACCGGGCTGGCGCGGGCACTGATCCTCTACAGCAATGGCTCGCAGCCGGTCGAGCCGCTGGCAGCATTGGCCCGGCAGCACAGGTTGCCCCTGCTGGGTGTGCTGTACACACCGGTGTCGTCTGTTGCGGTGCATGGGTTGCTGCAGGATTACCAGCGCCGAATGGACGTTCAGGCCTTTCTGCCCCTGCCTGAGGTCCATGAGATCAGTCACTACGAGGGCGCCTGGCCTTTGCCCTTGCGCCCCTGACGCCGTGAGCCGGCGTGATGCAGGTCTGCCTCGATCATGTTCATTTCAATCCGTGGGCCTGCAGGTAGATATACAACGCGGCATCGTTGCTCACGCCCAGCTTGCGCATGGCGCTGACCTTCTGCGCACTGATCGTCTGCTTGCTCCGATTGAGCTGGACGGCGATTTCGTTGACCGAGAGGCCTTGAGCCAATAACCGCGTGATTTCCATCTCACGTGGTGACAGGTCGACATGGCCAGTGATCTGGCTGGCGGGATTATCACCCGGCGCTGCCAGGATGCTTCTTATCGATTGCGCCACGAACGGCTTGTTGCGCTTGAGGCTGGCGATTGCTGCCGGCAACTCGTTGACGAGGCTGGCCTTGCCCAACAGGCCGGCCACCCCCAGGTTCAGGATCGCCCGTAACAGGCCTGGATTGGTGAGCATGGTCACCACCAGTATCGGCAGTTTCGGCCAGTGCCGACGGACATACCCGATCAGCCGCAGGCCATCGCTCTGGTCCTGAGACGGCATCATGAAGTCGGTGATCAGCAGGCCGCATTCGGTTTCGCCAAGGCAGCGGGTCAGCTCCTTGGGCGATGCGGCTTCGGCCACCACGCGCAAGCCAGGGTCGCGTTCCAGCACGGCACGCAGGCCGATACGAAAGATCGGGTGATCATCGGCCAGCACGATCCGCAGGGGGGCGATCAGTGGGTCGGTCAAGGCGGGCTCCGGTGACGGGCGAATCAGGCGGTGAATTCTGGCACAGCCGTGGTCTATTCCTGATCTGTTTTGTAGTCCATTTCTGGCCTTGTAGCCACCAAACCACACAATCAGAAAAGTCCTACGTCTGTAATGTCATATTCCGCAGGCACCGTCGGTAACAGTCTGACATGACAGGCCCAGAACTTTTTTCGCTGGGGAGGGGTCAGTGTCATGCACCTTAAGAATTCGAACAGACGAGTGGTGATGCGATGAAGAATATCAGCCTGTTGCTCAATGAAGCCCTGACGCCGTATCGCGTGACTCTCGAAGGGCTGGATAGCCTTGGCAATTGCCAGGTCGTGGTGATGAGCGCGGCTGGAAGCGTGGTGACCAAGCGTTCGGTCAACCGTAGCCAATTCGAAGATTTGCGTTCATTTACCGATGTCGTCGACGGATTGCACCGTGATCTGCTGGTGGCCGAAGGGCGATTGGAGCCGTCGATGATCGCGGCGTTGCGCAACGTTTCGCAAAGTGCCGGTTTCAACCACGCGCTGGCTTGAGTTGAGCGGCCTGTCTCTATCTGCGCGGTGAGGCCTTCGCGGGCAGAGCCCGCTCCCACAGTGTTTGGCGGAGGGAGCGCGTTTCCATAGGCCTTCGCGGGCAGAGCCTGCTCCCACAGGGAAAGTGGGTGCGTTTACCGGGAAGGCTGCACGCGCTTCGGCGAATGCTCTGGAGCCCATACCCCCAGTCAGCGCTGGTTGCAGTAAGTCTCGTTGCCACCTGTGTTGAATAACGCCTGGGTTTCGCGCAGATAACCGGGTTGTTCATGGGGCGCCAGCCATTGTGCATAGAGCTGCGCCAGCTGATTGTTGCGCAGCTCCAGCAACACCGGGTTCAATGCGTCCACCACGCGACGCCCGACGGGGCTATCGGAGCAGCCAACGTGCACGATCTGTGTGCTTGCCGCACCCTTGATCGGGACCTGCACCAGTTGCTCCGGATCCAGGCCTTCCTGACGCGCCTGGTAGCGAGCCTCCAGCCAGTAACCCAGCAGAGCTTTGATCCTTCCCAGTCTTTCCATGCGCAGCAAGCTGCCCATGGCGTCGTTGCCATGGTGGGCAAGAATCTGGCTACCTTTGGCTTCAGCCAGGATGGAATCGACGACGCGGCCATAGCTGCGTCCGGCGATGGTGCCCAAGGCGATGGTATTGCTGCGCAGAAGGGCGCTCAGGTCGACCTTGCCGTCCTCCATGAACCGGGCAATGAGCGGTAGATCGCTGCGCTGCATGATCAGTGCGCTGCTCAGCACGTTCATGCTGGGCACGGAGTAAAAGATCGTCTGCGCGCGTTGGGCCGTCCAGAGCAGCGCGGGGTCGCAATAAAGGCCTGGTTCGGCGAGCATCTGCGAAGCCCGCGCGCGGTTGACCCTGAGCACGCTGTGGTCATAGTCCGGCAAGGCTGCGCGCAGCAGTGGCAGGGTTTGGTCGACAGCGCCGCGGTTGCGGTCCGGGCCTCTGGCAATGATCAGCGGCGCCAGGTCGCGGAGCAGCCAGGTGATGGTTTCCCGGCCCTGTGCATGAGGGGCGGTGAGCAGGCAGGCGCACAGCACCAGTGACAGGAGAAGGCTGCCGGTTGGCAGGATTCTGGGGCATAAGTCCATGGCAGTCCTTGCGCAGGGAGTGGGGCGGGGGTGTCCGTTTTTGAAACACCGCACCATCTTTGCACACCCAGGCTCATGATCAAAACGCACTGTGGCGCCGTAGTGGCCCATGGAGGTCGTTGATCAAGGCCGCATCGGGTAGACTGTCGACCTTTTCCCGTTCCCAAGAAGCCTGCCTAATGGCCCAGCCGTCGACCACGTATAAATTCGAACTGAACCTCACCGATCTCGACCGCAGCGTTTACGAGAGCGTCAAGCAGACCATCGCCCGCCACCCCTCCGAAACCGAAGAGCGGATGGCCGTGCGCCTGCTGGCGTATGCCCTGTGGTACAACGAGCATCTGTCTTTCGGCCGCGGTTTGTCGGATGTCGATGAAGCTGCGCTGTGGGAAAAGAGTCTGGACGGGCGGATCCTGCATTGGATCGAAGTCGGTCTGCCCGATGCCGAACGGCTCACCTGGTGTTCACGTCGCACCGAGCGTACCAGCCTGCTGGCCTACGGCAGCCTGCGCGTGTGGCAGACCAAGGTGGTCGATGCGGTCAAGAACCTGAAGAACGTCAACATCGCCGCGGTGCCTCAGGAAGTGCTCGAGACCCTGGCCAAGGACATGCCGCGGGTCATCAAGTGGGACGTCATGATCAGCGAGGGCACGGTGTTCGTCACCGATGACCGCGGTCAGCACGAAGTCCAGCTCGAGTGGCTGTTGGGCGAGCGCTAGGCCGCCCGGTTTCACCTTTCCTCTTTTGTCTTGCAGTGAGAACCGCCCCAGGCACCATGCGCATCGAACCCCGTCAGTTGCCCCAGACCTTGCCCTTCCTCGGCGATATGCCGCCCCTGCTCAATCGCCTGTACGCGGCGCGTGGCGTATCGAGTGCGCAGGAGCTGGACAAGAGCCTGGCGCGCCTGATTCCCTTCCAGCGGCTCAAGGGTATCGAGGCCGCCGTCGACCTGCTGGTGACGGCCATCGACCAGCGTCAGCGCATCCTCATCGTCGGCGACTTCGATGCCGACGGTGCGACGGCCAGCGCGGTGGGGGTGCTGGGTCTGCGCCTGTTGGGCGCTGCCCATGTCGATTACCTGGTGCCCAATCGTTTCGAGTACGGCTACGGCTTGACCCCCGAGATCGTCGAAGTTGCCTTGCAGCGCGAGCCACAGTTGCTGGTGACGGTCGACAACGGTATTTCCAGCGTCGAGGGCGTGGCTGCGGCCAAGGCTGCCGGGCTGCAGGTGCTGGTGACCGACCATCACTTGCCGGGGCACGAGTTGCCGGCTGCGGATGCCATCGTCAACCCCAATCAGCCGGGCTGCGAGTTTCCGAGCAAGAACCTGGCCGGGGTCGGCGTGATTTTCTACGTGCTGATGGCCCTGCGCGCACGGCTGCGTGAATTGGGCCGCTATGCCCAGGTGGCGCAACCCAACATTGGCGAACTCCTTGATCTGGTAGCGTTGGGCAGCGTGGCGGACGTCGTGCCGCTGGATGCCAACAACCGCATTCTGGTGCATCAGGGGCTGGAGCGAATTCGTGCGGGTCGAGCCCGGCCCGGTATCACAGCGATTCTGGAGGTGGCACGTCGCGAGGCTGCGCGGATCACCTCGACCGATCTGGGCTTTATCCTCGGGCCGCGCCTCAATGCAGCCGGGCGTCTGGACGACATGAGCCTGGGCATCGAGTGCCTGTTGAGCAGCGATCTGCCCAGCGCCCAGGCGATCGCCTCGCAGCTCGATGGGTTGAACCAGGACCGCAAGTCGATCGAGCAGGGCATGCAGCGCGAAGCCCTGGCCCAGCTCAAGGACCTGGCGGTGGAATCGATGCCGTTCGGCCTGTGCCTGTTCGACGCGCAGTGGCACCAGGGTGTGATCGGCATCCTCGCCTCGCGCCTCAAGGAACGCTACCACCGGCCGACCATTGCCTTCGCCGATGCGGGCGACGGTTTGCTCAAGGGCTCGGCGCGTTCGGTGCAGGGCTTTCACATTCGCGACGCACTGGATGCCGTGGCGGCCAGTCATCCGCAGTTGATCAGCAAGTTCGGTGGGCATGCCATGGCGGCGGGACTGACCCTGCCGCAGGAAAACTTCCCGGCGTTCTGCGAAGCGTTCGATGCCCAGGTGCGCAGCCAGCTGTGCGAGGAAGACCTGACCGGACGCCTGCTGTCGGACGGCACTTTGGGCGTCGAGGAGTTCCACCTGGAGCTGGCGCGCGCCCTGCGCAATGCCGGGCCCTGGGGGCAGCATTTTCCCGAGCCGATGTTCCATGGCGTGTTTCAGCTGGTGGAACAGCGCGTGGTCGGCGAGCGTCACCTCAAGGTCATGCTCAAGACCGAGTGCGGCAGTGTCAGCCTGGACGGTATCGCCTTCGGCGTCGACCGCGAGGTATGGCCCGATCCGTCGGTACGCTGGGTGCAGCTGGCCTACAAGCTGGACCTCAACGAGTTTCGCGGACGCGAGACGGTGCAATTGCTCATTACCCACATCGAGCCGCGCTGACAGGCGGAACCACGGTCGCGGGCGAGTTGTCGACTGGTCTTCAAGAGCGAGATGGGTACGTCCGCCACGGCTGTCGGCCGACGGCCTCTCGTCACACGTGGAACTGCCAACCGAGGTGCCCGATGAGCATGCTGCTCGAACCCTATACCCTCCGCCAGCTGACCCTGCGCAACCGCATCGCGGTTTCACCGATGTGCCAGTACTCCAGCGTCGATGGCCTGGCCAACGACTGGCATCTGGTGCACCTGGGCAGTCGTGCCAGCGGCGGTGCCGGTCTGGTCTTCACCGAAGCCACCGCCGTGACGGCCGATGGTCGCATCACACCGGAAGACCTCGGTCTGTGGAACGACGAGCAGATCGAACCGCTGCAGCGCATCACCCGCTTCATCACCTCACAGGGCGCGGTGCCGGCGATCCAGTTGGCCCACGCCGGGCGCAAAGCCAGTACCTGGCGACCCTGGTTGGGCAAGCATGGCAGTGTGCCGGTCAATGAAGGTGGCTGGGTGCCCGTCGGGCCCTCGCGGATCGCCTTCGACCCACAACACACCGCACCTACTGCGCTGGACGAAGCCGCCATCAAGGACATCGTCCAGGCGTTCGTCGCCGCCACCAAGCGCGCACTGACCGCCAACTTCAAGGTGGTCGAGGTCCATGCGGCCCACGGTTATCTGCTGCACCAATTCCTGTCGCCGCTCAGCAATCAGCGTCAGGATCAGTATGGGGGTAGTTTCGAAAACCGAATTCGTCTGACCCTGGAGGTCACTCAGGCGATTCGAGATGTGTGGCCGGCGGAATTGCCCGTGTTCGTCCGCGTATCCGCGACCGATTGGGTCGAAGACGGCTGGAACCCGGATGAAACCGTGGAGTTGGCCAAACGCTTGAAGGCGCTGGGCGTGGACTTGGTCGACGTGTCGTCGGGTGGTACTTCGGCCAATGCCGAAATTCCAACCGGACCAGGCTATCAGACGCGCTTTGCCGAGCGGGTTCGCAAGGAAGCGGATCTCGCCACGGGCACCGTGGGCATGATCACCGACCCGGCCCAGGCCGAGCACATCCTGCGCACCGGTCAGGCTGACATCATCCTGCTTGCGCGTGAACTGCTGCGTGATCCGTACTGGCCCCTGCACGCCGACGAAGACCTGGGCGGTCGCCTGGCGACCTGGCCAGCCCAGTACCAGCGCGCCACCCACCGCGATCAGCCGATCCTGGAATCGGATCTGCGCGACTGATCGCCGTCTGGCGTTTCAATGATGGCATCTTTGCCTCTGGAACCTGGGGGCAAAGATGCCAGGCCGCTTCAGTCCATCAGACGTACTTGCGCTTTTCCGGAGCCGGAGGGAAGTACTGGTAGAGCCAGGTTTCGCTCAACGTGCGCCCCTGGGTCTTGATGAACAAGCGCATGTCCACCGGATCGACGCTGTCGCTGGTGGGGTACCAGTCGAACAGCACGCGGAAGCCCTTGATGTCAGGCAACTCCAACACCTGAATGTCCTGCACCTTGCCGCCCGAGGCCGTGATGATGGGTTCGATCGGCGTTTTCAGCGATTCCAGCCCGCCACCGGTGAAGTCCACGGCGAACCGTCGTGCCCAGACGTTGGGGTAATGCTCGCCCGGCGCCCAGCCTTCGGTGAAACCACCCATCCCGGAGCGCGTTGCCGCGACACGCGCAAGGGGCGTGCCGACCGGTGCCAGGGCACTCCAGTACAGCTTGTAGCCGAAATTCAGGGAATTGCCGGCCTTGACCGGATTCTTGGGTGTCCAGAAGGCGACGATGTTGTCCATGGTTTCACCGGTGGTCGGCAGCTCCACCAGATCGATGGCGCCTTCGCCCCAGGCGGTGGTCGGCTCGACCCACAGGCTCGGACGCTTGTGGTACCAATCGACCGTATCCTGATAGTTGCTGAAGTTGTGGTCGGTCTGGATCAGGCCGAAGCCTTTTGGATCGACATCGGCAAAAGCGTTGAACCGCACGCGGTCCGGGTTGTTCAGCGGTCGGCAGATCCATTCGCCATTGCCGCGCCACATGGCCAGGCGATCCGAATCGTGGATCTGTGGATGGATGGTGTCGCACATGCGCCGCTCGTGGTTGCCGCAGCTGAACATGCTGGTCATCGGTGCCACTCCCAGCTGCTCGATGTCCTGACGCGCGTTGATGTGCGCATCGATGTCCATGACCACGCGCTCTGCCTGGCAATCGATGTCGAAGCGATAGGCGCCGGTGGCACTCGGTGAGTCGAGCAGGGCGTAGACCACGAAGCGGGTGCTGTCCTTGCTTGGCGTTTCGAACCAGAACTTGGTGAAGTCGGGAAATTCTTCCTGCTTCTTGGCATAGGTGTCGATCGCCAGGCCGCGCGCGGACAGACCGTACTGGCCGGTGGCATCGACGGCGCGGAAGTAGCTGGCGCCGAGGAAGGACACCACGTCATGGCGTTCGAGGTTGGGCGCCTTGAACAGCTTGAAGCCGGCGAAGCCCAGGTCGCCCTTGAGCTGCGAGGTGTCGACCGTGGTGTTCTGGTAGTTGAACAGCGGCGGATGGAAATGCACTTCGCGCGCCTGCTTGCGATCGGCATCGACGCTGTACATGCGCACCGGGGTGCGGAAGCCCATGCCGACGTGGAAGAACTGTACGTCCAGCTGGCCATTGAGGTCGTTCCACAACGAATGGTTGGCGTCGTAGCCAATCGCATTGAATTGCTGTGGCGTCATGTTTGCCAGGGTCGGGGGCAGGGTCTGCTTGTTGCTGACATAGGCCTGTGCGGCCAGGCTCTTGGCCTGGGCCTTGAGCATGTCGAAGCTGAACGGCTCGGCTTCGCCATCGGCGGTGGCGGCCAGGGCCTGGGCGGCGAACAGCCCGGTGCCGGACAGTCCGGTATAGGCCGCGAGGGCCATCGACGCTTTCAGAAGGTGTCTGCGGTGCATAGCTAACCTGTTCTGAATCAACCTCGGTCGCTCCAAGCGACCTGCGAGGCTCAAATGGGAAGGTTTGGGCCTGCCTTGTCCAAACGCAGCGAACTGTACACAGATACCGGAATGACGGATGTGTTCGCAAACTCCTGTAAAAAAGTTTTCCGGATATGTCCCCGTCGCCCCCTCGATCGACCGTTGTGGTCGAGCATTTGCGCAACATCCCGAAGCAAATCACCATTCGAGCCAAGCAACGGAATGCCCTTACTCTCGTCAAACGTTTCTCCCATTGACGAGACCAAAAAATGAACACGCGTGGCTTGCTCGACCAGTTGTTCAAATCCGGCCAGGAGCTGCTGAAGAACAAAAGCGGCGGTGGCTCTTCACCTCTGGGTGGCGCCGGTGGTGCCGGTGGTGTCGCCGGTGCACTCGGCGGTCTGCTTTCCGGCAAAGGCGGCGCGGGTGGCGCGTTGGGTGGCTTGTTGTCCGGCGGCAAGGGCGCGCTGACCGGTGGCGCGATGGGCCTGCTGCTCGGCAACAAGAGCGCACGCAAGTACGGCGGCAAGGCGTTGGCCTATGGTGGCCTGGCAGCGTTGGGCGTCATTGCCTACAAGGCCTATGGCAACTGGCAGGCCCAGCAGCAGAGCGCGCCACGTGGCGAGCCGCAAACGGTCGACCGGGTGCCGCCCCAGCAGGTCGAGGAACACAGCCAGGCCATCCTCAAGGCGCTGGTTGCGGCAGCCAAGTCCGACGGCCATGTGGACGAACGCGAGCGTGAACTGATCGAAGGCGAGTTCACCCGTCTGGATTCGGACAACGAGCTGCAGCAGTGGCTACACGCCGAATTGAACAAGCCGCTGGACCCGGTGGATGTGGCACGCGCTGCCAAGACCCCGGAGATAGCCGCCGAGATGTACATCGCCAGCGTCATGATGGTGGATCAGGAGCATTTCATGGAGCGGGCCTACCTGGACGAACTGGCCAAGCAGCTGTCCCTCGACCCTGCGCTGAAGCTGGAATTGGAAAAGCAGGTTCGTCGGGCCGAAGCCGAGGTCGCGTGAGGTGAATAGACGGGTTGAACGGAGGGCGTCACCGTTCATCCGTCGATCGCGACGTCGGTCGGCAATAGTCATGCATTGATCACGCGGCAACTGGCATTACCCTCGCTGATGAACGAAAGTTGAGCAACAGCGCGAAATCGCCTGAGGTAGGGCTATACTCAGGCGATTTTTCGTTTGTGCTGTAGGAATTTTCGAGGGTTGACTGTGAAGAACTGGTCCTTGCGCCACCGCATCCTGGCGAGTTTCGCCGTTGTCATCGCAATCATGTTGTTGATGGTCGTGGTGTCCTATTCACGTCTGCAGACCATCGAGACCAACGAAACCAAGGTGCGCACCGACAGTGTGCCGGGCGTGGTATTCAGCTCCATGATCCGCAGTGCCTGGGTGGACAGCTACGTCTATACCCAGCAGCTGGTGGGCCTGAGCTATCAGCGCGAGCTGATCACGGCCGACGAGGACCAGTACAAGAGCTTCGCCGAGCGCCTGACCCAGCAGATGGCCAATTACCGCAGCACTGTCCAGGACAGCGAAGACCAGGCCGCTTTCGAAGAATTCGCGCGGATGCGCGTGACCTATGAAAAGACCCTGGCTGACGTGCTGGAAGCCTATCGCCTGCGCAAGTTCAGCGAAGCCCAACAGATGGCCATCGACGACCTGACGCCAGCCTGGGTCGCCGGTCGCAAGCAACTCAACACCTTGATTGATCGCAATCGCGAGGGGGCCGAGAAGGCCACTTCGGCCATCGACTCCTCGGTGGCCGCGGCCAAGGTCAGCCTGGTGATCTCCCTTCTGGTGGCAATCATCGTCGCCGGTGTCTGCGGGCTGTGGCTGCTGCGTACCATCATGGCGCCCATGCAGAAGATCGTGCGGATCCTGGAGGTCATGCGCAACGGCGACCTGAGCACTCGCCTGAGCCTGGCGCGCAAGGACGAATTCAACGAGGTCGAACTGGGCTTCAACGACATGATGACCGAGCTCACCGCGCTGGTGGCCCAGGCGCAGCGATCGTCGGTGCAGGTCACCACCTCGGTGACCGAAATCGCCGCAACGTCCAAGCAACAACAGGCCACGGCGACCGAAACCGCTGCAACGACCACCGAAATCGGGGCGACTTCGCGAGAGATCGCCGCCACCTCGCGCGATCTGGTGCGGACCATGGGTGAGGTCACTTCGGCAGCCGACCAGGCGTCCTCCCTGGCCGGCTCCGGTCAGCAGGGTCTGGCGCGCATGGAAGAAACCATGCATCAGGTCATGGGCGCTGCGGAGCTGGTCAACGCCAAGCTGGCGATCCTCAATGAGAAGGCCGGCAACATCAACCAGGTGGTGGTGACCATCGTCAAGGTGGCGGACCAGACCAACCTGCTGTCGCTCAACGCCGCCATCGAGGCCGAGAAGGCCGGCGAGTACGGTCGCGGCTTTGCGGTGGTCGCCACCGAAGTACGCCGTCTCGCCGACCAGACCGCCGTGGCCACCTATGACATCGAACAGATGGTGCGCGAAATCCAGTCGGCCGTCTCGGCCGGGGTCATGGGCATGGACAAGTTTTCCGAGGAGGTGCGCCGCGGCATGTTCGAGGTGCAGCAGGTCGGCGATCAGCTGTCGCAGATCATCGGCCAGGTGCAGGCATTGGCGCCGCGCGTGCTGATGGTCAACGAGGGCATGCAGGCGCAGGCCACCGGTGCCGAACAGATCAACCATGCGTTGGCGCAGTTGGGCGATGCCAGCAGTCAGACGGTGGAATCGCTGCGTCAGGCCAGCTTCGCCATCGACGAGCTGAGCCAGGTCGCCACCGGACTGCGCGGCGGCGTCTCGCGCTTCAAAGTCTGATGGGCGCGATGCCGATCGCCGCGCGCAACAAGCTGTTCCTGCTGTTTCGCATCGCACAGGAGCGCTTCGCGCTGGATGCGCTGGAAGTGGCGGAGGTTCTGCCGTTGCTGCCGCTCAAGCCGGTCCCGCAGGCGCCGGCGTGGGTGGCCGGTGTATTCGCCCATCGCGGTCGTGTGGTGCCGGTGCTGGACGTCAGCGCGTTGAGCTTCGGCGTCGCGGCGGTGCGCCGTACCAGTACGCGTCTGGTGCTGGTGCACTACCCGAATGACTTGGCCGGTCCGCAGGCTCGTCTGGGGCTGATCGTCGAATTCGCCAGCGAAACGCTGCGCTGCGATCCACACGACTTCAAACCCAATGGTGTGCATAACCGTGCCACGCCCTACCTGGGGCCGGTACGCGAAGACAGTCAGGGTCTGTTGCAGTGGTTGCGCGTGCAGGATCTGCTCGAACCGGCCGTGCGCGAACTGCTCTTTGCCCCGCAGTTGGCGGCCTCGGTCGTGGAGGAGGGCGCGCGATGAGTGACGACAAGCGCTTCGTGCGTTTTCTGCGTGACCGCATCGGTCTGGATGTGGCGTCGGTAGGTCCGGCGTTGATCGAGCGCGCGGTCGCGCAGCGCAGCCAAGCCGCGCATGCCCCGAACCTGGATGCCTACTGGACGCTGTTGCAGGGCTCGGCAGCGGAGCAGCAGGCGTTGATCGAGGCGGTCATCGTTCCGGAAACCTGGTTCATGCGCTACCCCGAATCCTTCGCCGCGCTGTGCAAGGTCGCCAAGGCGCGCCTCGCCGAACGGCCCGGCGTGCCGCTGCGCATTCTCAGCCTGCCCTGTTCGACGGGCGAGGAGCCTTATTCGATCGCCATGGCCTTGCTCGACGCCGGGCTGGCGCCGGAGCAGTTCAGCGTGGACGGCGTGGACATCAGCCCACTCTCGGTGAGCCGGGCGACACGGGCGATCTATGGGCGCAATTCGTTTCGCGGAGCGCCGCTGACATTTCGTGATCGACATTTTGCGCCGACGGACGAGGGTTACCTGCTCGCCCCGCAAGTTCGCGCACAAGTACGCCTTCAGGTGGGCAACATTCTCGATCCGCTGTTGCTGGGCGGCGAGCGCGCCTATGACTTCGTGTTCTGCCGCAACCTGCTGATCTATTTCGACCTGCCGACCCAGCAGCAGGTGTTCGAAGTGCTGAAGAAACTGACTCACGAAGACGGTGCACTGTTCATCGGCCCGGCCGAGGGCAGTCTGCTGGCGCGGTTGGGCATGCGCCCGATCGGCATCGCGCAGTCGTTCGCCTTCGTCCGCGATCGTCAGGTTGCGCCTGCGCCCACGCCCTTGGCCCCTGCGCCGGCGCGGTTGCAGATGCCGATCAAGCTGCTGCCCGAGCCTGGTCGGCAGCCGGCCCGTCCCCGCACGCGAGTGCTGGCGCTGCCGGTGGCCAACGCTGCCGAAACGGTGGCGAGCGACGGCGCAGCCTTGCTTGCGCAGATCGCCAGGCTCGCCAACGAAGGTAAAAGTACCGAGGCCCAGGCGGCGTGCGATGCCTACCTGCGCAGCCATGGGCCCGATCCCCAGGTGTTCTACTGGCTGGGCCTGCTCAGTGACGTCGGCGGCCAGATGCTGCAGGCCCAAGGTTACTACCGCAAGGCGTTGTACCTCGATCCACAGCATGCCGAGGCGCTGGCTCACCTGGCCATGCTCCTCACCGCACAAGGCGACATCGCCGGTGCGCGGCGCCTGCAGGAGCGTGCCGCGCGCAGTGACCGGCCGCAGGCGCAGGAGCATAAACGATGACGGCCCCGGACCTGATCGACATCGATGCCCAGCAGATCGATGACTGCTGGAACCGCATCGGCATTCATGGCGACAAATCCTGCCCACTGCTGGCCGAGCACATCCACTGCCGCAACTGCGCGGTGTACGCCTCGGCAGCGGTCCGTCTGCTGGACCGCTATGCTTTGGATCGCCAGCACGCGCCCCTGCATTACAGCGAGGCGGTAGGAAGGGTCGAAAGCAAATCACTGGTCCTGTTTCGCCTGGCCGATGAATGGCTGGCGCTGGCCACCCGCTGCCTGGTGGAGGTGGCGCCGGTGCAGGCCGTGCATTCGCTGCCGCACCAGCGCTCGCGAGCGTTACGCGGCGTCGCCAACGTGCGCGGCGCGCTGGTGCCGTGCCTGGCGTTGGAGGAGCTGTTGGGCATCGACACCCAACACGCCACCCCAGCCGTCTCCGCGCGGGTCATGCCGCGTATGCTGATCATCGCCATAGACGGCGGCTCGGTGGTGGTGCCGGTGGAGGAAGTGGACGGTATCCATCGCATCGATCTGGTCGAGCTCGAACAGGCTTCCACGGCCACGACCCAGGCCGGCGCACGGTTCACTCAGGGCGTTCTGCCATTTCGCGGGCGCAGCGTGCGCCTGCTCGACGACACGGCGCTGCTGCAAGCCATGAACCGGAGCCTGACATGACCCCGGAGCAGATGCGCGACGCCTCGTTGCTGGAACTGTTCAGCCTGGAAGCCGAGGCCCAGACCCAGGTACTCAATGCCGGGCTGTTGGCCCTGGAGCGCAACCCGACCCAGGCCGATCAACTGGAAGCGTGCATGCGCGCGGCCCACTCGCTCAAGGGCGCCGCGCGCATCGTCGGCCTGGACGCCGGAGTGCGCGTGGCCCATGTCATGGAAGATTGCCTGGTAGCGGCCCAGGAGCGGCGCGTGTACCTGATGGCCGAGCACATCGATGCGCTGCTGCTGGGCACCGATTTGCTGATGCGTATCGGCACGCCCGGTCCTGGCGCGCCCGGCACGCACGATATCGATGCCTACGTGGCGCAGATGGCGGCGGTGATGGATCCCTTGGCCGCCGCCGCAGCGCAGCTCTCGCCCACGGTGCCACCGGCTGCACCTGCGCCGGTCGAGCTACCCATGGAGACCCCGCCCGAGCCGCCCTCAGTCAGCGAACTTGCAGACGCAACGCCCGCCTTGGACGATTTCGTGGCCGAACTCCCGGCGAACCGGGCACGCCGGGTCAGTGACACCGGCGAGCGGGTATTGCGGGTCACGGCGGAACGTTTGAACAGCCTGCTGGACCTGTCGAGCAAGTCGCTGGTGGAAACCCAACGGCTCAAGCCCTATCTGCTGACCATGCAGCGTCTCAAGCGCATGCAGGCGCAGAGCATCCGTGCGCTCGGCGGCCTTGCCGAACAGTTGCAGCTCGAAGGGCAGAGCGCCGAGGTGCGCGACGCCTTGGCGCAGGCCCAGTCGCTGCTGGATCAGACCCAGCAGATGCTGCTGCAGCAGACTGCGGAACTGGATGATTTCGGCTGGCAGGCCAGCCAGCGCGCGCAGTTGTTGTACGACACGGCGCTGGCCTGTCGCATGCGCCCGTTCGCCGACATGCTGGGTGGTCAGGAACGCATGGTCCGCGACCTGGGCCGCTCGCTGGGCAAGCAGGTGCGGCTGGACATCGAAGGCGAGAAGACCCAGGTCGACCGCGACGTTCTGGAAAAACTCGAAGCGCCGCTGACCCACCTGCTGCGCAACGCCGTCGACCACGGTATCGAAACCCCCGAGCAACGCCTGCTGGCCGGCAAGCCTGGCGAAGGCCGAGTGCTGCTGCGCGCCTCCCACCAGGCAGGCTTGCTGGTGCTGGACCTGAGCGACGACGGCGGTGGGGTCGATCTGGCTGCGCTGCGCCGCAGCATTGTCCAGCGCGGCTTGTCGGCCGCCGATACGGTAGAGCAGCTCAGTGAAGAGGAGCTGCTCAGCTTTCTGTTCCTGCCCGGCTTCAGCATGCGCGACACGGTCACCGAGGTGTCGGGACGAGGCGTCGGGCTGGATGCGGTGCTGCACCTGATTCGCCAACTGCGTGGCTCGGTCGAGCTCATCCAGGTGCCGGGGCAGGGCAGCCGTTTTCACATCGAGGTGCCGCTGACCCTGTCGGTAGTACGCAGCCTGGCGGTGGAAGTGGGGGGCGAGGCCTACGCGTTTCCGCTGGCGCACATCGAACACACCATGGACCTGCCGGCCGAGGACATCATTCAGCTCGAAGGCCGCCAGCACTTCTGGTTTCAGGACCGTCATGTCGGCCTGGTGGCCGCCAGTCAGCTGTTGCAGCGGCCGCCCAGTCAGGGCAACGAAGCGACCGTCAAGGTCGTGGTGATCCGCGACCGCGAGGCGATCTACGGCGTGGCGGTGGAACGCTTCATCGGCGAGCGCACGCTGGTCGTGCTGCCGTTGGACGCGCGGCTGGGCAAGGTCCAGGATATTTCCGCCGGTGCTTTGCTCGACGACGGTTCGGTGGTGCTGATCATCGATGTCGAAGACATGTTCCGCTCGGTGGAGAAACTGCTCAATACCGGTCGCCTGGAGCGCATCGACAAACGCAGCCAGCAGGCCGAGGCGGCGCGCAAGCGGGTGCTGGTGGTGGATGACTCGCTGACCGTCCGCGAGCTGCAACGCAAGCTGCTCAGCCATCGCGGCTACGATGTGGCCGTGGCCGTCGACGGCATGGATGGCTGGAATGCCTTGCGCAGCGAAGACTTCGACCTGCTGATCACCGACATCGACATGCCGCGCATGGACGGCATCGAACTGGTGACCCTGCTGCGCCGCGACAGCCGCCTGCAGTCGTTGCCGGTCATGGTGGTTTCCTACAAGGACCGCGAAGAGGACCGCCGCCGCGGCCTCGACGCCGGTGCCGATTATTACCTCGCCAAGGCCAGTTTCCACGATGATGCCTTGCTCGATGCGGTGGTTGAGTTGATTGGAGGAGCGCGGGGATGAGGATCGCCATCGTCAATGATATGCCCATGGCCGTGGAAGCGTTGCGCCGGGCGATCGCGCTGGAGCCGTCCCACGAGGTGGTGTGGGTGGCCAGCAACGGTCGCGAAGCGGTCGAGCGCTGCCAGACCGTGACCCCGGACCTGATCCTGATGGATCTGATCATGCCCGTGATGGACGGCGTGGAAGCCACTCGGCAGATCATGGCCAATACCCCTTGCGCGATCGTCATCGTCACGGTGGACCGCCAGCAGAACGTTCACCGTGTCTTCGAGGCCATGGGCCACGGTGCCCTGGATGTGGTCGATACCCCAACCCTGGGTGTGGGCGACGCTCGCGAGGCTGCTGCGCCACTGTTGCGCAAGATCTTCAACATCGGCTGGCTGGTGGGGCAGCGTAGCCCGGCGGTGCGCAGCGAGTTGCCGCTGCCGCGCGCGAGCGGGATGCGACAGAAGCTGGTGGCCATCGGCTCGTCGGCCGGCGGCCCCGCCGCGCTGGAAATCCTGCTCAAGGGATTGCCCCGCGATTACCCGGCGGCCATCGTTCTGGTTCAGCATGTGGACCAGGTGTTCGCCGCCGGAATGGCCGAATGGCTGAGCAGTGCCTCGGGCCTGCCGGTGCGCCTGGCAAGGGACGGTGAGGCCCCTCAGGCTGGCACTGTGCTACTTGCTGGCACCAATCATCATATTCGTCTGCTGAAAAATGGTACCTTAACCTACACGGCAGAACCGGTGGACGAGATCTACCGGCCTTCCATAGATGTTTTTTTCCGTAGTGTGGCGCAATTCTGGAACGGCGACGCCGTGGGCGTGTTGCTCACAGGCATGGGCCGCGACGGCGCGCAGGGCTTGAAGTCGATGCGTCAGCGCGGTTACCTGACCATCGCCCAGGACCAGCTCAGTAGCGCCGTCTATGGAATGCCGAAAGCGGCGGCGGCCATTGATGCAGCTGTTGAAATTCGTCCGCTCGAGCGGATCGCACCCCGACTGATGGACGTATTTTCACGATGAACTCGAGCCACGGCGCAGGCAGTATCCAGGTGACAACCCATGATTGATCTACAGATCGAAGCCTTCAGGTCCAACGACAACAACAAGTCGATGGTACTTCTGGTGGACGACCAGGCCATGATTGGTGAAGCCATCCGTCGCAGTCTCAGCGACGAAGCCAATATCGATTTCCACTTCTGTGCCGATCCGCAGCAGGCCATCAATCAGGCCATGCGAATCAAGCCGACCGTCATCCTTCAGGACCTGATCATGCCGGGCCTGGATGGCCTGTCGCTGGTGCGCGACTATCGCAATCATCCGGCGACCCAAGACATCCCGATCATCGTCCTGTCGACTAAAGAGGACCCTCTGATCAAGAGCGCCGCCTTTGCCGCAGGCGCCAATGATTACCTGGTCAAGCTGCCCGACACCATCGAGCTGGTGGCGCGCATTCGCTACCACTCCAAGTCGTACCTGACGCTCCTGCAACGCGACGAGGCCTACCGCGCACTGCGCGTGAGCCAGCAGCAGTTGCTGGACACCAATCTGGTCCTGCAGCGGCTGATGAACTCCGACGGCCTGACCGCGCTGTCCAACCGTCGCCACTTCGACGAGTACCTGGAGCTGGAATGGCGTCGCGCGATGCGCGACAAGACCCAGCTGTCGCTGCTGATGATCGACGTCGACTACTTCAAGTCCTACAACGACAACTTCGGCCATCTGGCGGGCGACGAAGCCCTGCGCCGCGTGGCCGATGCCATCCGCCACTCCAGCAACCGCTCCAGCGACTTGCCGGCGCGCTACGGCGGCGAAGAATTCGCCCTGGTGCTGCCGGGCACCTCGCCTGGCGGTGCCCGGCTGGTCGCCGAGAAGCTGCGCCAGACCATCGCCGCCCTGAACATCCCGCACATCGCGCCCCAGGCCGATGCCTGCCTGACGGTGAGCATCGGCCTGGCGACCATGACGCCGCAGCAGTCCAGTCATTGCCGCGAGCTGATCCTGGCTGCGGACAAGGGGCTGTATACCGCCAAGCACAATGGGCGCAATCAGGTGGTGGTGGGCGAGCAGGAGTAGGGCGTCGGTTTCGGTTGGCCTCTTCGCGGGCAGAGCCCACTCCCACAACGGTTCGTGTTCAGCTGTGGGGGCGGGGCAGGCGGCGAGCTCTCTGCCCGCGAAGAGGCCGACTGGTCAACCCAAAAAAAACACCCATCCCCAGCTCGACGGGCTGCTGTCCATGGCCGGCTGCGTTATACTCTCCGGCTTTTCACACGTTACGCACGAGAGCTGCCCGCCATGGAAATCAACCCGATCCTTAACAGCATCAAGGACCTGTCCGAGCGCTCCGAAACCATTCGGGGGTATCTTTGACTACGATCAAAAGCATGAGCGTCTGACCGAAGTCAATCGCGAGCTTGAAGATCCTGCTGTCTGGAACAACCCTGCCTACGCCCAGGAACTGGGTCGCGAGCGTTCGCTGCTGGCGCAGATCGTCGACACCCTCGACGAAATGAACGCCGGCCTGAGCGACGCCAAAGACCTGCTGCAAATGGCCGCCGAAGAAGAAGACCAGGGCGCCGTCGACGACGTGTCCGCCGAGGTCGAGCGCCTGCGCGCCCAGCTCGAGAAGCTGGAATTCCGCCGCATGTTCAGCGGTGAAATGGACGCCAACAACGCCTACCTGGACATCCAGGCCGGTTCCGGCGGCACCGAAGCCCAGGACTGGGCCAACATCCTGCTGCGCATGTACCTGCGCTGGGCCGACAAGCGCGGCTTCGACACCACCATCATGGAACTGTCGGCCGGTGAAGTCGCCGGTATCAAGGGTGCGACCCTGCATATCAAGGGCGAGTATGCCTTCGGTTGGCTGCGTACCGAGATCGGCGTGCACCGCCTGGTGCGCAAAAGCCCGTTCGACTCCGGCAACCGTCGTCATACCTCGTTCTCGGCGGTGTTCGTCTCGCCGGAAATCGATGACAACATCGAGATCGACATCAACCCGGCCGATCTGCGCATCGACACCTACCGTTCCTCCGGTGCCGGTGGTCAGCACGTCAACACCACCGATTCGGCGGTGCGTATCACCCACGTGCCGACCAATACCGTAGTCAGCTGCCAGAACGAACGTTCGCAGCATGCCAACAAGGACACGGCGATGAAGATGTTGCGTGCACGCCTGTACGAACAGGAAGTGCAGAAGCGCAACGCCGCCTCGCAGGCGATGGAAGACAGCAAGTCGGACATCGGCTGGGGTCACCAGATTCGCTCCTATGTGCTCGATGCGTCGCGGATCAAGGATCTGCGCACCAACATCGAACGCAGCGACTGCGACAAGGTGCTCGACGGCGATATCGACGAATACCTCGAAGCCAGCTTGAAACAAGGGCTGTAACACCGCCGGACAGGCCGATGCATCATCCGCATCGGCCTGCCACGGCTGGCCTGCCCGCGATCCCGGCGACGTAGTCGGGAGCAACGAACCCGTGATGGAAAATCTGAAGACATGAGCGACCAACAACTCGACCCGCAAGACCTGCAACAGGAAGAAAACAACCTGATCGCCCTGCGCAAGGAAAAGCTTGCTGCCGTGCGCGCCCAGGGCCAGGCCTTCCCAAACGACTTCCGTCGCGACAACTATGCAGGCGACTTGCAGAAACAGTACGTCGACAAGACCAAGGAAGAGCTCGCCGAGGCGGCGATTCCGGTCAAGGTCGCCGGTCGCATCATGCTAAACCGTGGCTCGTTCATGGTGATCCAGGACATGACCGGACGCATCCAGGTCTACGTCAACCGCAAGACCCTGCCCGAAGAAACCCTGGCTCAGGTGAAGACCTGGGACATGGGCGACATCATCGCCGCCGAAGGCACCCTGGCCCGTTCCGGCAAGGGCGACCTGTACGTCGAGATGACCAGCGTGCGCCTGCTGACCAAGTCGCTGCGCCCACTGCCCGACAAGCACCACGGCCTGACCGATACCGAGCAGCGCTACCGCCAGCGCTACGTCGACCTGATCGTCAACGAAGACGTGCGCGATACCTTCCGCGTGCGCTCTCAGGTCATCGCCCATATCCGCAGCTTCCTGGCCAAGCGCGACTTCCTCGAAGTCGAGACGCCGATGCTGCAGACCATTCCCGGCGGCGCCGCGGCCAAGCCGTTCGAAACCCACCACAATGCCCTGGACATGGAAATGTTCCTGCGCATCGCTCCTGAGCTGTACCTCAAGCGTCTGGTGGTCGGTGGCTTCGAAAAGGTGTTCGAGATCAACCGCAACTTTCGTAACGAAGGCGTCTCGACTCGGCACAACCCCGAGTTCACCATGCTCGAGTTCTACCAGGCGTATGCCGACTACGAAGACAACATGGACCTCACCGAAGAGCTGTTCCGCGAGCTGGCGCAGCTGGTGCTGGGCAGCACCGACGTGCCCTACGGCGACAAGGTGTTCCATTTCGGCGAGCCGTTCGTGCGCCTGTCGGTATTCGATTCGATCCTCAAGTACAATCCCGAGCTGAGCGCCGATGACCTGAACGACATCGACAAGGCCCGCGCCATCGCCAAGAAGGCTGGCGCCAAGGTGTTGGGTTTCGAAGGTCTGGGCAAGCTGCAGGTGATGATTTTCGAGGAACTGGTCGAGCACAAGCTGGAGCAGCCGCACTTCATTACCCAGTACCCGTTCGAGGTGTCGCCACTGGCCCGTCGCAACGACGACAATCCCAACGTCACCGACCGCTTCGAGCTGTTCATCGGCGGCCGCGAGATCGCCAACGCCTACTCCGAGCTCAACGACGCCGAAGATCAGGCCGCACGCTTCATGGCCCAGGTGGCGGACAAGGACGCCGGCGATGACGAGGCCATGCACTACGATGCCGACTTCGTTCGCGCGCTGGAATACGGCATGCCGCCAACGGCCGGCGAGGGGATCGGTATCGATCGCCTGGTCATGCTGCTGACCGACTCGCCCTCGATCCGCGACGTGATCCTGTTTCCGCACATGCGGCCGCAAGCCTGACAGTTGTCGATCAGCCGCCCCATGGGGCGGCTTTTTTATGGGCGCCAATATGGGGTGTCAATGCCAGCCCCGACGCGGCTTGCGCCGCTGCTACAGGGGATCGCGACAAACTGCCGTTGTCCCAAGGGATTACGATATCGTGTAGCAGCGACGCGAGCGATCAAGGATCCGCAGGCCTGCGCGATCTCTGTAGCAGCAGCGCAAGCCGCGTCACAATCCACAGGCTCTCACGTACCCTGTAGCAGCGGCGCAAGCCGCGTCACAATCCACAGGTTCTCACGTACCCTGTAGCAGCGGCGCGAGCCGCGTCAGGGCCCGCACCCTCCCACTTACTCAAAGGATACGAGCAGTGATTCCAGCAACACCCAGACAAGGAGCCGCCAGCGTCGCCTCGACACTCGCCCGCAACGTCCAGTACCAAGGGCGCAAGGCCAGCCGCCAAGGCAGCGAGCTGCGTCGCCAGGCGATCCTCGACGCGGCCATGCGCATCGTCGTGCGCGATGGCGTGCGGGGCGTGCGCCACCGCGCCGTGGCCACCGAAGCCGGGGTGCCGCTGTCGGCGACCACCTATTACTTCAAGGACATCGATGACCTGCTCAACGATGCCTTCGCCCAGTACGTCGAGCGCAGCGCCGTGTTCATGGCCAAGCTGTGGAGCAACACGGAAGAGATGTTGCGCGCCCTGATCGCTCGCGGCGACGGCAGCCCCGAAGCCCGCGCCCAATTGGCGGACGAGATCGCTCGCCTGACCGCCGATTACGTGATGCACCAATTGCAGACCCGTCGCGATCACCTGATCGCGGAGCAGGCCTTTCGCCAGGAGGCATTGCTCAACCCGCGCCTGGCCTCGCTGGTGCTGGCCCACCAGGACATTCTTCTGCAAGGCGGTCGACAAATGCTCGAAGTACTGGGCTCGCGCGATCCCGTGCAGGACGCGCAGGTGTTGACGGCGATTATCGGGCGGATGGAATATCAGGGGCTGCTGGCCAGTACCCAAGCGGACGCCGACCGCGAAATGCTCGGCATCCTGACCCGCTTCATGCAATGGGTACTGGGCTGAGCCCACGCAGTGAAAGGCCCGCGGTTGGTGGGCTCAGCCAGAACGAGGAGCAGTACGGTGGATGAGTATCAGCAGACGATTCGAGGCCTGTCCGACCGGATCGTGCAGGCGCAGACGCCGATTCGCGTGCTCGATGCAGTGAAGTGGGACGACTCCATTCGTCATGGCTTTCTGCAGGCAGGTGGCAAGCAGATGCCGGCGGTGGATCGCGACTATTACCAGAACCGAGCCCTGGGCTTCGACTCCAGCGCGGTCAAACTGGAATTCCAGAACATCGAGCGCGATATCACCCGCCAGCTCGGCCAGTTCAATCCGGTCGGGCAGATCATGCGCCGCATGTGCAAGGAGTACCGCATGGTCGTGCGCATGCTCGAAGCGCGCGGCACCGAGGACTTCGGCCTGATCTCACAGGAGCTGTACGGCGCCGCTTCCGATGCTTTCCATGCCGGCGACCCGACCTTGGCCGATCTGGGACTGATGCTTTCGGACTATTTGAACAACATCGCCGGACGCGGAGACCTCAAGGACGAAGCCAAGACCCTGACGGCCAAGGATGCGGTGAACCTGTTGCAGGGGCGTCTGAACCGGGTGTTCGGTGAAACCGAGGGCACCATTCGCGTGTTCGAGTCCGACGGCATCGTTGCCGACGCCGCGGCCGGCGCGGATTACATCAAGATTCGCAGCGATGCGATGTTCAACGAGCGCGACGTGCGCGCCCTCGAAGTCCACGAAGGCCTGGTCCATGTCGCCACGACGCTGAACGGCCAGAACCAGCCGATCTGCACCTTCCTCTCCAAGGGGCCGCCTTCGTCGACGGTCACCCAGGAAGGCCTGGCCATCTTGATGGAAGTGATCACCTTCGCGTCCTATCCCAGCCGCCTGCGCAAATTGACCAATCGCACCCGTGCGATCCACATGGTCGAGGAGGGTGCCGACTTCCTCCAGGTGTTCGACTTCTTCCGCGACGAAGGCTTCGAGATGCCCGAGGCCTACGGCAACGCCAGTCGGGTGTTTCGCGGCTCGACCCCAACCGGTCTGCCGTTCACCAAGGACCTGTCGTACCTCAAGGGCTTCATCATGGTCTACAACTACATCCAGTTGGCCGTGCGCAAAGGCAAGCTCGAACAGGTGCCGCTGTTGTTCTGCGGCAAGACCACCCTGGAAGACATGCGCACGTTGCGCCAGCTGGTCGACGAAGGGCTGGTGACGCCGCCCAAATACCTGCCCGAACAGTTTCGCGACATGAACGCGCTGTCCGCCTGGATGTGCTTCTCGAACTTCCTCAACCACCTGAGCCTGGACCGAATTGAAGCCGATTACTCGAACATCCTCTGAGCGGCCGCCGCAGCGACGCTGGCGTACTGCCCTGGCGCTGGCAGTGACGGTCAGCCTGGCCGGCTGCAGTTCGCTGCTGTTCTACCCGGAGCCCGGACTGCCGTTCACGCCTGCCAAGGCGGGCCTGGCCTACGAAGACGTTACGCTGACGGCTGCCGATGGTACGCGCCTGCACGGCTGGTGGTTGCCTGCCAAGCCCGGTGTCGAGGTCAAGGGCACGGTGCTGCATTTGCATGGCAACGGCGGCAACCTGGCTTGGCACCTGGGCGGCAGTTGGTGGCTGCCCGAGCAGGGCTATCAGGTGCTGATGCTCGACTACCGCGGCTATGGATTGTCCGAGGGCTCGCCACGGCTGCCGCAGATCTATCAGGACATCGACAGCGCTTTTGCCTGGCTGCAGGCGCGTACGCAGGTGCGCGACAAACCGTTGGTGCTGCTTGGGCAAAGCCTGGGTGGAGCGATGGCCGTGCACTACCTGGCCGAGCATCCGCAGCAGCGTCAGCGCCTCAAGGCGCTCGTCCTGGACGGCGTGCCCGCCAGCTACAGGGCAGTGGGCCGTTATGCCTTGAGCACGTCATGGTTAACCTGGCCGTTGCAGGTACCGTTGTCCTGGTGGGTGCCCGACGGCGATAGTGCCATCGCCTCCATCGAACAACTGAAAGGCACGCCCATGCTGCTCTTCCAGAGCATCGACGATCCGATCGTGCCGCTGGACAACGCGCTGCAACTGTACCGACAGGCGCCATTGCCAAGGGTATTGCAACTGACCCGTGGCGGCCATGTGCAAACCTTCGCCGACCCCACCTGGCGTCAGGTCATGCTGCGCTACCTGGACGACCCGCAGCATTTCAAAGGCCTTCGCCGTCTTGGCGAGATACCCAACTATCCCACGCCTGCCGAACCCACGCCCGCAGCGCACAAATGAAAACGCCCCGGTGATCACTCACCGGGGCGTTTGTTTACAGCGGGTGGATCAACGCATGGACGAGCGCGGGGCCACTGGCTGGTTGTCGTTGGAAATGGTCACTTCCACACGACGGTTCTGGGCACGGCCCGAGTTGCTGGTGTTGTCGGCAACTGGGTATTCCTTGCCATAGCCTTGAGCGACGATGCGCGAAGGCTCGACGCCAGCGCGGACCAGGGCAGCCATCACGGAGTTAGCGCGGCGCTCGGACAGGCTCTGGTTGTAGGCAGCCGAACCGGTGCTGTCGGTGTAGCCTTCGACGATGACCTTGCGATCAGCGTTTTCCTGAAGGAACTGGGCCAGCTTGGCAATGTTGGGGAACGCGGACGACTTCAGCTCAGCCTTGTTCAGGTCGAACAGTACGTCACCGAAAGTCACCAGGGTACCGCGGTCAGTCTGCTTGGCGTTCAGGCTGTCCTGAAGCTTCTTGATCTGAGCGTCGCGGGCATCCAGGCGAGCCTGAGCGCGCTGGGCAGCAGCACCTTTGAGGGTTTCCTCGGCGCTGCGCAGAGCGATGGTCTGCTTGGCCACTTCAACGCGCTGGTTGGTCAGGTAGGCCAGTTGGTCGACTTTGGCGCGGTCGGCGTCGTCACGGTAGGCCTTGTCAGCCTTGTCCAGCCATTCCGAAGCGTCTTTGGTTTCCAGAGCAGCCAGCTGTACCGACTTGGGGTTGGTCTGCAAGGAAGAGAAATTGGTCCGCGCCTGTTCCAGGTTAGGGTTCGGCGGGGTGGAGCAAGCTGCCAGGCCAACGCTGAGAGCCAACAGGGCAGGAACCATCAATTGTTTACGCATAGTCTTCATCCTTTATTCGAGTTCAAGTCGCGATGGGCAGCTTACTGAGCGCTGCGCATGCCTTCTTCACGCAGGTCCTGTACACCCTGCTTGGCGTCTTGTACGGCCTTGGCCGCTTTGCCAGCCTGCGCCTTGCGCTCGGCCAGACGTGCGTCCCACTCGGCCTGTTCGGCGAGGACCTTGGCTTTCTCGTAGTTCTTGTCGTGCATGGCGATTTCAGCCTGCTTGAACTTGTCCTGCGCAGCTTTCATTTCCACAGCAGCGTATTCGGTACCGCCAGCGCTCACGGCGCTGTTCACGGCCGACTGAGTCACGGCGTACTGCTCGGTGGGTGGCTTGCCGGCGCAGCCAGCCAGGACGAATGTAGTGCCCAGGGCGAGGGCAGCCAGTTTCAGCCCGCGCAGAGGGTTGGACGAGGTTTTGGCAGTACGGGTATTCATGGCTTTCAACTCCATTGGATAGCTCCTGAAAAACATCAAAATCCATGACAGTCGAACGTTTCACGCGCCTGGGTAAAGCCCGGCGACTAGCACACGCCGCTGGCTGTAATGGTTAAACGTTGGGACACAAGGCAATTTTGAATAGTTCAGAAATTTGTCCGAATGGGCGAGTTTTTTCTGGCGCCGCTGGTTTGTCACGCAGATGCGCTGGTCAGCGAGCCGACAAGGCGCATCAGGTTAGCGACTGGTAATGAATCGAACCCTAGGACTCGGTGGCCAGCTGCGTTGTAAAGCTTGCCACAGCACCTACCACACGCTTCGCACCGTCCTGAATCTCGGTGATGACGGTACCTGCCTGATTGGCCAGTTGCAGGCCGGATTCGGCTTGGTGCCTGCCGGCGCCGATGGTTTCCACCGCGTCGGTGGCAAGCTTCTGATTCTGCCTGACGACGCCCTCGATCTCGGCGGTGGCTTGCGTCGTTCGTGAAGCCAGTTGGCGAACCTCATCGGCCACCACTGCAAAACCACGGCCCTGTTCACCCGCGCGTGCGGCCTCGATGGCGGCGTTCAGCGCCAGCAGATTGGTTTGTGCGGCGATACCGCTGATGGTCTTGATGATGTTGGAAATCACCTGGCTCTGCTCGTCCAGCGCCTCGATGCCTTCAGCCGCTGTTTGCATGTGATGGGCGAGGTCCTTCATCACCTTGACCGTGTCCCGCACGACTTCGGCTCCGCGCAGGGCCGTTTCATCGGTGCGCACCGACGTGTCGTACGCCACCGTGGCGGCTTCGGCGATGGCGATCTCGCGTTCCACCATCTCGGTGATGACGGTCGCGACCTTCACGACCTTGTAGACATTGGCGTTGCCATCCCGGACCGGGTTGTAGGAAGCCTCGAGCCACACCGTGCGACCATGGCTATCCACGCGCTCGAAGCGCTCGGCGACGAACTCCCCGCGACGCAGGCGCTCCCAGAACGCTTGATAATCACGGGAATTGGCGATTTCGCCGCTGCAGAACATGCGGTGATGCTTGCCCTTGATCTGTTCCAGGCCATAGCCCATCGCCTGCAGAAACAGGTCGTTGGCGGTCAGCACATGGCCGTCCAGGTCGAACTCGATGACCGCAGTTGAGCGCAACAGCGCCTGGATGAAGTTCTCGTGCGCCCTGGAGGTCTCGATGGTATTGGTCAGGTCGCTGGCATAGCAGGAGAACTTGACCAGCCTGCCATCGGTGGAATGTACGGGGTGCATGATGACGCGCAGCCAGGTCTCACCGCCATCCTTGCGCACCAGCCGCCAGGCCCCGCAGAAGTGTTCGCCCTGGCGTATGGCGCTACGCACGCGTGCGTGGTGCTTGTCCTTCTGCACATGTTCGGCGACCAGGCTTTCCAGCGGCTTGCCCACCAGCTCGTCGTTGCGATACTGCAGCACGGCCTCGAAGTTGGCGTTCACGCCCAGAATGCAGCCTTGAGGGTCGAGCCTGAGGTGAATGGTTTCTTCGTCCAGGCCTTGGCGGATCTGCCGGACGATCGCCACTTCCTCGCGCAGGGCGGCCATTTCGTTTTTCAGGCGTTTGAAGAAGAACATGGCACAGGCCTCGGGAAGGGAAGGGCATGTAAAAGTATCGACAGCCCCCATCGTTACTTAAGCCCGAAACGGCCGAGCGGTAAGGTTGAAACGATTAAGCGCAAAAAACCCGACGCGCAGGACGGGTTTTTCTCGAGCATTGCAGATCAGCGCATCGAAGCGCGGGACCTGACCGGTTGGTTGTCATTGGAAATGGTCACTTCGACCCGACGGTTCTGTGCACGACCCGACGCGTCGCCATTGCTGGCCACCGGATAGGACATGCCCAGGCCTTGAGCGACGATGCGTTCAGGGCTCACGCCTGCGCGTACCAATTGCACCAGGACGGCATTGGCGCGGCGCTGCGAGAGGGTCTGGTTGAAGCCGGCAGAGCCGGTACTGTCTGTGTGCCCCTCGACGATCACCTTGCGGTCCGGGTTGTCGCGCAGAAAGTCCGCCAGGCGAGCGATGTTGTCGTAGGCGCTGGTCCGCAGTTCGGCCTGGCCGGTTTCGAACAGCACATCGCCAAAGGTGACCAGACTGCCGCGCTCGGTCTGTTGCACAGCCATCGTTTCGGCTGCGGGTTGCTTGGCATTGAGGCTTTCCTGAAGCTTCTTGATCTGCGCATCGCGTGCTTCCAGGCGGGCCTGGGCGCGCAGGGCGGCAACACCCTGGATCGCCTGCTCGGCGGCGCGCAGTTCGATGGTCTGCCTGGCCACCTCGACACGCTGATTGGTCAGGTAGGCCAGGTGACCTACTTGCTCATCGTCGACCTTGGCCCGTGCGGCTTTTTCGGCGCGCTCCAGCCAACCGGCAGCATCCTTGGTCTCCAAGGCGGCCAGCTGAACCGATTTGGGATTGCCTTGCAGGTCGGCGAAATTGGCCTGGGCCTGCACCAGTTGCGGGTTGGGCGTTTTGGAACAGGCGGCCAGCAGCACGACCAGCGCCGACAGAGCGGGGAACTTGAATTTATTGTTCACGGTAATTTCCTGAATCTTGAAAGAAGAACGCGAAAGCCAGCTCAAGAGGCGGCGCGCAGGCCTTCCTCACGCAGGTCCTGAATACCCTGGCGAGCATCTTCGACGGCGCGACGGGCCTTGGCGGCCTGAGCCTTGCGCTCGGCGAGGCGGGCGTCCCATTCGGCTTGTTCGGCCAGACGGCGAGCCTGCACGTAGTGCTTGCCGTGCAGTGCCAGTTCAGCGTTCTTGAGCTTGTCCTGAGCGGACTTCATTTCGACGGCGGCGAACTCGGTGCCGCCGGCGCTGACCGCAGCATTGACCGCCGACTGGCTCACGGCATATTGCTCGACTGGCGCGATACCGGCGCAGCCTGTCAGGACGACACCGGTGGCAAGGCCCAGGAGGGCTGTTTTCAGAGGGCCGAAAGACGACCGTACGCTGGATGTATTCACGCGATAGTGCTCCATTGAACAGCGATTGATTGCTTCGTCCGTCTTGCGCAACACGCCAGCAAAGGCCTGCTGGCGCAATGCACTGCGGACGAATCGGTGGCCAGTGGCTGGCTCTTTTTTTTCCGAGTCTACAATCGCTTTTGAGCACTATCCTATTGATTTGTATGAATTTGACCGCCAAGTCCGGGGTTTTTTTATGACCATCTGACCGGGGCTGGCCAGCGCGTAGGAGCTTTCGCAAACCTACCGGTTCAAGTTCGATTCGCAGCGTCGTCCGCAGTGCTTTTCAGGCGTTGCAGGTGTTCACGTGACAGCGCCAGGAATCGCGGTGTCGCGCCGACATCCTCATACAGGGGATCACCCTCCTCGTCGGTGGCGATGACCTTGGTCCCCTTGACGTAGGGAAAGCTGCCCTCGAGCTCTTCGAGTGCCGCCCCGATCAGCTCGCCGAGCAGTTCCTGAGCGTGGTGCTTGGGGTACATCTGGGTCAGCGCCGCCAGGCGCGCTGCCGACTCCATGTCCAGGTGAATGTTGATACCGGTGTCGGTCAGGCGACCCTTGGCGTTCTGTTCCCAATGCTCGGCCAGTTCGTGAATCTTCATAAACACCTCGTGTGCCGGTTATTCACGCCCCTGTCTGTCGCGCTTGTCAGCCTCGTCCAGGCTGGGGCACTCTTTGCGCTATAGAACATTTGTTGCGTAGACCAGTTGTAGAGCCATTTTTCCCGTGCTTGTTCAGTGGCCCAGGCGATCCAATCACACGCCGCGCCGGGCTGGCTGGACGGGCAAACCGTTTCCAAGCCACGGAGAATGCCGATGTCCGATATCGATCTGCGCCTGCGCGAAGACGTGCACCTGCTCGGCGAATTGCTGGGCAATACCATTCGCGAGCAGTACGGCGATGCCTTTCTGGAAAAGATCGAGCGCATTCGTCGTGGCGCCAAGGCGGACCGTCGACGGGATCCGACCGGTGATGCGGTCAGTGCCGAACTGAGGTCCAGTCTGGACGACCTCGGTGAGGAAGAACTGCTGCCCGTGGCCCGAGCGTTCAACCAGTTCCTCAACCTGGCCAATATCTGCGAGCAATACCAGCTCATCCGCCGCCGCGACGAGGGCCAGCCCGAACCTTTCGAAAACCTCGCGCTGGGCGAGCTGCTGGAGCGGCTCACGGCCGCCGGCCACCGTCCTGAAGCGCTGGCTCGACAACTGGTGACGCTGGATATCGAACTGGTGTTGACCGCACACCCGACCGAAGTCGCGCGTCGCACCCTGATCCAGAAATACGACGCGATCGCCGCACAACTGGCCTTGCACGACCACCGCGACCTGACCACTGTCGAGCGCAAGGCGGTGCGCGAGCGCCTGCAACGATTGATCGCCGAGGCCTGGCACACGGAGGAAATCCGCCGCACCCGGCCGACGCCGGTGGATGAGGCCAAGTGGGGCTTTGCGGTCATCGAGAACTCGCTCTGGCAAGCGGTGCCCAGTCATCTGCGTCGGGTCGACGCGGCGTTGCACGCCGCCACCGGGCAGCGTCTGCCCCTTGAGGCCGCGCCGATCCGTTTCGCTTCGTGGATGGGCGGTGACCGCGATGGCAATCCCAATGTCACGGCCAAGGTCACCCGCGAAGTGTTGTTGCTGGCGCGCTGGATGGCGGCCGATCTGTTTCTGCGCGATGTCGACCAGCTGGCCGCCGATCTGTCCATGCAGCAGGCCAGTGCGCCGCTCATGGCGCAGGCGCCCGACAGCAGCGAGCCTTATCGCGCGGTGCTCAAGCAACTGCGCGAGCGGCTGCGCACTACCCGCAACTGGGCTCAGGCTTCGCTGCCCGGCAATCAGCCGGTCGACGACCAGGTGTTGCAGGACAACCGCGAGCTGATCGAGCCGCTGCAGCTATGCTTCGACTCGCTGCATGCCTGTGGCATGGGCGTGATCGCCGACGGGCCATTGCTCGATTGCCTGCGCCGCGCCGTGACCTTCGGCCTGTTTCTGGTGCGCCTCGATGTGCGTCAGGATTCGACTCGTCATCGCGGTGCCTTGAGCGAAATCACCGAGTACCTGGGGCTGGGTCGCTATGACGACTGGGACGAGGATGCGCGAATCGAATTCCTCGTGCGCGAGCTGGCCAATCGCAGACCGCTGCTGCCCACCTGTTTCGAACCCAGCGAGGACACCGCCGAAGTGCTGGCCACGTGCCGCGAAGTGGCGGCAGCGCCGGCCGCATCGCTGGGCTCCTACGTGATTTCCATGGCCGGCGCGGCTTCCGACGTGCTCGCGGTGCAGCTTCTGCTCAAGGAGTCCGGGCTGCGCCGGGCTATGCGCGTGGTGCCGCTGTTCGAAACCCTGGCCGACCTCGACAATGCCGGGCCGGTGCTCGAACGCCTGCTGCAGCTGCCGAACTACCGCAGCCGTCTGCAAGGCCCGCAGGAGGTGATGATCGGCTACTCCGATTCGGCCAAGGACGCCGGGACCACGGCGGCCGCCTGGGCGCAGTACCGAGCGCAGGAAACCCTGGTGAATATCTGCCAGGCCCATGGTGTCGAGCTGTTGCTGTTCCACGGTCGCGGCGGCACCGTGGGCCGGGGCGGCGGCCCGGCGCATGCGGCCATTCTGTCGCAGCCGCCGGGTTCGGTGGCGGGGCGCTTCCGCACTACTGAACAAGGCGAAATGATCCGTTTCAAATTCGGCCTGCCGGACATCGCCGAGCAGAATCTCAACCTCTATGTCGCAGCGGTGCTGGAAGCCACTGTGCTGCCGCCGCCCTTGCCCGAGCCTGCCTGGCGCACGGTCATGGACCAGCTGGCGGGGCAGGGCGTCAAGGCGTACCGGCAGGTGGTGCGCGAGCATCCGCATTTCGTCGAGTACTTCCGCCAGGCCACGCCCGAGCAGGAACTGGGCCGGTTGCCCTTGGGCAGCCGCCCCGCCAAGCGTCGGCAGGGCGGGATCGAGAGCCTGCGCGCCATCCCGTGGATCTTCGGCTGGACCCAGACACGGCTGATGCTGCCCGCCTGGCTGGGATGGGAGGCGGCCCTGGGCGCAGCCCTGGAACAGGGTGAAGGCGAACGACTGGCTTCGATGCGCGCGCAGTGGCCGTTCTTCCGTACACGCATCGACATGCTGGAGATGGTGCTGGCCAAGGCTGACGCCGAAATTGCCGCGTTGTATGACCTGCGTCTGGTCGAGCCTGGCCTGCAGCCACTGGGTGCGGAGCTGCGCGACCTATTGTCGCAGTGTTGCGCGGCAGTACTGGCATTGACCGGCCAGACGCACCTGCTCGCCCACAGCCCGACGACGCTGGAGTTCTTCCGTCTGCGCAACACCTATCTGGATCCGCTGCACCTGCTGCAGGCCGAATTGCTGGCGCGTTCGCGCACGCGGGAAGCGGCACTCGACAGCCCTCTGGAACAGGCATTGCTGGTGACCGTGGCCGGTATCGCCGCCGGGTTGCGCAATACCGGCTGAGCCCAGCCGTCGATGGCGTCGGGGTGTCAGGGCCGCGGCAGCTGTCAGCGGGGGTGCAACCGATTGCCGGTGGTACCCGGTGCAACCCCTGCCAGGCAGCGTCCGCAGGGGCGGGTGCCTGCGACTTTCGGTGGCTTGTGTGCCCCGTGCACGCTGTGTATCTTGATCAGCCTTTGGCCGTTCTGCGGCCATCATTTTTTTGGGAAGGGCTTCTGCCGTCAGCGCGGCGGAAGCAGATCTGACGACTATCTATAAAAATCGAGAGGAGCACATCGATGCGCGTGATTCTGCTGGGAGCTCCCGGGGCCGGTAAAGGTACTCAGGCAAAATTCATCACCGAAAAATTCGGTATCCCGCAAATTTCCACCGGCGACATGCTCCGCGCTGCCGTCAAGGCCGGTACCGAACTGGGCGTTCTGGCCAAGAGCGTCATGGACAGCGGCGGCCTGGTGTCCGACGACCTGATCATTGCCCTGGTGAAGGAGCGCATTGCCCAGCCCGATTGCGCCAACGGCTTCCTGTTCGATGGTTTCCCGCGCACCATTCCTCAGGCCGAAGCGCTGGTCACCAACGGTGTGGAGCTCGATCACGTGCTCGAGATCGCCGTCGATGACGAAGAGATCGTCCAGCGTATCGCCGGTCGTCGTGTCCACGAAGCTTCGGGCCGCGTCTATCACACCGTCTACAATCCGCCGCGCGAAGAAGGCAAGGATGACGTGACCGGTGATGCGCTGGTGCAGCGCAAGGACGACACAGAGGAAACCGTGCGCCATCGCCTTTCGGTCTACCACTCGCAGACCAAGCCATTGGTGGCCTTCTACCGCGAGCTGTCGGCCGCGCAGGGCAAGCCCAAGTGCAGCCACGTCGAGGGCGTGGGCTCGGTGACCGACATCACCGCCAAGGTGCTTGCGGCACTGAGCTGAGTGCTGGGTGTCGACACGACCTGTGTCGGCTACCGTGTTGCCATGAACGGCCCGCTCGCGGGCCGTAGTTGTCTATAATCGCCTCTTTCCTACATTGCCTGGACCCTTTTCGATGACCACCCTGCTGGCCCTGGACACTGCGACTGAAGCCTGCTCCGTCGCCTTGCTGCATGACGGCAAGGTGTCGAGCCACTATGAAGTGATCCCGCGCCTGCACGCGCAGAAGCTGCTGCCCATGATCAAGACCCTGCTGGCTGACGCAGGTGTGGCGCTGACGGCCGTCGATGCAATTGCCTTCGGCCGCGGGCCGGGCGCGTTCACCGGTGTGCGCATTGCGGTAGGGGTGGTCCAGGGCCTGGCGTTCGGCCTGGATCGGCCTGTCCTGCCGGTGTCCAACCTGGCCTTGCTGGCTCAACGCGCCTGGCGCGAGCACGGTGTGAATCAGGTTGCGGCTGCCATCGATGCGCGCATGGACGAGGTGTACTGGGGTTGCTATCAGGAGCACGCTGGGGAAATGCGCCTGCAGGGCGAGGAAGGGGTGTTTGCGCCCGAACGGGCCCAGCTACCGGCCCAGGCCACGGGAGAGTGGTTCGGTGCAGGCACCGGCTGGACCTATGCCGAACGGATCGCCGTTGCCACCGTGGGGCGCGACGCTGACCTGCTGCCCCATGCCCAGGATCTGCTGGAGCTGGCCCGCTTTGCCTGGGCGCGCGGTGAAGGACTGCCTGCCGATGGCGCCCAGCCGGTTTACCTGCGCGACAACGTCGCCACTCCGAAAAAATCGCTTTTGTAGTACGCTTCGTCGGCGTTCACGCCTGTAGTGCGCATTTCATCGGCAGAATCTGCCATAGAGATAAAACTTTGTCGCAATTTGTGGTCTAGTGATCACCTGAGTCGCGGCCTGGCCGGTGCCGGCTTCTTTCGAAGATCGAGTGAACCTGATGCGTATCGATGGTGTTTCCTCCCAGCCTTACCCGATCAAGCGCAAGCCGCTTGCGGATAAAGCGCGGGTGCAGGATGCCGTCGACGATATCGAAGGCGAATTCGAAGCCCCTGCGCAACCCACCCCCCAGCGCTCCCGCGCTCGAGGCGCCAGTGTCCCTGCACGCCAGCAGGACATGATCTTCCCCCGTTCGATGAGTCGCCGCGCCGCTGACGCCTTGGGCATGTACCTGAGCACCCAGGGCTTCGTCGAGTGGGACAATGAGGTGCTGGGTCTGGATGTGCATATCTGACTGTGCCCAGCCTGCCTTATTTCATCGGTTGTCCTTCGTGGAGTGAAAACGCCTGGCGCGGTGATTTCTACCCGCATGATGCGCGTCCGCCCGATTTCCTCTCCCTGTACGCCCAGCTGTTTAATGCTGTGGAGGGCAACACCACCTTCTACGCACGCCCTGCGCCCAGTACCGTGGAACGCTGGGCCGCAAGCATGCCATCGGACTTCCGCTTTACCGCAAAACTGCCCCGCGACATCAGCCACGGCGGTGACCTGCGCGAGCAGTTGGGCGCTGCGGAGGATTTCTGCCGCTTGCTCGATCCACTGGGTGAACGAGTGGCGCCGCTGTGGTTGCAATTGCCGGCGTCATTCGCGCCTTGGCGACTGCCGGAGCTGATGGGCTTCATCGACATCCTGCAACGGCCGATTGCGGTGGAAGTGCGCCACGGTGCATTTTTCGCCCGTGGCGACGAGGAGCGTCTGCTCAACAACCTGCTGCGTGAACGCAATGTCGAGCGTATCTGCCTGGACCCGCGGGCCTTGTTCAGCTGCACCTCGGACGCACCCGCAGTGCTTCATGCCCAATCCAAGAAGCCCCGTGTGCCGCCACGTCCGACCGCTTTCAGCAACAGCCCACAGGTACGCTTCATCGGTCATCCGCAGGTGCAGGCCAACGAGCCGTTCCTGACGCCCTGGGTCGAGAAGATCGCCGGCTGGATCGAGGAGGGGCGCACCCCCTACATTTTTCTGCACACGGCCGACAATCTGTTCGCCCCAGCCCTGGCCCGGCGCTTCCACGAGCGTCTGATGGAACGTTTGCCGGGGCTGCCGGCCTTAAAGGAACTGCCTCGGGAGCCCCAGACAGCGCAGCTCGGCCTGCTCTGACCCGGTACTGCGGTGGTTTCCTTCAGCCATGCCGAACCGAGGCCGACGTGTCGAGATTGCTGATCATCCTGTTGCTACTGGCCGCAGCCCCGGTTGCCGTATGGCGAGGCTGGATAGAGGTGCCCGACCGATGGAATCCGTGGGCGCCGCTGGACATCGCCGAACCAGTGAATTTTCTGACGCGTTACAAGCTCAGCCGGTTGCAGAGTGATCCCACGCTTTGTGTGCAGGCCCTGGCCACGTCTACCGTGCGCTACAGCGTGCAGGCCGACAGTCCGGCCGATGCCAGGTGTCCGTTGGTGAATGTGCTGCGCGTGCAGGGCAGCGAGGTCAGGTTGAGCAGCAGCTTCCTGGCGACCTGTCCGGTCGCCGTGGCGTTCGCGATGTTCGAGCGTCAGGCCTTGCAGCCGGCTGCGCAAGCCGCGTTCGGCCAGGCGGTGACCCAGGTGGATCATCTGGGCAGCTTCGCCTGCCGCAATGTCTACGGTCGCAGCGAAGGACGCCTGAGCCAGCATGCCAGCGCCAACGCACTGGACATCGCCGGTTTTCGCCTGGCCGATGGCCGGCGCATAAACGTCCTCAAGGACTGGCCCGGCGACGACGCCAACGCGCGCTTTCTGCGCGACGTGCGCGATGGGGCCTGCAAGCATTTCAATACCGTCCTGGGTCCCGATTACAACGCCGCCCACCGCAACCATTTCCATTTGGACATGGGGCGCTGGAGCGTGTGTCGTTGATCGTGTTCGTTCCCGGCTGTTGCGGCGCACCCGGACGCGGCTCGCGCTGCTGCTACAAGGGGGGGCCGCGGGGCGCTTGGACGCGGCAATTTTGGCGCTTCTGTAGCAGCGGCGCGAGCCGCGTCGGCGGTGCATGCGGTGTAACTGGATGAACCCGGCGTCGGTCAAACGGCTTGACGCGTGTTGTTCAGCACAACAGTGCTTCTGTAGCAGCGGCGCGAGCCGCGTCGGCGGTGGATGGGGTGTAACTGGATGAACCCGGCGTCGGTCAAACCGCTTGACGGGTATTGTTCAGCACAACAGGGCGCATCCAACTCAGGTCCAGCGCCAATGCATGGCATTGCTCGTCGAGGGTCGTCTGCGCCAGCGGCTCCGACGTCTGGGCCAACTGCCAATCCAGTTCGGCGATCGGCAGGTGCAGCGCACGTGGGGCGGGTGCCGGGCCTGGGTTGGATGCCTCGGTGCCATGACTCAACACCAGCGGCCGAACCCAACGGCTGTCGAACGCCAGGTGAGCCTGCTGCGCCAGCACGTCTTCTTCGGGCAATGGCTCGGCGGCCTTGTCCAGCAAGGTCAGATCCAGGTCGGGCTTGGGCAGGAACAGCGGCTCGGGCGGCTTGACCTCGGTCTCCCGCACATCGCACAAGCGTTGCATGAGAATGTGCGCCAGAATCTCGCTCCCGGCACTGGGCTCGGTCGCCGATTCGCTGGCGCTCGTTGCAGGTTGCTGTCCTTGAGCTTGCCCTTCGCCATGCTCGGTCAATGCCTGGGCGAAGAAGTCCTGCCACAGCGCACTCGCAGCACCCAGGGTCTGGATGTTGTGCTGGCTGAAGTCGCCGCTGGGCGAAATGTAACCTGGCGCTGTGGAATTGATGACGGACATGGCACTCGGCACGCTTGGGCTCTGGCAAAATGCCTGGCAAAGTTCTTATCGGCGGCATGCGCCGATCTTTTAGCCTTCGGATACAGGAATCTTCAGTGGAGCAGCAAGCAGGTGGTCGCATCCAGGTTCAGGCGCAGAACGACGCCTGCGAATCGCAAGCCGAACGATGGGCGCAACGCCTGGATCTGCCTCGCCAGTTGGCCGACGCCGACTTCACTCTGCTGGTCGGCGACAGCGGCCTGCAACTGCAGCAACTGGGAGCGGACGCACCGGGGCCTGTGCGCGTGGATTTCGTCGAAGGCGCCGTGGCCCATCGGCGACTGTACGGCGGCGGCAGTGGCCAGATGATCGCCAAGGCCGTGGGCGTGCAGCCCGGTGTGCGACCGCGGGCACTGGATGCCACGGCAGGTCTGGGCAAGGATGCATTCGTGCTGGCCAGCCTGGGCTGCGACATGAGCCTGGTGGAGCGCCAGCCGATCATCGCCGCGTTGCTCGAAGACGGTTTGGACCGCGCCCAGAATGACCCGCAGGTGGGCGCCATCGTTGCACGGATGCGGCTGCTCAAGGGTAACTCGATCGAGGTCATGCAACAGTGGCAGGGCGAGGCGCCCCAGGTGATCTACCTGGATCCGATGTTTCCCCATCGGGAAAAAAGCGCGCTGGTAAAGAAGGAAATGCGTCTGTTCCGTCCGCTGGTGGGCGACGACATGGATGCACCGGCCCTGCTGGCCGCCGCTCTCGCGCTGGCCAGCCACCGAGTGGTGGTCAAGCGGCCACGCAAGGCGCCGTGCATCGAGGGCGTCAAACCCAGCCATGCCCTGGAAGGTAAATCCAGTCGCTACGATATCTACCCGAAGAAAGCCCTCAAGCCGGTGTGAGGAATAGCTCTGCGCTGTAGGCAGCGGCGACCTTCCGTACCCATGGATGCGTAGGAACGGTCCTGATTTTTTCCATGCCGGTTTTAGCCCGGCACGCTCAAATAGAATCAAGTCTCATTTGTAATGAGGCTGTATACATGTACCGTTCTACAGGAGTTTGCACGTTGCCCCGCCGTTCGGCGCTGGGCCTGGCGTTGATCGGTTGCGCTGCGAGCGTCAATGCCCATGAGGGGCATGAAGTGATGGAGCTGGACAAGCTGAGCGTGACGGGCAAGCAGGCCGCGCCGCCCTATCAGGTCCAGCGTTCGGCCTCGGCCAAGTACGCCGTGCCATTGCTCGACGTGCCGCAGACGGTCACCGTGGTCCCGCGTCAGATCTTGCGCGAACAGAACGCCCTGGGTCTGCGCCGGGCGCTGTCCAACATCTCCGGGATTTCCTTCAACGCGGGCGAGGGCGGGGGTGGCTCGGGCGACAGCATCAATATTCGTGGCTTCAGTGCCAACGCCAATCTGCAGATCGACGGCCTGCGCGACTCTGCCCAGACCAGCCGCAGCGACCTGTTCAACCTGGAACAGGTCGAGGTCATCAAGGGGCCCAGCTCGGTGTTCGGCGGCGCGGGTGCTACCGGTGGCGCCATCAACCTGATCACCAAGCTGCCGCTCGACGACAGCTTCACCGAACTGGGCGCAGGGGTCGGCACCGATCGCTATCGCCGCCTGACCCTCGACACCAACCAGCCACTGCACGACCTCGGCGACGGCACCCTGTTTCGCCTGAACCTCATGGCCCACGAGAACCAGGTGCCGGGCCGCGACCGGATCGAACAGCAACGCTGGGGCCTGGCGCCTTCGCTGACGTTCGGGCACGGCAGCGATACACGCCTGACCCTCAGCTATTTCCACCAGAGCGATGACAACCTGCCCGACTACGGCGTGCCTGCCCGCGATGGTAAGCGCCTGCCCGGGGTCAAGACCAGCCACTACTACGGCTGGCGCAACCTGGATCAGGAACGTGCCGATACCGACAGCCTCACGGTCAAGTACGAACACGACCTGAATCCGGACTGGACCGTGCAGAACCTGGCGCGACTGAGCCAGGTCGACCGCGACACCACCGTATCCGCTTCCCACGTCAAGCAGGCCAAGCTTCCGGCGGGCCGTTATCTGCCGGCCGGGCCGCAAGCCTACCGGCGCGATGTTCACACCCGCCTGGCCATGAACCAGACCAGTCTCACCGGCCATTTCGATACCTTCGGCCTGGGCCATACCCTGGTGGTCGGTGCCGAGCTGTCACGGGAAACCTACGACCGCAAGGCGTCGGGTTATGCCGTGGAGTCCTTCTATCCGGCCAACGGCTACGATCTGGCCAACCCGCCCGGCTACTGGAGCGGACCCAAGGTCAAGTCGCCGACCAGCGTGGCGCATAACAGCGTGGAGGATCGCGCCCTGTATGCGTTCGACACCCTGGCCCTGGACGAGCAATGGGACCTCAGCCTCGGCCTGCGTTACGACCACATGCGCGCAGAAGCCAACAGCCGCTCGGCGAGCGGGGTCCGGAGCCGGGCAGGCGCCACCGATGGCGTCTTCAGCCAACGCGCCGGGCTGGTCTACAAGCCCACCGAGAACGGCCGCTTCTACGTGGCCTACGGCACCTCGTTCAACCCCTCGGCCGAGAACCTGCTGACCTACGGTGGAGGCCTGTCCGAAAGCACCCAGAGCCTGGAACCCGAGAAGGGCAAGACCTGGGAGCTGGGGACCAAGTGGCAACTGTTCGATGACCGTTTGCAACTCGAAGGCGCGTTGTTTCGGGTGGTCAAGGACAACGTTCGTGAGCGCCTGAGCGACGGTACCAGTCTGCTGGCAGGCAAACAGCGCGTGCAGGGCCTGGAGTTGGCCGCCACGGGCGAGCTGACCGAGCGGTGGCACGTATTTGCCAACTACACTCTGCAGAGCAGCGCGACGCTCGAGTCGGCAGCTTCGCCCAAGCGTGTCGGGCAGGCACTGAGCAACACTGCTCCGCGTTCCTTCAATCTGTGGACCGCTTACCAGCTTCCAGGCGACATCACCCTGGCCTATGGTGTACGCCATGTCGGCAAGCGCAACCTCACTTCTCAGGATCAAGCCAAGCTCGAGGCCTACTGGGTGCACGATGCGATGCTGGGCTACCGGGCCTCGGACAACCTCGAACTGCAGCTGAATCTGAGCAACCTGACCGACAAGAAGTACGTCGAGAGGGTGCGTACGGTTATCGGCAGCGACACCCGCTCTTCGGCCGTGGAGTACGGAGACGGTCGCGCGGCGGTGTTGAGCAGCGTCTATCGATTCTGACCACCGCCGCGTTCCGGATTACCGCGAAGCGGCGTCCATGCGGATGCGCAGCGGCTGTTCATCATTGCCATCCAGCGTCACACCGTGGTGCTGGGTGCTGATGAACAACAGGTGCCCATCGGCTTCGACGCGGGCATTCACCGCATAACGATGACCCGGTTTGACTTGAGCTGGGTCGTATTCCAGCTTGAACGGCAGCGGCACCTGGCCGGTGATCGGGCCGCTTTGCCGGGCCAGGGCCACGGCGGGTGCATCGGCCAGCGACACATCCTGCAGGCTCACGGTCAAGACCGCCGAAGGCGGCAGGGCGATGCGCTGCAGATAGAACGCTTCCCCTTCGAGCGTGGCTTTGGTAGCAGGCTGCAGGCTGCTGCAGGCGCCGATGAGGGCACTGAGGACGATCAGTGAAAGGCGTTTCATGGCTATCTCCGTTTACAAATTTAAGCCGTCAGGCAAAAGCATAGGCAATGACCGCCGCCGATCACAATCCATTGGCGGCTTCCTCGCTGCGGTGCAGCGCGACTTGACGGATCGACAAGCGAATCTCCGCCGGCAGCACCCGTTTGGCGGCCCCCTCGGCCAATTCATCGAGCAGCGGGTGGTGGCTCAACTTGCCTTGGGCATCGCGGCGCAACACATCCTGATCGAGCAAGGTCTGGATGAAGTGCCGAAACAGACTCTTGTCGAAAAACTCCGGCGCGTTCAGGCCATGCAGGATCGACAGGCGCTGGGCCATGGTCGTGCACAGGTCTTCCAGCTCCTCGGCGCTGAGGGTGTTCTGACCAGCGTTGAGCAACAGGGCGATCGCCATGTAGAAGCGTTGCAAGGTCTGGGCGATGGCGCGCGACAACAGGGTCAGCAGCACGAACTGCCGCGAGCTGGGCGCGGGGCGCAGGTACACGCCGTTCTCCAGGCGCAGCAAGCCTTGCTCGACCAGAGCCTGCAGCCATTGGTCGATCACCTCGTCGAGTTGCTCGTCGTTCCAGCGGATGAACAGTTCGGCCTGCAGATAGGGGTACAGCGCATGGGCGTAACGCAGGATCTGTTCGCGGGTCATGCGCGAGGTGCTCTGGAAGAAGCTGGCCAGCAGCGCGGGCAGGGCGAAGATATGCAGCACGTTGTTGCGGTAATAGGTCATCAGCACTGCGTGCTGTTCGTCCAGGTACAGGATCCTGCCCAGGGCATCGCGCTGTTCGGACAGCAGCTTCATGTCCTGGACATGGGCGATCAGGCTGCGGGCGTCGCCTTCGGGCACGGTGGTGTGAGGCGAGTAGGGCACTTTGCGCAGTAGCGTCAGGTACAGGTCGAGCACCCGTTCCATGGCGCCTTCGTCCAGCGCCAGTTTGCTGGTCGAGAGCAGTGCCAGCGCCACCAGGTTCACCGGGTTGATCGCCGCGGCCTCGTTCATGTGACGCGCTACACGGATGCCCAGGCGGTGTGTGGTTTCGTTCAGCCAGTCGGGTTTGAACTGCGGTGCCAGTTCCTGCTCGCGCCAGCCAGGCTGCTGCTCGTCGAGAAAGGAGTGGAGTTTGATCGGCTCGCCGAAGTTGACCGCCACCTGGCCAAAACGCTGCTTGAGCGCGCCGATGACCTTGAACACGTCCAGGATCGATTCTTTTTTCTTGGTCGCGCCACGCAGCTCGCCCAAATAGGTACGACCTTCCAGCACACGCTCGTAGCCGATGTAGACCGGCACGAAAACGATCGGCATGCGCGAGGAGCGCAAGTAGCTGCGCAGGGTGATGGCGAGCATGCCGGTCTTGGGCTGCAGCATGCGCCCGGTACGCGAGCGGCCGCCCTCGACGAAATACTCCACCGGGAAACCCTTGGTGAACAGGGTGTGCAGGTATTCGTTGAACACCGCGCTGTACAGCGGGTTGCCCTTGAAGGTACGGCGCATGAAAAACGCGCCGCCACGGCGCAGCAGGCTGCCGATCACCGGCATGTTGAGGTTGATGCCAGCAGCGATGTGGGGCGGGGTCAGGCCGTTCTTGAACAGCAGGTAGGACAGGAGCAGGTAGTCGATGTGGCTGCGGTGACAGGGTACATAGATGACCTCGTTGCCGCGCGCAACGTCCTTCACGCCATCGATGTTGTTGACCTTGATGCCGTCGTAGATCTTGTTCCAGAACCAGCTGAGCACCACCTCCAGAAAACGGATAGCCGTGTAGGTGTAGTCCGAGGCGATTTCATTGCCATAGTGCAGCGCGCGGGCCTCGGCCTTTTCCAGCGTGATGTGTTCGCGCTCGGCTTCCTCGGCGATGGCCTGGCGCACCAGGGGATCGCGTACCAGGCCTTTGACCAGATGACGGCGATGGGAAATGTCGGGACCGATGACGGAGGTCTTAAGGTTGCGGAAGTGCACTCGCAGGATGCGCTGGGCCATGCGCACCGTCCGCTCGTGGCCCTTGTTCTGCTGCACCAGTTCGGCCAGATGGATCGGCTCGGAAAACTGCACGCGGGTCTTGCGCCCCAGAATCAGGATGCTGACCAGTTTGCGCAAACGCCCGGTGACCGCCCAGCTGTCGGCGAACAGCAGCTTCCAGGGGCTGGACTCGCTGGCGGGCGATTGCCCCCAGAACACGCTGACCGGAATGATCTGCGCATCTTCGCCGGCATTCTGTGCCAGCGCCGTGACCAGCCGGGCCAGGGTGGGCGGGGCGCCGCGTTTGTCCTGGCGACCCAGCCAGTCCGGGTCCGGGGTGAGATAGAACACCGCCGTGGGTTCCATGAGGTCGCCGATGGCCACGGGCAGTACCGGACGGGGCAGGCCGGCCTTGGTGCATTCGCGGTCGACCACGGCAAGGTCGGTCAGCGAGGGCGACTGCAAGGCGTACAGCACTGGCCGGCTGCGATCCAGATTCAGGGTGAACGAAGACTGGTTGATGGTTTCGGAACGAACCCACAGGTACAGCAAGCGGCGCAAGGTGCCGAACACGAGGCGGTGCAGAGGTGAGCGGGTCATAGGCCAAGGCTTGGGGGAAAACGCTACTTTACCGGGTTTTGCTGAGGTAAGGGATGCAGGGTGGCAGCGAATATCTGCGTATGGCTACTGGCCCTTTCGCGGCCACTGGCCGCTCCTACAAGATTTTGCCTGGCATACCAGCAGCAATTTCGAATGGCTTCGTAGGAGCGGTCAGTGGCCGCGAAAAAGCCACATCGTGTCAGCCGGTACGCCAGGTAATCTCTTCTTCACCGTCTTCGCTGATACGAATCCAGCGGTCGGCGTTTTCTTCGCCTTCTTCTTCCACCCAGCTGCCCGGCGCGCAGCGCACCTCGACATTGAGTGCCGCGAAGGCCGCGCGGGCGCAGGCGATGTCGTCGTCCCAAGGGGTCTTGTCGCTTTCCAGGTACAGGCTGTTCCACTTGCCGACCGCCTTGGGCAGCCAGGTCACCGGCACGTTGCCCGCGCGGCATTTCCAGGTCTGGCCCTTCTGCTGCCAGTCGCTGCAAGGGCCCAGGGCTTCGCCGAGCCAGGCGGCGATGGCCTTGTGGTCGACGTCGGCGTCCTTGAGGTAAATCTCGATATCGGGTTGGCGCATGGGTAGGCTCGCTCAGTCTTGACGCACAAAATAATCGTAACGCATGGATACCGTGACCACGAGCGGTCGCGGCTGTTCGATCACCGCCGCACGGCGCTCGGCGCTGGCGCGCCAGCCGTGGGGCGTCATCGCCAGCAGGTTGGCACGCGATTGCGCGTCGATCAGCTTGAGCTTGAAGGTCAGGGTTTCGTGGTGTGCGTGCTGCATGCCTTCGGGCACTTGCAACAGGTGCTTGTCGTCGACGTAGTCGCGTACCTCGTCGTAGAGCTGCTCGCGCAGTTCCATCAAGTGGCCGCTGGTGGGCCCCACACGCATTAGGCCGCCGCCGGTGGCCAGCAGGCGCTTGGCCTCGGTCCAGTCCAGCGGGCTGAACACGCTGGTCAGGAATTGGCAGCTGGCGTCGGCCAGCGGTACACGGGCCATGCTGGCGACCAGCCAATGCACGGACGGCGCGCGCTTGCAGGCGCGCTTGACCGCCTCGCGGGAGATGTCCAGCGCATAGCCATCGGCGCGGGGCAGCGCCTGGGCGATCTGTTCGGTGTAGTAGCCTTCGCCGCAGCCGATGTCCAACCAGCGTCGTGGCCAGCGTTCGGCGGCAAGTTCGGCCAGGCGCTGGGCCACGGGCGCATAGTGCCCCTCGTTGAGGAAGTCGCGGCGAGCCTCGACCATGGCCTGGTTGTCGCCCGGGTCACGGCTGTTCTTGTGCTGCACCGGCAGCAGGTTCAGGTAGCCCTGGCGTGCGCGATCGAAGCGATGACCGCTGGGGCAGACCATGCCGTTGTCGGCGTTGGCCAGCATGGCAGTGCAGAGGGGGCAGGTGAGCATCAGGCGAGCAACTCGACGAGGGTCTGGTAGTAGATCTCGGTCAGCACATCGAGGTCGCTGGCCAGGATGCGTTCGTTGACCTGGTGGATCGTGGCATTGACCGGGCCGAGCTCGACCACCTGGGTGCCCAGGGTGGCGATGAAGCGCCCGTCGGACGTGCCGCCGCTGGTCGAGGCCTGGGTCTCGCGGCCGGTGACGCTCTTGATGCTGGCCGCCACTGCATCCAGCAGGGCGCCGGGTTCGGTCAGGAACGGCAGGCCGGACAGCGCCCAGTCGATGTGCCAGTCAAGGCCATGCTTGTCGAGAATCGCGGCCACGCGTTGCTGCAGGCCTTCGACCGTGGACTCGGTGGAGAAGCGGAAATTGAACACCGCCGTCAGGTCACCCGGAATGACGTTGGTGGCGCCGGTGCCGCTGTTGAGGTTGGACACCTGAAAGCTGGTCGGCGGGAAGAAGGGGTTGCCGTCGTCCCAGTGCTCGGCGGCCAGTTCGGCCAGGGCTGGCGCGGCCAGGTGAATCGGATTGCGGGCCAGGTGCGGATACGCCACATGGCCCTGCACGCCGCGAACGGTCAAGGTGGCGCCCAGCGAACCGCGACGACCGTTCTTCACCACATCGCCAACCAGCGTGGTGCTCGATGGCTCGCCGACGATGCACCAGTCCAGCCGTTCGTTGCGGGCGGCCAGGCGCTCGACCACCGCCTTGGTGCCGTGGTGGGCCGGGCCTTCTTCGTCGCTGGTGATCAGGAAGGCGACCGAACCCCGGTGATCCGGGTGATCGGCGACGAAACGTTCCGCCGCGACCAGCATGGCCGCCAGGCTGCCTTTCATGTCTGCGGCGCCGCGGCCGTGGAGCATGCCTTGCTCGTCGATGACCGCGTCGAACGGGGCGATCTGCCAGGCCTGCGTCGGTCCGGTCGGCACCACGTCGGTGTGGCCGGCGAAGCACAGGACCGGGCCGTCCTGCGTGCCATGGGTTGCCCAGAAGTTATCCACGTCCTCGATGCGCATCGGCTCCAGCTTGAAACCGGCCTGGCCCAGGCGCTGCATCATCAGTTTCTGGCAATCGGCATCCAGGGGCGTGACCGAAGGGCGGCGAATCAGGTCGCAGGCGAGCTGCAGCGTGGGCGAAAGGTCGGCGGCGGCCGTCATGGAAACTCCGGAAACAGGGGGGGCAAAGGGGCGATATGGTAAAGCAAAAACGCATGGGCCAACACCGCACGGCGGCTGGCGGCGCTTTTGCCTCCCGCGACCTACATCGCTGTGCGCGTGATCGTTGGGTGTGGCGGCCGATCTCTCATGTTGTGACCAACGCCTGGCCATCACCATGCCGCTCGCTCCACGTGCTTCACCCAAACGCACAGAACGAGAGAACAAGATGAAGACCCGTACCCGCATCACCCTGCTCGCCACGCTGCTCACCTCTGTTGCCACGGCAGTCGCCGCGCCGTCGGTGGACATCACGGTCACCGGTTCGATCGTGCCGGGCGGTTGTACACCCACCCTGAGCAACGCGCTTTTCGATCACGGACGTCTGTATACCCGCGACCTGCTTGCCGCAGCGCCTACCGTCCTGCACGACCGTGCCCGCACCTCGACGTTGAACATAAATTGCGAGAGCGCTACCGCTTATGCGCTTCGTGCCGTGGACAACCGCGCCGATTCAGTGCTGGACAACAATGACGGCAGCCGTTTCGGTCTGGGCTTGACCACCAACAATGAAAAAATCGGCTCCTACAGGCTACGCGTCGAGCCCGAGGGGTCGACCCTGGATGGCGAGCCGGCCCTGCTGCTGCTCGGCAGCCCCTCGGGCAGAGTGTGGTCTCCCGCCGAACGCCGCGGGCGCAGCTTGCGCAACGACGGCCGGTTGATCGGCCTCACCAGCCGCAGCGTCGAAGGCGGCGGGCCCATGGCGGCAAAGAACGCCGCGCTGACCTTGACGTCCTACCTGACCATCGCGCCGACCGACAGCCTGACGCTGGACGACGAAGTGCCTTTGGCCGGGGTCGCTACCCTTGAGCTGTTCTACCTGTAGAAAGACCGACCTGCACGAAGGCTTCTTTGCAGGACAACTTCTTTGCAGGAAAAGATTTGTCTTCCTTCAGAAATTTCCTCTTCCAAAGGGGAAAATTCCCCTCCAGCCTGAAGAGCGTGACCGGTCCCGTGCCGGTTCGCTCATCAGACAGCGAGGGAAAACGTCATGCAACCTACCTCTCGAATACTGGCTGCCGTCCTGGCGCTGGGCTTTGCTGCGCCTGCTTTCTGTGCTTCCACCGTGGATATCCTGGTCACCGGGACGCTGATTCCCAGCGCCTGTACGCCCATCCTGAGCGTCGGCACGCTGCACTTCGGCACCGTCAGCTCGGCCGACCTGCACCCCGAGCGGCACACTGCCCTGATCGAACACGCGCCGACCCTGACGATTCAGTGCGGCACACCGACGTTGTATGGCCTGCGCCTGGTGGACAACCGCGCAGGTTCAGCCTACGACTCGGGCCATGCCGGCCCGCTGGGCATGGGGTACACGGCGGCCGATGAGCCGATCGGCGCGTATCACCTGGAAGTCGACCCGGCGCGTTCGACGATCGATGGTCGTCGCGCATTTCTCAGTCTCGGTGATCGCACCGGCAGCCTGTGGAGTACCTCGACCGCCCAGCCCACGGCGCTGCCTACCGACGGCAGTCTGTTGGGGCTGGTCGACCGTGTCGGCGTGGACACCGGCGCCGTCGTGGCGCAGGTCGCCCAGCTGGGTATTCGGGCCCACGGCGTCATCGCTCCTGCGCGCACCCTGACCCTGACCGATGTCGTGCCGCTGGACGGCCATGTCACTTTGGAACTGGTCTACCTGTAGGCCTGCTCTACAGGTAGATGATCTCCAGAGTGGCCGAGCCGTCGATCGGCGTTTCCTGACGCAGGTCCAGCCCCCGCGCAGGGGCCAGGTGCAGTTCGACGGTCAGCGGCAGTGACAGGCCCGACCAGGCACCCGGGGCGGCAGCCGATGTCGATTGCCGCCCGAGCGAGGTGGGTTGGCCGTCGTTGCGCAGCAAGCCTGCGGGGTCCGGTCGCCAGGTCTGGGCAGAGGCGTCTCCGAGCACGGGGTATGCGCTGCTGCCGTCACGACCGATGCCGGCGCCCAGCCGAGTGGTGAACCCGCCCAGGGCCTGACCCGCCGCCGTGCGGCCGATGCCGAACAAGGTCGGGGCAGCCGCCGAGAGCTGATCGCTGACCGAGCCGGCCCGGTTGTCCACGGCGCGGATGGCGAAGCGGGTAGGTGCATCGCAGTCCACTTCCAGCACCGTCTGCCGACTGAACGTCGTGACCGATTCGCGTTGCAGCTCGCCCACGCCAATGCGGCCGAAGTTCACGTTCGCGTTGCCCGCCAGGGTGGGGCGGCACGCCGCCGGGGCGAACCCGGCCCGCACCCGCAATGGCTGGTGCTGACCGACGATGTCGAAGCTGCCGCTGGCCGACAGCTCATGTGCGTCGCCGGCGCTCAGTACGGTGGGCGCGAGCGTGGCCTGCAGTTCGATCTGCGCGTGCAAGCGTTTGCCCTTGACTGCGCGGCCGCCCCGCATGGGTTGCAGGGGCTGGTCACCTTCCAGCGCCGCAACCTCGTTGCTGGTTGAAACCTGCAGTACAGTGCCGGTTACCTGGCCCCACTGTACGGGCTGATCGTCGACCGATGCCTGCAGTACGCTCAGACGGTAGGTGCCCTGGGCACCCAAGGCAAAACCCTGGGGCAAGCGCGGGCCCGCCCGATAGGCAAGCGTCAGATCCTGTTCCGTTTTGCACACCAGGCTCAGGCTGAGTCGACGCGGCGGCAACGGTACTGAGTCGGACACCACCTGCACCGTCGTGCGATTGAACTGACCCAGGTCGATGTCGGCGGGGCTCAGGGACAGGCTGCATCCCTGCGCCCATGCCGGCAATGGCGCAGCCAAGGCTGTGGCCAGCAGCGCTGCCGAGAAGGTGCAACGACTCATGATTCGCTCTCCTGAACGCGGCACTGCGCCACGGCCTGCTCGTAATAGGCTTCCGCATCGGCGCTGGCGGCTAGTTCGAAATGCAACCGACAGGGCTGCTCGTCCACCGTGCGGCTCCACAGTTGCGGGCTCGCATGGACATTGGGCACGAAGACCGCGCCGTCTGCCTGTACCAGCGTGACCAGTTGGCCCTGTGCATCGGTGACGCCCGTACCGCGGTTGAGGCGCCGCCCGGCCTCGTCCTGCACCTCAAGGAGCAGGCGTCGGGTGACCTCCACGCCAAACGTGATCCGCGGCACGGCGCCCCGCGCGGCCTGGAGGGTGGCGGCGCCTTGATGCACGTCGACGTTGCGCGGTAACGAGGCGGTGGCCACCTGTACGTTGCTGCGGCCGAACGGGGCCAGTTGCGGCAACACGGCACGGCCGTTGCGGTCGGTCCAGACACTGCCGCCGGGGGTATCGATCTGCACATCCGCGACATTTTCCAGGGTCAGCAGGCCGAAGGTGTCCTGCAGTGGGTAGGGCGACAGGGTGACGCCATCTTCGTGCAGCACCACCGCACCGCGTGCAGCGCCGCTGTAGCCCTGTCGGCCGCGGCCGTAGCTGGCATAGCCGACGTCCAGCTGACTGGCCTGGGTCAGCCGCGATACGCCACCGTTGTAGCTCACCTCGCCGGTGCGGCTGGCACGTTCGGCGGCGACTCGGTACTGGGTGCGCTCGTCCCAGCGGCCTTGCACACCGCTGCCCAAGCGGATGCCGGTGCTGTCGTTGCGGACGGTCGAGCGCCAGTTCAAACCGTCGCTCAAGGGCAGGCTGGCGCTCACATACAGGGCATTGCCCAAACCACCGTCACCGGCGAGCTGCCATTGTCCGGTAGCGGTCAGCGACACGGGGCCCAGCCGTCGTCCCCAATTGACCTGGGCCCGGCTGGAGCGTTGCCCGTCGAAAGCCGTGGTGGTGGACCAGGTGCCGCTCAGGCTGCCTGTCCAGGGATGGGTCCAGGCCAGGCCGAAGGCGTACTGGTCACGCTGGCGGCTGCTCTGGTCAGCAGGCTGGTCCCAGGCACTGTCGATCAATTCCCGATAGCCGACCGTCTGCCGATTGGCACTGAGCAGGGCCGACCAGCGATCGCTGAGCTGCTGATTGAGGCTGATGCTGCCCTGCAGTCCGCGCTCGTCGGACTCGCTGGCGTGGGCGGCCTGCACCACGCCCTGCACTCGGGAGCCGGACCAGGGCTCCAGGTTCAATCCTGCGCCGCCGGCGTTGTAGCCTTGGGCGATCAGGGCGCCGCCACTGACACTGGCGGCGGGGGCCAGCGGATAGCTGCCGCCCGCGCTCAATACCCAAGGCTCCTGGGTGCTGCGACCGCTGTCGCGCAGCTGTCCGATGCCCAGGGCGAAGCCCCGTGAAGGCAGGTCCAGGCCCAAGGTGGCGGCCAGAACGGTAAAGGTACGCCGTTCGCCATCGGCCTCGATCACCGTGACATCCAGGTCTCTGCGCCGATCCAGCTGGGGAATGTCGCTCAACTCGAAGGGACCGGCCGCCACCACGGTGGAATAGATCAATACGCCGCCCTGGCGGACGTCCACCCGCGCCTGGGTAGCCGCGATGCCCTGCACCCGAGCACCACTGCCCCGGCCGCTGAGCGCAGGTTCGCTCATCCACTGCGCCCCGGTGACGCGTGCGCCGGCGAGCACCGGATTGCTCAGGTTGATCTGGCCCAGCTGCAGCATCGCCTGCTGTTCGCTGAAGGTGCGCTGGGCATAGGCTTCCATGTGTTGCAGGTTCGCCTTGCCCTGCACCGAGCTGTAGAACTGACGGCTGCGCATGATCCAGTCACCGGCGTTGATTCCAGCCTCGGTGTTGGCCGACAGAAATCGGCTGCGTTGGCCGTCGAACTGGTTGTACAGGCCCTGCACGTCATAGTTGAGCAGGCCGGCAACGCCACCCTGGGTGAAGGCCGAGAGGTCGGCGGCAGCGGTGCGTAGCGCTGGAGCGGGCACCAGCAGCCTGACTTCGCCGGCTTGTGGCAGAAGCTCGATCAGGCTCTGCGGAAATTGCTCGACGAATTCGCCACAACCGGGCCCGACGTCGACCAGTTCGCCGGCATTGCGCACGGCTTGGTCGATACACAGCGTGCCTGCAGCGTCGAACTGGGCCTGGACAATGCCCTTGGGTTGGCCGTTGACCGACAGTCGCACGGCATGCACGCCTTCGGTGAACCGCGCGGTCTGGCTCAGGTAGGCGGCCAGGCTGGGGTCGATGCCGCGCAGGCGCAGGGTTTCGCTGTCGAACGGCGTTGCGGTTGCAGCCTGGGTGTACAGCACCAGTGTGAGGGCGGAAAGGGTGCTACGCAGGGCCGCCTTCATCAAGGCGCGCCCTGGTTCAGGGTCGCCTCATGGGTGCCCACGGCGAAACCGTACACAGTGGCGGGGGTGAAAAGGATCTGCCCATCGGCAGCGGCCGACGCATTGCCAGGCAGGGTCAGCGTATCGCCGGGCAATACGTAGCTGCGTGGCAGTTGCCAAGGGGTCTGGCTCGGCAGGCTGTGCAGTTCCTGAGCCAGGCGCACCACATAGGGGGTGGGGTTGGAAACCGCCAGCCGACCTTCATGCAGCGACCAGCGCAGGCCTTTCCAGGGTTCGGCATTCTTTGCCAGGCCTTTGGGGTGGAGGATCACCGGCAGGTTCTGCCGTACGTTCACCGAAACCCGGGCTTCACCCGGTTTGCCTGGCTCGTTGTTCTGCTCCAGGCCCTCGAAGATGACCCTTTTCAAGCGTTGGGTGGTCAGCGGTTCGGGGTTGGACAGGATGAAGCGCACCAGTTGTGATGCGCCGGCCTCGACTCTCGACAAGGGCGGGGTGACGAACAGCAGCGATGCGCTGTCCTCGGGGATGTTTTCCAGGGTGACGTGCAGCAACGCAGGGTTCGGGTCGCTGTTGGTGACCTTGATGGCTGCTTCGGCCTCACCCTCGTAGACGATGACCACCGAGGTTTCGGGGATCATCCCGTCGGCGTGAAGGCTTGTGCTGCAGGCCAGCAGGGCAGCGATGCCAAGGGACGGAAACAGGACGGGGGTGCGGCGGTTCATCGGGTTCTCCAGGCAAGGAACGCAATGGGTCGAGTGCGCCCACGCCTTCCTCGGCACCGAGGTGCCAGGAAGATCGTGTGGGGGCTTGGGAGGGCAGCGGTACTCTAAAAGCAATCCGTCGGTTCACGACGCCGACCTTTCAGCAAGAGCGGGCAGAAAGGGTTGCAGGCGTCGTAGGACGGATTCGCGCGAGGCTCTGCAGATAGAGGAACCGCCGCAACGCCGAGGATTTACAGGTACACGACTTCGATCGTAGCGGCACCGTCGAGGGCGACCTCGTCGGTCAGGGTCAGCCCTTTTGCCGGAGCCATCACCAACGTTGAAAGCAGACTGAAGGTCGCATCCTTGATGGCCAACGGTTGGGTGATCGGGCCTGCAGTGTCATGGAAGCCCAGCAACTCGCCGTTGTTGCGAATGGCCCTGTTAGCGCTTGCAGCGTTGCTCCATCTGGAGCCGGCCGCATCGCCGACGGAAACAAATGTTGGTTTGCCGTCGATAAGCGATTTGGTGGGATGAACATCCAGGTAATGCGCACCGAGTTTTTCACCTGCCGGGGTGAGCCCCAGGCCGTAGGGACCTACGTACATGTTGTAATGGGCAACGGTGTCGGCACGGTTATCGGTACCGCGAATGGCGTAGACCGTGGGGGCGGTGCAGCTCACGCTCAACGTGCCCCATTTCCCGGTAGGGATAATCGTCGGCTTGTCGGTATTCAAGTCGGCTTTCGAGATCTTGCCATGATTGAAATCGGCGATGCTCAAGGTCGGCGTACAGGCCGCTGGCACAATGGAGCCGGTGACGGTCATGTCCACGGTGGACGCTGCCATGGCAGCAGGCAACGCGACCAGCAGCGCGGCGCCGGTCAGCAGGCGAGATGATAGGTTCATGAAACACTCCCAGGTTGGCTAAGAAACGTTGCACATTGCAACGTCGCCAACTCTAGGGTCGGTCGAACAGCCGGTAAGTGAGCCGATTCAGAAGTTTTCGGTGAAACTTCCTAGCTGATTTCCACCGCCAAACAGGAATTTGCCTCTCACCGTAGGAGCGGTCATTGGCCGCGAAGCAGGCGCCGCGGTGCGTCTGGCGGACCGCAATGCGTCCTTCGCGGCCACGGACCGCTCCTACGGCGCAGTTGGGTCAGATTTTCTGCGCGATCCAGATGGTGTGGCGGGTGCCTTTGTTGCCGTGGGCGAACACTTGCACTTCTTCGGCCTTGAAGCCGGCCTTGCGCAGTTTGTCGCTGAACTGCCGGTCGGCGCTGGCGGACCATACGGCGAGCACGCCCTTGGGCCGCAGTGCCTTGGCGCAGGCATTGAGGCCGCCGGCCGAGTACAGCCAGCTGTTGGCCTTCTGGGTCAGGCCTTCAGGGCCGTTGTCGACGTCCAGCATGATGGCATCGAAGCCGGCCGGCTCGGCCTGCAGGACCTTGGCCACGTCCTCCATGCGGATGACGGTGCGCGGATCGGCCAGCGGGTTACCGGCTTTTTCGCCCAGCGGGCCGCGATTCCATTCGACCACGCCTGGGACCAGCTCGGCGACCACCACCTCTGCGGTCTTGCCCAAGTGCTTGAGTGCCGACGCCAACGTGAAGCCCATGCCCAGCCCGCCGATCAGCACCCGCGAGTTCGGCCGCCCGGCCACCTTGCGGCAGGGAATTTCGGCCAGAGCGTCTTCGGAACCGTGCATGCGGGTGTTCATCAGTTGGCCGCCGTCACCGCCCTGGATCTTGATGACGAAGTCTTCGCCGTACTCGAACAGGCAGAGCGCACCGCCGTTGTCGGGGATCGGTGTGGTGTCGAGCAGTACGAAGCGTTTCATCGGTCAATCTCGGAGGGAGGACAAGGGGGTGCCATGGTAGTAGCCTGTGTCATCGGAACAGGCAGTCTGGCCTTGGGGTGTTCAATGAAGTTGCGCAGTGTATCGGTCTTTGCATGTGTTGCCCTGTGTGCCGGTGTGGTATCGGCCTCGTCGCTGCCGCCGGGTTCGCCGGGTACACCCACGCCAACGCCCTATCCACAGGTCACCGTGCCGCCCACCCACGGCGGCGAGGGCATGAACGGATCGCCGCCCTTGCTGCCGCCCATTCCATTGCCCGCACCACCCAGGGCCGACAACGTGCCCGAACCTGTCCGCCAGGATACCCCGCCCACCCCGGTCAAACCCAAACCTCCCGGCGGTTGATCGTGTTTTTCCTGGCCGACCGCATTCACCGCCGACGCGGCTCGCGCCGCTGCTACAGGGGTTCGCGCACGCTGCATGAACCGCAGCGTCCGGCATACCACGGTCCCTGTAGCAGCGGCGCGAGCCGCGTCCGGGGTCACCGCGTTTCCTCAGGCACACCGCATCAAGATTGCTTGGCTGTCCCCAGGGCCTTGAGAACGAAGGCGTATTCAAGGGCTACGTCGCGCAGCCCCTGATAACGACCGCTCATGCCGCCATGCCCGGCGCCCAGTTCGGTCTTGAGCAGCAGCAGGTTCTTGTCGGTCTTGCACGCCCGCAGGCGCGCCACCCACTTCGCGGCTTCCCAATACTGCACGCGGCTGTCGTTGTACCCAGCAATCACCAGCAGGTGCGGATACGCCTGCGCGGTGACGTTCTCATAGGGCGCATACGCCTTGATCCGTGCATGCACCTCGGGCTCCTGCGGGTTGCCCCACTCGTCGTACTCGGTCACCGTCAACGGCAGGTCGGGGTCGAGCATGGTGTTGAGCACATCGACGAACGGCACCTCGGCCACCGCCGCCTGGAACAGCTCCGGCCGCTGGTTCAACACGGCGCCGATCAACAGCCCACCCGCGCTGCCACCGCTGATCACCAACTGCTCGGCGCGGGTCAAACCCTGCTCGATCACGTGTTCGGCACAGGCGATGAAATCGCTGAAAGTATTGCCCTTGTGCTCCTGCTTGCCAGCGCGATACCACGCCTCGCCCAGTTCGCCGCCGCCGCGCACATGGGCGATGGCGAAGGCGATGCCACGGTCCAGCAGGCTCAACCGTGCGTGGGAAAACCACGGGTCCAGGCTCTCGCCATAGGCACCGTATCCGTACAGGTACAGCGGCGTGGGCTGCCCGGCGAAGTCCTTCTTCACCACCAGGCTGATCGGCACCTGGGTGCCGTCCGCGGCGGTGGCCCAGAGCCGTTGGCTGACATAGTCGTCGGCATCGAACGCGCCCAGCACCGGGGTCTGCTTGAGCACCACCTGCGCGCCGTCGCGCAGGCTCAACTGGCGCACCTGCCCAGGCCGATTGAGCGCCTCGTAGCGTAGGCGAATCTGCTCGCTGGCGAACTCCAAGCTGTCGGAAACGTACAGGCTGTACGCGGCATCGGGCAGTTGCACCGGATACGGCGCTTGTCCCTGGGCATGCACTTCGATGATCGGCAAGCCGCGCGCGCGCAGGCTCAAGGTGAAGGCTGCGGCATTGAGGGTCACGCCTTCGAGCATCACCTCGTCGCGGTGCGCGATCAGCGTTTGCCACTGCTCGCGGGTCGGCGCCGTGCCGTTGTCGGCTGCCTGGTACAGGGCGAAATTGATACCTTCCTGGTTGCTGCGGATGAACCAGGTCCAGGCACCGTCGAGCTGGCCGTGGTCGGGGTAGTACTCATGGTGCTCGACCCGTGGCGCCAGGCAGGCGAAGTCACCGCTGGGCTGCTCGGCATCCAGCACCCAGGCCTCACTGGTGGTCTTGCTGTTGAGCAGCAGGATCAACTGGCGCTCGGAGCTGGCGCGGTAGCAATGCAGGAAGAAACGCCCGTCGAGCTCCTCGAAGACCTGCTCGGCACCCTCGCTGCCTAAGGTATGGCGGTGCAGCCGATAGGGGCGATGGGTCTCGTCCAGTTCGCCGAAGAACAGCGTCTGGCTGTCGTTGGCCCAGGTCATGCTGCCGTCGCAGTCATCGAAGGGCAACTCGGCCACGGCCCCGGTGGCCAGCTCCTTGACGAACAGCCGGTAGACCTCGTCGCCGCTGGTGTCCAGGCTGTAGGCCAGACGCTGGTGGTCGGGGCTGACGTTGAACGCGCCCATGGACAGGAAGCCGCCGTCTGCCAGCACGTTGGGGTCCAGCAACAATTGCTCGGAGTGCTCCTCGACCTGGCTCGAGCCATCGGCCGGACGCGCGCAGCGATAGTGCCGCGGGTACTCGTCACCCGCCGTGGTGCGGGTGTAGTACAACCAGGGTCCCCAAGGGGAGGCGAGGGACAGGTCGGTTTCGCGAATGCGCCCCTTGATCTCCTCGAACAACTGCTCGCGCAGTTCGGCCTGGTCGGCGAGCTGCGCTTGCTGCCAGGCATTCTCGGCCTTGAGGTGGTCGAGCACGTCGGCGCGGTCGCGTACCTGCAGCCAGGCGTAGGGATCGGCGCCGGGAGCGACGTGGGCGATAGGGGCGGCGGTTGGCTGGGACATGAGCGGCTCTCTTGGCGCAGGCGTTGACGGCACGTGCCGGTGGGCACGACAACAGCAGCGCCTGGCAGGCGAAAAGCCGTTATCATAAGCGCCTATTTGCCTGCCATGCCACGGACACCATGACCGAGAACGACTATTTCCTCGCCTGGGGTATCTACGCCTTCGCCGCCTTGGGCTGCATTCTGGTGTGGTTTCGCATCACCCGCTGGATGTGGCGCTACCTGCGCGAGCCACTTCGCCTGCTGGGCGTGGTGCTGTTGCTGACGCCCACGGTGGTCGACCCGGCCCGCGACCTGCTGGCCCCGGCCGTCGCCATCAGCACGCTGGAACTGCTTTTCAAGATGGGCGGCAGCGCCTGGGGCGCGATTTCCGATCTGACCATGGCGGCGGTGATCGCCCTCGGTGTGTACGTGATCTTCGCCCTGGTGCGCCTGCCGTTCCTGCGCAAGGCCGAGGCGCGCCGTCGGGCGCAAGCCCAGGCCCAGGCGGACGCTGCCGCGCAACGCGATGACGATGGCGAAGCGCTCGCGCAGCGCGTCGACGATCGCGAACAGCGCCACGTCCCGCCACCGCGGGAAAACCTGCGTGTCGAACCGCGCATCTGAATCCACGCCCATCGTCTCGAGTACCGTGCATGTGTGAACTTCTGGGCATGAATGCCAACGTACCGACCGATATCGTTTTCAGCTTCACCGGCCTGATGCAGCGCGGCGGCCGTACCGGGCCGCACCGCGACGGCTGGGGCATCGCCTTCTATGAAGGCCGCGGCCTGCGCCTGTTCCAGGACCCGACCGCCAGCAGCGAATCGGAAGTGGCGCAGTTGGTGCAGCGCTATCCGATCAAGAGCGAAGTAGTCATCGGCCACATTCGTCAGGCCAACGTCGGCAAGGTCTGCCTGGCCAATACTCACCCGTTCGTGCGTGAGCTATGGGGGCGCAACTGGTGCTTCGCCCACAACGGCCAACTGGCCGGTTTCGATCCGCGTGCCGATTTCTACCGCCCGGTGGGCGACACCGACAGCGAAGCGGCTTTCTGTGATCTGCTCAACCGCGTGCGTGACGCCTTTCCCGAGCCGGTCGAGTTCGAACGGCTGCTGCCCATCCTCGTGCAGGCGTGCGAGCAGTACCGTGGGCAAGGCGTGTTCAACTGCCTGCTCAGCGACGGTGACTGGCTGTTCTGCTTCTGTTCGACCAAGCTGGTGCACATTACCCGGCGGGCACCTTTCGGCCCGGCACGGCTCAAAGACGTGGACGTGATCGTTGATTTCCAGGCCGAAACCACGCCTGACGATGTGGTGACGGTGATCGCCACCGAACCCCTCACCGAGAACGAAACCTGGAACCGTTACGAGCCCGGCAATTGGGGCCTGTGGCGCCAGGGTGAATGCGTGGCCACCGGACAGGCGCAGCCGGCCTAGTCTGCCTGTTCGCCTGGAACGACCGACAAGAAGCACCGTGGCGCTGCCACCCTAGACCGAGAGAACCTTCATGCTGCGAAGCTACCTGCGACTTGTGCTGTTTGCCGTCGGCCTGCTGGTGGGTGTGCAAGTGCCCGGCGTGATCAACGACTACGCCCAGCGGGTCGAAGCCCATCGCCTCGAGGCGCAACAGAGCCTGCGCGGTTTCAGCGAAACCGCGCAGCGTTTCTTCAATGGTGACCTGCAGGCACTGGTGGCGCATTACCGCGCCAGCGAGGATCCGGTGTTCCGCAGCGACGCCGCCAGTATCGGCGCGTTGCTGGCCCGCAACCAGCTGCTGGAGCGTGAGTGGCAGGCGTTGCAGGGACCCTGGTATGAAAAAGCCTGGCATGTGCTGGCCAAGGCCGATCCGCAACTGCGCCAGGAAACCCTGAACGGCTACAGCTACCAGGTGCTGCTGGCGCCGGAAGCGATTGCCTGGGGCATCGCCTGCGCGCTGCTGCTGGCCTGGGTCGTGGAAAGCATCATCCTGTTCATCGGCTGGACCCTGTGGTTCGGCCGTCGCCGCGCCAAACCCGTGCCCGAACCCCTGGTACGTCGCGAACGCTAGACCGCGACCCTGCGCGCATCACCCGTCACTTGGCCAGGTAGCGCATCCCGTCTTCCAACCCGCTCAGGGTCAGCGGGTACATGCGCTCTTCCACCAGCTCCCGAATCAGGTGGGTGGAGGCCGTGTAACCCCAGGTGTCCTGCGGATAGGGATTGATCCAGATGAGTTTCCTGTAGGTCTGCACGAAACGCTGCAACCACACCAACCCCGGCTCCTCGTTCCAGTGCTCGACACTGCCGCCCGGATGAGTGATTTCATAGGGCGCCATGGCCGCATCGCCGATGAACACCACCTTGTAGTCAGGGCCGTACTTGTGCAGCAGGTCGTGGGTGCTGATGCGCTCGGCGTTGCGTCGGTGGTTGTCCTTCCAGACCGTTTCGTAGACGCAGTTGTGAAAGTAGAAATATTCCAGGTGCTTGAACTCGGTGCGACAGGCCGAGAACAACTCCTCGCAGACCTTCACATGGGCGTCCATCGAACCGCCGATGTCGAACAGCAGCAACAGTTTGACGTTGTTGCGCCGCTCGGGGCGCAGCTGGATGTTGAGCAAGCCGCCGTCGCGTGCGGTGTGGTCGATGGTGCCGTCGATGTCCAGCTCGTCGGCCGCACCCTGCCGGGCGAACTGGCGCAGTCGGCGCAGTGCCACCTTGATGTTGCGCGTGCCCAGCTCGACGCTGTCATCCAGGTTGCGGTATTCGCGCTGGTCCCACACCTTTACGGCCTTGCCCTGGCGTTCGCCGGCATCGCCCACGCGGATGCCCTCGGGGTTGTAGCCACCCGAACCGAACGGGCTGGTGCCACCGGTGCCGATCCACTTGCTGCCGCCGGCGTGCCGACCTTTCTGCTCTTCCAGGCGCTGCTTGAAGGCTTCGATCAGCTTGTCCAGCCCGCCCAGGGACTGGATCTGCGCGCGCTCCTCGGCACTCAGCGAGCGCTCGAACTCCTTGCGCAACCATTCTTCCGGAATCAGCGCTTCAAGGTGTTGATCGAGGTTCTGCAGGCCATTGAAGTAGGCCGAAAACGCCCGGTCGAATTTGTCGAAGTGGCGTTCATCCTTGACCAGGATCGCCCGCGCCAGGAAGTAGAACTCGTCCATGTCGGCGAACGTCACCCGTTGCTCCAGGGCGTTGATCAGGTCAAGCAACTCGCGCACCGACACCGGCACCTTGGCCGCGCGCATTTCATTGAACAGGTTGAGCAGCATGGCGGACGCTCTCGCAGTCGGAAAGAGGGAATCAGCGGTTGCCGCGCCGGCTCATGAAGGCCAGGCGTTCGAGAAGCTGCACGTCCTGTTCGTTCTTGACCAGGGCACCGGCCAGCGGTGGAATCGCCTTGGTCGGATCGCGTTCGCGCAGCACGGCTTCACCGATGTTGTCGGCCATCAACAGCTTGAGCCAGTCGACCAGTTCGGAGGTGGAGGGCTTCTTTTTCAGGCCCGGCACCTTGCGCACATCGAAGAAGACGTCCAGGGCCTCGGCTACCAGGGTTTTCTTGATGTCGGGGTAGTGTACGTCGACGATGCGTTGCAGGGTCGCGCGGTCGGGAAAGGCGATGTAGTGGAAGAAGCAGCGACGCAGGAACGCATCGGGCAGCTCTTTTTCGTTGTTGGAGGTAATGATGATGATCGGGCGATGGCGAGCCTTGATGGTTTCGTCGGTCTCGTAGACGTAGAACTCCATCTTGTCGAGTTCCTGCAGCAGGTCGTTGGGGAACTCGATGTCGGCCTTGTCGATTTCATCGATCAGCAGGATGACCCGTTCATCAGCTTCGAAGGCCTCCCACAGCTTGCCTTTCTTGAGGTAGTTGCGCACGTCGTGGACCTTGTCCACACCCAGCTGCGAATCGCGCAGACGGCTGACCGCGTCGTACTCGTACAGGCCTTGGTGGGCCTTGGTGGTGGACTTGATGTGCCAGGTGATCAGCCGCGCACCGAAGGACTCGGCCAGTTGCTCGGCCAGCATGGTCTTGCCGGTGCCTGGTTCGCCCTTGACCAGCAAGGGCCGCTGCAGGGTGATCGCGGCATTGACCGCCAGCTTGAGGTCGTCGGTGGCAACGTAGGCGGGGGTGCCTTCGAACTTCATGGGGCTGTCCTCGTGAATCAGGTGTTGGGGGTCGACTATAGCGCGGTGTGTCGATTATGGCCCCTTCGCGGGCAGAGCCCGCTCCCACAAGGGCCGGTGCAGTTCAAAATCCTGTGGGAGCGGGCTCTGCCCGCGAAGAGGCCAGTCCAGCCACAGCATTTGCACACGACCTTGTGGGAGCGGGCTCTGCCCGCGAAGAGGCCAGTCCAGCCACAGCATTTGCATCTGACCTTGTGGGAGCGGGCTCTGCCCGCGAAGAGGCCAGTCCAGCCACCCACCTCATTCCTGCTTGGGCGGCGCCTGTTCATAGCGTGCGTTGAACGCCTGCACGAAGCCGTTGCGCAGGATCTGCCAGAACGCCTGCAGCGGGCTGATGTCCTGGCGATGCACGTTACCGCTGAGTTCGACCCGGGTCGCGAACTGGTTCTGCGACTGGTTCTTGAGCACCGTCTCGGTCCCACCGACCACCGCCTCCCAGATCGAACGGAAGAAACCCTTGTCCTTGTTTTCCACGTCCTGCTGCCAGTTGAACACATCGACGTTGTGCAGCAGCGGCTTGATGTAGCCACTCAGGCGGGCATTGTCGGCATCTGCCTCGATCACGATATCCCCGCTACCGGCGTTGAAATCGAACTTGCCATAGGCACCGGAGAAGTCATTGAGCCGACGCAACTCGATCCCGGTGGCACGCAGGCGGAATTCGAAATCTTCGAAGTTGCTGAACGGATCGAACGTCGCGGTGCTTTCCACCGGAGCCTGGCCGAACAGCTTGGCATGGCCTTCGAAACGCGCATCGCGCTTGCCTTCCAGGTCTTCCACATTGGTCAGGTTGTAGAGGCTGGCGTTGACCTGGTTGGCGCTGATGTTGACCTGGGGTTTGGACGAGAAATTGCGGAAGCTGATCTTGCCGTCGTTGACCCGCACCTCGTTCAAGGTGATCGGCAGCAGCTTGTTCATCTGGTCGCGCCAGTCGGTGCCGGCACCGGTCTGGGTGGCCTGTTTGTTGGCGCCACCGTCGACGAAGTTAAGCTCCGGGCGCAGGAATTCCACCCGTGCTACCACCGCGTGGTCGTACCACAGGGCGTGCCAGCTCACGGCGATGTCGATCACCGGCGCGTCGAGCAACGGTACCGGCACCTTGCCGCTGGTCTTGATGATCTGCAGGCCATTGATCTGATAGGCGCCGCGCCACCAGGCTAGGTCGACGTCGCTGACGCGGCCCTTGTATTCGCCCATGTCGGCGAGCTTGTCGTTGAGGTAGTCGCGCACCAGGTAGGGCAGGGCGATGTGCAGGGCGAGCACCAGTACAACCAGGCCGGTGAAGGTCCAGAGCGGCCAGCTGTAGCGACGTTTCATGGCAGAATCTCCCGAACGATGGTTAGCCATTGACTGTCCACAGTCTCATCCGTTCGCTGGACTCGCCCCCATCGCGGGCTTAACCTTGGATTTTTCCTGCTGCAGCACAAGGACCTTTTCGCCATGAGCCGCATTTACGCCGACAACGCCCACTCCATCGGCAACACGCCGCTGGTGCAGATCAACCGCATCGGCCCGCGCGGGGTGACCCTGCTGGCCAAGATCGAGGGGCGCAACCCCGGCTACTCGGTCAAGTGCCGCATCGGCGCGAACATGATCTGGGACGCGGAAAGCTCGGGCAAGCTCAAACCGGGCATGACCATCGTCGAGCCCACCTCGGGCAATACCGGCATCGGCCTGGCCTTCGTGGCCGCCGCGCGCGGCTACAAGCTGATGCTGACCATGCCCGCGTCCATGAGCCTGGAGCGGCGCAAGGTGCTCAAGGCGCTGGGGGCCGAACTGGTCCTGACCGAGCCGGCCAAGGGCATGAAGGGTGCCATCGAAAAGGCCGGCGAGATCGTCGCCAGCAACCCCGAGCTGTATTTCATGCCGCAGCAGTTCGACAACCCGGCCAACCCTGCCATCCATGAGAAGACCACCGGCCCGGAAATCTGGAACGACACCGACGGCGCCGTCGATGTGCTGGTGGCCGGCGTGGGGACCGGCGGGACCATCACCGGCATCTCGCGCTACATCAAGCAGGTTCAAGGCAAGTCGATCCTCAGCGTGGCGGTCGAGCCGCTGACCTCGCCGATCATCACCCAGGCCATGGCCGGCCAGGACATCACTCCCGCGCCACACAAGATCCAGGGCATCGGCGCCGGGTTCATTCCGAAGAACCTCGACCTGTCGCTGGTGGATCGTGTCGAGCTGGTCAGCGACGACGAAGCCAAGGCCATGGCGCGGCGCTTGATGCAGGAGGAGGGCATTCTCTGCGGCATTTCCTGTGGCGCCGCCATGGCAGCCGCCGCCAAGCTGGCGGAGAAGCCGGAAATGCAAGGCAAGACCATCGTGGTCATCCTGCCCGATTCGGGTGAGCGCTACCTGTCGAGCATGCTCTTCAGCGACCTGTTCACCGAGACCGAACTGCAAGCCTGACGGCAGCGGTATGTCTCACCATAGGAGCGGTCCGCGGCCGCGAAAATCACGCCGCGATGCACCTGACCCACCGCGCCGATCTTTTCGCGGCCGATGACCGCTCCTACGGGCCCGCAACGGCTGCATGCCGACCGTTGCCCCGCGCCTTTCATTTCCAGCCGGGCCCCCAGGGTTTATCATGGCGCACTGCCCATTCGAGGATCCGCTCCATGACCCTTTCCTTCGCCGCCAAGGCTGCCGTGCTGTTGCTGTTCATCGGCAGCACGCTCTACGTGCACCTGCGGGGCAAGGCGCGTCTGCCGGTGCTGCGCCAGTTCGTCAACCATTCCGCTCTGTTCGCGCCCTATAACGCCTTGATGTACCTGTTTTCCAGCGTGCCGTCCAAACCCTATCTGGACCGCAGCAAATTCCCCGAGCTGGATGTGCTCAAGGACAACTGGCAGGTCATCCGCGACGAAGCCATGCACCTGTTCGACGAGGGCTATATCCGCGCCGCCGAGAAGAACAACGACGCCGGCTTCGGCTCGTTCTTCAAGAAAGGCTGGAAGCGTTTCTACCTCAAGTGGTACGACAAATCATTGCCATCGGCCAACGCGCTGTGCCCCCGCACCGTGGAGTTGGTCAACAGCATTCCCAACGTCAAGGGCGCCATGTTCGCGCTGCTGCCCGGCGGCAGTCACCTGAACCCGCACCGCGACCCGTTCGCCGGTTCGCTGCGCTACCACTTGGGCCTGTCGACGCCCAACTCCGACGCCTGCCGTATTTTCGTCGACGGCCAGGAATACGCCTGGCGCGATGGCGACGATGTGATGTTCGACGAGACCTACGTGCATTGGGTCAAGAACGAGACCGAACACACTCGGGTCATCCTGTTCTGTGACATCGAGCGGCCGCTGAGCAATCGCTTCATGGCGAGCCTCAACAAGCGCGTCAGCGCGTTCCTGGGTCGCGCCACCGCGCCGCAGAACCTGGACGATGAGCGCGTCGGCGGGATCAACCAGGCATACGCCTGGAGCAAGACCTTCAGCGATCGCTTCAGCGGCAAGGTCAAGCAGTTCAAGCGCGCCAACCCCAAAGCCTACCGCGTGCTGCGCCCGGTCCTGGCGGTGGTTGTGCTGACCGCGCTGGGGTACTGGCTGTTTGGTTGATCCCAAGGGCTCCCGCACCCTGTGGGAGCGGGCTCTGCCCGCGAAGGCGTCAATATAGGCAATACACCTCCCACCCCCTGTCACACCTTGTCCAACCTCTCCACCTGAGGATGCATACGATTCGCTTTTACAACCGAATCGTAAGGAAGTTCCATGCATCCTCCACTTTCTTTGCGGCCCCTGGCCGTGATGATCGCCTTGGCCACTGCCGGGGTGGCTCGAGCCGAGCCGATCGAATTGACCGCCCCGACCGTCCTCGATGAAGTCGTGGTCACAGCGTCGGGCTTCGAGCAAAGCGTGGAGGATGCACCGGCCTCCGTCACCATCATCACCGGCGACGAATTGCGCAAGAAATCCTACAACGACCTCGGTGATGCCGTACGCAACATCGAGGGTGTGATCGTCAACGGCAGCGCCAACGAGACCGACATCTCCATCCGTGGCATGCCACCTGACTACACCCTGATTCTGGTCGACGGCAAACGCCAGAGCAGCCGCGAAACCCGGGTCAACGGCAACCGCGGCTACGAGCAGAGTTTCGTGCCACCGGCCGAAGCCATCGAACGCATCGAAGTGGTTCGCGGCCCCATGTCTTCGCTGTACGGCTCGGACGCCATCGGCGGCGTGATCAACATCATCACTCGCAAGGTCTCTCCCCAGTGGGGCGGCTCGGTATCCTACGATTACGCGGCGCGCCAGCACAGCGATCAGGGCAACGCTCGTCAGACCCAGTTCTACCTCAACGGTCCGCTGGTGGAGAAGTACCTGGGCGTACAGGTCTGGGGCCGCTACCTGGACCGCCAGGCCGACGATGACGTGGAGGTCACCAACGGCTTCACCAAGGCTGATCACAAGGACCTCACCGCGCGCCTGGCCTTCACCCCCAACGAGGACCACGACATCCTTCTGGAAGGCGGCGCCACGCGCCTGAAGAACGGCGACGGCACCAGCGTCAACTGGGCCACCCGCGAGCAGGAAAACAACCGCGACCACTACTCGCTCTCGCACCAGGGGCGCTGGGGCTGGGCGACGTCGGACGTGTCCCTGGCCTATGAAAAAGCCAGCCGCGAGGGCAAGGCCGCAGCCAATCAGCCGGAGATTCTGGGGCGCAAACCGGTGGTGGAGAACACCGTGTTCGATGCCAAGCTGGTCATCCCCACGGCCTACAACATCACCACCACCGGCCTGCAATGGAACCGGGCGCAGCTGAGCGACTGGAACCAGGGCTTGATGGACCGCCGCAACTACGAGTTCTCGGTGACCCAGAAAGCCCTGTTCGCCGAAAACGAATGGTCGGTGACCGACGATTTCGCCTTGACCACCGGCGCCCGCGTCGACGAGCACGAGCAATACGGCACCCACGTCAGCCCGCGTCTCTATGGTGTCTGGCGTGCCACTCCGGACTGGACCTTCAAGGGCGGCGTGGCGCGCGGCTTCAAGGCTCCCGAGATTCGCGCCGTGGTGCCCGGTTACGCCACCATCCGCCGCAACACCTACGTAAACCTGGGCAACCCGGACCTGAAACCGGAAACCAGTACCAACTACGAACTGTCGGCACTGTGGTCCAACCGCAATAACCTGTCGGCCGGTGCGACCGTGTTCCACAATGTGTTCAAGGACAAACTGTCCACGGAAAACACCGCGCGCCGCTGGAACGGCTACATCGTCCAGGACCGCATCAACGTCGATGAAGCGACGATCACCGGTGCCGAGGTCAACGGCCGCTGGGACATCACCCGTGCCTTTGCCGTGAAGGGCAACTACACCTACACCGATTCGGAGCAGAAGAGCGGCAGCAACGCAGGCGCACCGCTGTCGCTGACACCCGAGCACAAGGCGAACGTCAGTGCCGACTGGACCCTGTCCGACCGCGCCCAGGCGTGGGCCTCGGTCAACTACTATGGCCAGGAATACGGCACCACCCTGAGTGGCGAACCGGCGCCGGCCTACACCACGGCCGACATCGGTGGCTCGTACGAGCTGACTCGCGACATCACCCTCAAGGCGGCGGTGTACAACCTGGCCGACAAACGTCTGGATGACGACACCTACGGCACGGTCAACTACGGTCGCACGTTCTGGATGGGCACCACGCTGCGCTTCTGACACGCCAAGGGTCTATCGGAAGGATCAGCCCGGCAGCCGCACCAGGGCCGCCAGCCCCGGTGTCCGGTTTTCCAGCACCAACTCGCCGCCATGAGCCTGCACGCAGGCGCGGGCGATCGCCAGCCCCATGCCCAGGCCGCCACCGTGGCTGGGGTCGGCGCCGCCCTTGCCCAGCTGCACGAAGGGCTCGAACACCTGTTGCAGCCAAGCGGCGTCGATCCCCGGTCCGTGATCGCGAATCTCGATGCACAGCCCGCCTGACGCTTCCCGGTACAGGCGTACCTGCGCATCACCGCCATGGCGCAAGGCATTGTCGATCAGGTTGGTCAGCGCCCGCTTGAGGGCCAGCGGTCGACAGCGGCACGCCACCGGCGCTGAGCCTGGCCAGTCGATGGGCGTGCCCAGGGTCTGGTAGCGTCGAGCGAGGTCGCTGAGCACCTCACTCAGCGACACCTCGACGGTGGCCTCCTGCACCGCATCGCCGCGCACGAAGTCCAGGGTTTCGCTGACCATGGCGCGCAACTCGTCGAGGCTGTCGAGCATGTCCTGGCGCAGCTCGGGGTCTTCGAGCAACTCCACCTGCAAACGCAGCTCGGTGATGGGCGTATTGAGGTCGTGGCTCAGCGCGGCCAGCATGCGCGTGCGGCCCTCGACATGGCGGGCGATACGCTCCTGCATCACATTGAACGCCAGGGTCAGTTCCTGTGCCTCGCGCGGGCCCGACAACGGCAGCGGCGCGATCCATTCGCCCCGGCTGACGCGTTCGGTGGCCAGGGCCAGACGCTTGACCGGCGCGACGACACGGCGCATGAAAAAAATCACGATCAGCAGCACCGGGATGGTACTGACCGGCACGCTGTAGGCCAGCAGCCGGCCCCATTCATAGGCACCGGCAGGTGCCTGCTCGGCGTTGAGCTGGGTGCCGTCGGGCAGGCTCATCGAGCTGCGCAGGCGCAGGGCCTGCCAACCGGCTCGCTTGAACAGATGCTCGCGGGCCGGACCGCCGCTGCTGCGCTCCAACTGCAGGACAACCACCGCTTGGTCGGCAAGCCCCAGGCGCTGACGCACGGCCGTGGCCAGGCGTCGTTCTTCGGTGTGCATGGCAAAAGGCTGGACCTGGGCTGCGGAAGCCACCCAGAAGCGCGCGTCGGCAGTGCCCATGGCGTCGAGCAGGCGCCGGGCGTCGGCCGCCGGCAGGTCGCGCGCCGCTTGATAGGCCGTGGCCAGACGCTCGACCACCAAGGTGCGTGACAGCGGGTGTACCAGCGATCCGGTGCGCTGCAGCAACAGCATCGCGATGAGGTTGGACGCCAGCAGCGCCAGCAGCAACAGCACACCCAATTGCCGGGTCATGGTCCGTGGCCAGGCCCGGCGCAACCCCTTCATGCCGGGTACTGAACGACGTTCGCTGCCAGGCGGTAGCCACCACCCCACACGGTCTGCAACAGCATCGGCTGCAAGGCGCTGTCGGCCAGCTTGCGGCGCAGACGGCTGATTTGCCGATCGATGGCGCGATCGAACAGATCGCTGCCCGGCCGCGAGGTCAGCTCGATCAAGCGCTCGCGGCCCAGCACGGTATTGGGGTGCTCGAGAAACACTTCCAGCAAGCGGCCTTCCACGGTGCTCAAACGTACCTGGCTCTGGTCGGAGCGGGTCAGCGTGTTGCAGCCGCTGCGAAAGCTCAGGTCGGCGAACTCGAAACGACGCAAGGGGGCGGGCATCACTGACGTGGCTTCGCCGGGCGGGCCGCGCCTGCGCAGTACGCTGTGGATGCGCGCCACCAGTTCACGCGGTTCGAACGGCTTGACCACGTAGTCGTCGGCACCGGCGTCCAGCCCCTGGACACGGTCGGCGCAGGCATCGCGTGCGGTCAGCAGAATCACCGAGGCCGCCGACTTGTGCGCCAGCGCGCGACACAGCTCGAATCCATCGCCATCGGGCAGCATGACGTCGAGAATCAGCACGTCGAACACGTCCTGCTTGAGCAGCGCCCACATGCCCGCCGCATCCTCGGTGGTGCGGACGTCGAAACCGAAACGGCGCAGATAGATGGCCAGCGGCTCACGGATCTTGCGGTGGTCATCGACCACCAGCAGACGAGGAGGGGAAGGATTCATGATGGCTGCGTTCGCGGATGATTCTCATTCGGAACGCGATCTTACAGCAAGCTCGATGCCCGTGCAGCAGCGCCGGACGGGGGCGGCAGACGCCAACCCCGTCCGGCCGGTGTCACGCCTGAGCGTTCTTGAACGCCAGGCGGAACCGGTGCAGCAACGGCTCGGTGTAGCCGCTGGGTTGCTCACAGCCCTGGAAGACCAGCGCACTGGCGGCCGTGAACGCCACCGAGTTCTGGAAGTCGGCCGCCATCGGGCGATACGACGGATCCCCGGCATTCTGCTGATCGACCACGCGGGCCATGCGCTCCAGGGTTTCGACGATCTGCTCGCGGCTGACCACGCCGTGGGTCAGCCAGTTGGCCATGTGCTGGCTGGAGATGCGCAGGGTCGCGCGGTCTTCCATCAGGCCGACATCGTGGATGTCCGGCACCTTGGAGCAACCGATGCCCTGTTCCACCCAGCGCACCACGTAGCCCAGCAAGCCCTGGGCATTGTTGTCCAGTTCCTGACGGATCTCCTCGGCGCTCCACTGCGCATTGGCCACCACCGGGATGGTCAGCAGGTTGTCCAGCAACGCATCGTGCTCGGCCTTGGCGTCGATCTGCTCCAAGGTCTGCTGCACTTCGCTGACGTTGACCTGATGATAGTGCAGCGCATGCAAGGTGGCCGCAGTGGGCGAGGGTACCCAGGCGGTATTGGCACCGGCCTTGGGATGACCGATCTTCTGCACCAGCATGTCGGCCATCAGGTCGGGCATGGCCCACATGCCCTTGCCGATCTGCGCCTTGCCGCGCAGGCCGCAGGCCAGGCCGGTGAGCATGTTGTTGCGCTCGTACGCCGCAATCCAGGCGCTGCCTTTCATGTCGCCCTTGCGCATCATCGGGCCGGCCTGCATGGCGCTGTGGATCTCATCGCCGGTGCGGTCGAGGAAGCCGGTGTTGATGAACGCCACGCGGGTCGATGCGGCGCCGATACAGGCCGCAAGGTTCACCGAAGTGCGGCGTTCCTCGTCCATGATGCCGATCTTCAAGGTGTTGCGCGGAAGGTTGAGCAGGTTCTCGATGGCAGCGAACAGTCTGTCCGCGAAGCCCACCTCGGCCGGGCCGTGCATCTTCGGCTTGACGATGTACAGGCTGCCGGTGCGCGAGTTGCCTCGACGTTCCAGGTCATACAGCCCGATCAGGCTGGTGATCACGCCGTCGAGAATGCCCTCGGGGATCTCCCGGCCTTCATCGTCGAGGATCGCCGGATTGGTCATCAGGTGGCCGACATTGCGGATCAACAGCAGCGAACGGCCATGCAGGGTCAACTCGCCGCCTGTTGGCGTATGGTACTGGCGATCCGGATTGAGGCGGCGGGTGATGCGCTGGCCGCCTTTCTCCAATTCCTCGGTGAGATCGCCACGCATCAGGCCCAGCCAGTTGCGGTAGATCGCCACCTTGTCACTGGCATCCACCGCCGCCACCGAGTCTTCGCAGTCGATGATGGTCGACAGGGCGGCCTCGAGCAGCAGGTCCTTCACACCTGCGGCATCGGTACGGCCGATGGGCGAGGTGGGGTCGATCTGAATCTCGATGTGCAGGCCGTGGTGCTTGAGCAACACGGCAACCGGCTGCTGGGCGTCGCCCTGGAAGCCGACGAATTGGCTCGGATCGGCCAGCCCGGTCACGCTGCCATCGGCCAGGCTCACCTGCAACTGACCTGCTTCGATGCGATAGCCGTTGGCGTCGCGGTGCGAGCCCTTGGCCAGTGGCGTGCTCTGGTCGAGCAGGTCGCGGGCGAAGGCGATCACGCGGTCGCCGCGAACCTGATTGTAGCCCTGGCCCTTGGCCGCGCCGTCGCTTTCCGGAATGGCGTCGGTGCCATACAGCGCGTCGTACAAGGAGCCCCAGCGGGCATTGGCGGCGTTCAGGGCGTAGCGGGCATTGGTCGACGGCACCACCAACTGCGGACCGGCCACCAGGGCGATCTCGTCATCGACATCGCGGGTGCTGATTTCCACGCGGTCGGGCTGGGGCAGCAGATAGCCGATGGCGTGCAGGAAGCTGCGGTAGGCGGCCGGATCCTGAATCGGACCGGGATGGGCACGGTGCCAGTTGTCCAGTTCGGTCTGCAAGCGGTCGCGTTCGGCCAGCAACAAGCGGTTCTGCGGTGCGAACTCGTGAACCAGGGCATCGAAACCGGTCCAGAACGCTTCGGATTCCAACCCGCTGCCAGGCAGCACTTCGTTCTCGATGAAATCGTACAGGGTGGCGTCGACTTGCAGACGCTGGGCTCTCATGCGGTGCTTCATTGCGGTCTCCTTGGATACGGGGGAGGAAGTCAGGCCAGGGCGGCAGCGCCGGCCTTGGCGATCTGGGCATCTTCAGCGGGCTTGACCCCGGACACGCCGACCGCGCCGATGACCTGGCCTTCGTGGATCAGCGGCACGGCGCCTTCCAGGCACGTCATCAGATTACCGGACAGGAACGCGGTCCGCCCATTGTTGACCATCTCTTCGAACACCACCGATTCCTTGCGCCCCAACGCCGAAGTGCGTGCCTTGCCCGGTGCGATGTACGCCGTGCTGGCGGCCGCGCCGTCCAGCCGTTCGAACGCCAGCAGATGACCGCCGTCGTCGACCACGGCAATGCCCACCGCCCAGTTGTTCTTCTGCGCTTCGGCGCGGGCAGCGGCGAGGATGCGGGTGACGTCTTCCTGGCCAAGAATCGCTTTGCTTTGCATGTGCTTCTCCAGTGCTGTTGTCGAGGGGTTCAAATAGCAGTGTGTCAAAGGTGCGTGTCAATCGGCCATGGCCTGTTCCACCAGTTCGATCCAGTGCCGCACCGGGGTGCGTGCGGCACCGTCCAGATGGTTCTGGCAACCGATGTTGGCGGTGGCGATCACTTGCGGCGCGCCGCTTTCCAGAGCATTGAGGCGGTTGTCGCGTAGTTGCCGGGACAACACCGGCTGGGTCACCGAATAGGTGCCGGCCGAACCGCAGCACAAATGGCCGTCCGGCACATCGGTCAAGTGAAAGCCCAGGCGTCGCAGGAGCTGTTCGGTCACGCCACCCAGCTTCTGCGCGTGCTGCAAGGTGCATGGGCAGTGGAAGGCCATGCGCAGGTCGGTGTGGACGGCCAATTGCTCCACCGGCTCGTCGCGCAACACCTCGACCAGGTCCTTGGCCAGTCGGCTGACTGTCCGGGCCTTGGCCGCGTAGGCCGGATCCTGTTCCAGCAGGTGCCCGTAGTCCTTGATGAAAGCGCCGCAGCCGCTGGCGGTCTGCACGATGGCTTCGGCGCCTGCTTCGATCGCCGGCCACCAGGCGTCGATGTTGTGCCGTGCCCGCTGCAGGCCGCGCGCCTGATCGTCCAGGTGATAGTCCACCGCACCGCAGCAGCCGGCCTGACGAACCGCCGTGACGCTGATGCCCAGGCGGTCCAGCACCCGCGCGGCGGCGGCATTGGTATTGGGCGACAGCCCCGGCTGCACGCAACCTTCGAGCATCAGCACGCGACGTGCGTGTTGCGCGGCAGGGCGGGCCACGGCTGCGTGGACCTGGCGCGGCAGTTTGTCCTTGAGGCGTTGCGGCAGCAGTGGGCGAAAGGTCTGGCCCAGCTGGATCAACGCCTTGAATGCGCTCGGGTGCGGAGCCAGTGCACGCAGGCCGCCACGCAGCCAGCGTTGCTCTACGGGCCGCGGCACCGCCTGGTCCACCACGGCGCGGCCGATGTCCAGCAGGTTGTGGTAGTCCACACCCGAGGGGCAGGTGGATTCGCAGTTGCGGCAGCTCAGGCAGCGATCCAGATGCTGCTGCGTGTGCGCCGTCACTTCGTGGCCTTCGAGCACCTGCTTGATCAGGTAGATGCGCCCGCGCGGCCCGTCCAGCTCGTCACCCAGCAATTGATAGGTGGGGCAGGTGGCATTGCAGAAGCCACAGTGCACGCAACTGCGCAGAATGCGTTCGGCTTCCTCGGCGCGTGGCAGCAAACGGGCCTGATCACTCAATTGGGTCTGCATGGTTCAGGACTCCTGGTTCACAGCTGCGCGTAGAGGCGGCCGGGGTTGAAGATGCCTTGCGGGTCCAGCTGCGTCTTGAGCTGGCGGTGATAGCGCAGCAGCAAGTCGGGCAGGGGCTGGAACGGTTCGGGGGTGATCCCGGCGGTGTAGCAGGTGACATGCCCGCCGATCGCCTCGACCACCTGCCGGATCGACGCGGCGCTGGCGCTGGATTTCAGCCAGCGTTGAGCGCCGCCCCAGTCGATCAATTGCTCGCCGGGCAGGTCGAGGATGCCGGTATTGTTGGGCAACGACAGACGCCACAGCGGTTCGGGCTGCGCGAAGAAAGGCAGGCGATGCTCGTTCAGGTCATCCCAGAACGCCGAGTCGATGGGCTCGCCGCCGATGCGTTCATGGGCAGCAGCCACCGATCCCTCGCCGCCTTCCAGGCGCAGGTAAAGCGCCTCATCGCTGTGGCACGCGGCACTGATCGGCATCGGCTGCTGACCCCACTCGGCGAGCTTGAGCAAGGCGCGCTCCGCATTGCAGTCCAACTTGATGCTGAAACAGGCGCGCGGCTTGGGCAGCACTTTGAGCGACACTTCAGTCAGCACACCCAGGGTGCCGAAACTGCCGGTCAACAGTCGCGACAGGTCATAACCGGCGACGTTCTTCATCACCTCACCGCCAAAACGCAAGTGCTTGCCCTGCCCGGTGATCACCCGCGTGCCCAGCACATAGTCGCGGGCCGAACCGGCCCAGGGCCGTCGCGGTCCGGACAGTCCGGCAGCGACCGTGCCGCCCAGGGTGGCCTGCTCGCCATAGGCCGGTGGCTCGAACGGCAGCATCTGTCCCGCCTGCTCGACGGCGGCCCGCAGGGTCTGCAAAGGCGTACCGGCGCGCGCGGTGATCACCAGCTCAGTGGGGTCGTAGCTGACGATGCCGCAGTGCACGCGGGTATCGAGCCGCTCACCGGCACCGATGCGGCCCAGGAAGGCCTTGCTGTCACTGCCCTGGATGCACAGCGGACGGTCGTCGGCCAGGGCCTGTCGCACCTGATCCAGCAGTTGCTCGCTGGCGTCGAAATCGCGGTCGGCCATCAGAAGCGCTCCAGCTCGGGGAATGGCAGTTGCCCATGGTGGATATGCATGGCGCCGAATTCGGCGCAGCGCTGCAGGGTCGGAATGTTCTTGCCGGGGTTGAGCAGGCGATCGGGGTCGAACGCGGCTTTCACGGCATGGAACAGAGTCAGCTCGTCACTGTTGAACTGCGCGCACATCTGGTTGATCTTCTCGCGGCCCACGCCGTGTTCGCCGGTGATGCTGCCACCCACCGCCACGCACAACTCCAGAATCTTCCCACCCAGGGCCTCGGCGCGTTCGAGCTCGCCCGGCTGGTTGGCATCGAACAGGATCAGCGGATGCATGTTGCCGTCCCCGGCATGAAACACGTTGGCCACGCGCAAATCGTACTGCTCGGACAGTTCGGTGATGCCCTTGAGCACCCCCGGCAGGGCGCGACGCGGAATGGTGCCGTCCATGCAGTAGTAGTCGGGCGAGAGCCGGCCGACCGCCGGGAAGGCGTTCTTGCGGCCAGCCCAGAAGCGCAGGCGTTCGGCTTCGTCCCGGGCCTGGCGCACCTCGGTCGCACCGGCCTCGGTCAACACCTGGTAGACGCGCTGGCAATCGTCATGCACATCGGCTTCCACGCCATCGAGTTCGCACAGCAGAATCGCCTCGGCGTCCACCGGGTAGCCCGCGTGAATGAAGTCCTCGGCGGCGCGAATGGCCAGGTTGTCCATCATTTCCAGACCACCGGGAATGATCCCTGCCGCGATGATATCGGCGACCGCCGCGCCGGCCTTTTCCACCGAGTCGAAACTGGCCAGCAACACCTTGGCCACCTGCGGCTTGGGCAACAGCTTGACGGTGACCTCGGTGATGATGCCCAGCATGCCCTCGGACCCGGTGAACAGGGCCAGCAGGTCGAAGCCAGGCGAGTCGAGGGCATCGCTGCCCAAGGTCAGGCGCTCACCCTCGATGGTGAGCATCTGCACCTTGAGCAGGTTGTGCACGGTCAAACCGTATTTGAGGCAGTGCACACCACCGGCGTTTTCCGCGACGTTGCCGCCGATCGAACAGGCGATCTGTGATGAGGGATCGGGGGCGTAGTACAGACCATACGGTGCCGCCGCCTGCGAGATCGCCAGGTTGCGCACACCCGGCTGCACCCGTGCCGAACGCGCGACCGGATCGATCTCGAGAATCTGCTTGAAGCGCGCCATGACCAGCAGCACACCTTGTTCCAGCGGCAACGCCCCGCCGGACAGCCCGGTACCCGCACCGCGTGCAACCACCGGTACCTTTCGCTCGTGACACAGCTTGAGCAACACCTCGACCTGTTCGAGCCGCTCGGGCAATACCACCAGCAGCGGTACGCTGCGATAGGCGCTGAGGCCGTCGCACTCGTAGGGGCGCAGGTCTTCGGCACGGTGCAGCACGGTCAGGTCGGGGAGTTGCGTGTGCAATGCCTGCACCAGAGCGGTTTTGTCCACCTTGGGCAGGACGCCGTCGATGCGTTCGTCGTAGAGGATGTTCATGGGCGCAGGTCACCGGCTTGTCGTTCTTATGCGCTCAACAGTGGTCGCAAACCACATGCCTGTCTACGTCCGGAACCACTGGTAGGACCAGTTCTTTTCGCCGCAGGGCTTCTCTCGGTGCCTCTACTGGCTTATTTTCGGGTTCTCGCCGACGGCTCCGAGGGAATCCTGGGCAATGGTCCTACCAGCAGGCACGACATGCACAACAAACCTCAGATTGCCGATGTCGTGTGCGAGCGCATCGAGCGTCTTATCGTCGATGGCGTTCTCAAGACCGGCCAGCCTTTGCCATCGGAGCGACGCCTGGTGGAAAAACTAGGGGTGTCGCGCAATGCACTGCGCGAAGGCCTCAAGCTGTTGCGCGCCCGCGGCATCATCGCCACCGAGCAGGGTCGTGGTTCGTTCGTGGCGTCCTTGTCGCCGGCCAACGATGCCACGCCCTTGATGCACCTGTTCAGTTCCCAGCCGCGAACCCTCTACGATCTGTTCGAGGTGCGTTCGCTGCTCGAAGGCGAGTCGGCCCGTCTGGCTGCGCTGCGCGGTACCCAAGCCGATTTCGTGCTGATCGAACGCAGCTATCAGGCGCTGTTGGCGGCCCACGACCAGCCGCTGGACGCCACGCGGCACGCACACCTGGACCATGCCTTTCACCTGGCCATCTGCGACGCCTCGCACAATCCGGTGCTGGTGCAGACCCTGCGCTCGCTGACCGACCTGCTGCTCAACTCGGTATTCGCCTGCGTGAACAACCTGTACCACCGCCAGCCGCAGAAACAACAGATCGACAAGCAGCATGCCAAGCTCTATGCCGCTGTGATCAACCGTCAGCCCGAGCAGGCGCGCAAGGCCGCCGTCGCGCACATCGAGAGCATCTGCGCCAATCTGCGCGAGATCGAAGGGGAGGAGCAGCGTCTGGTCAGGGCGACGATGCGCCTGGAGGGGTGGGCCTGAAGCGCCGGACTAGGCGTTCTTCAGGCACTTGAGGTTGGCGAAGTCCTCGCGCAGCTCACCCAGCTTGCGCTCGATACGCGTGCGCTGTTCCGGTGTACTGTCGGCGGACAGCCCCACCATCAGGTCGATGGCCGCCTGCTCGGTGCGTGCATAGGCGACTTTGTATTGCGGGGTCCATACCGTTTCACGCTGCTGCAGCAATTGAGCGATGCGTGCCGGGAATTCGGCGGATTGACGTTGCTGCAGGGCGGCCAGCAACTGGTTCTGCCAATGCTCGCGGTTGTCGATCCATTCCCGGTTCTGCGCGCCCAAGCTTTGCGACCAGGCCTGCACCCGTTGCTGCTGCGCATCGGTGAGGTTGCCGAACCATGGGGTAAGACGCTTGCTCATGCGTTTGGCGCGCTCGTTGATCTGCGTCTGCAGCGGCGGCTCCACGTATTCCTTGCGGCGCTTGGCCAGGTCGTCGCTCAGCGACTGCTGCAACGCGCGGACCTGATTGTCGTCCAGGCCCTGCAGCAGTTCCACCGCCGACGGCGTCACCTGCACGGCAATCGCCGAGATCGCCTGCTTCGCCTCGGCCGTGCGTTCGCGCAACGCCGGCGCCGTCACCTGCTGCTCGGCGACCATGCGCTGGACCTTGTTCAGCCACTGCAGGTTATCGGCCAGTTGCGTGGTGCAGTGCCAGCGCAGGTGCTCCTTGAGGCGCTCGTCGAACCAGCTCTTCTGCTCGCGATTCATGTCCAGGTAGTCGTTCATCGACCAGGGAATGATCACATCCAGATTGCGGTAGGCCAGATCCACCCGCGTGCAGCCACCGAACAGCAGACACAGGCCCAGCAGCATCCAGCAGTGCAACAGGCGACGAGACAGAAGATTCATGGCGGCGGTCCGTGCGATGGCGTTGTTGTGGTTATAGAGCCATGCCGGTGCGTGCGGTTCAGCACGATGTGGAAAAACCCGAGGTCAGAAAAACGCGTGCTGGGCCTTGAGCATGAACATGCTGTCGCACTGGCCATTCTGACCGGAGTAAGCGGCGCAATTGGCCCCGCTCAGGTCCGAACCGCTGTAGATGAAATCCAGGTCGAAACTGCCGATGGGCCGTGACATCTGCAGCGACCAGTCATTGAACGCGCGCACTTCCTGCCCTTCGCCGATGGTGAAGGGAGTCGAGAGCTGATGGTTGCTGACTTTCATGGTAAAGCCCACATCCAGCAGCGGCAGACCGCCAAGGTCGGCGAACAGTGTGCTGTTCTGGCCGTCGGGCGTATTGTTGAAGGCGGCACCGAAGCGCCGGTCCAGCACCCGCAGACCGGCATAGAGCGCATGGGTCGAGGGCGCATCCACTTCCGGATAGCTGTACTGGATCACGCCGACTTCATAACCCAGGGAGTTGTCGAACGGATGCTTGTAGCCCAGGTAGGAGTCGACCTCCAGATTGCTGGAAGAGGCCAATCCCATGTTGGGCGACCACTGGCCGAAATACACCCCACTGTCGTGGGTCAGATCCAGTCCGCCGTGGAACGAACTGCCGGTACTGGGCTGGACCAGGCCCGCAGCCATGCTGCGCGACGGTGTGGTGCCGAGCTTGAGGTTGAAATCGCCGATGTCACGCTGGATGACTTGGGCGTAGAGAGAAGGGTGGACCGCAAGTCCGGCTATCAATAACCAGCTGGGTCTGAGCATGCCTACCTCCAGTAAGCCTGGACGGCCCGATCTAGAAGGCTGCAAGCATACCGCTCAGGGGCGATGCGAAGCTGCCATTCGTCGATTCGAGGGGGATAAGGGTGATGCGGGGAGTCACACGACGCGGAAGTTTTGCCCGGCGCAATGGCCGGGCTGCAAACTTACTTCTTGCCCAGGCTGATGTGCTTGGACGGGGTGAAGGTCTGGCCGCTCACGCCTTTGGCAATCTGCTGGATCTCGCCACCGGACTTGAGAAACGCGGCAATCTGTTCGTTGATCGATTCGCTGGTTTCAACGGCGGGGGCGGGCTTGACTTTGCTGTTGGATGCTTTAACGCGCATGGCTGCCATTAACCTGTCAAAAATTAATATGGCCAGGCATTGTACATGGTTTATCCATTCCCGGCTGACCGCACGGACCAGTGGTGCCGATCGATGCCGCTACAGCCCTTTGAAATCAAGGATCTGGCGCGCCAACTACCTGGGCGCCAACGGCGCATCGGACGCCTTGCGCAGCGAGCCGAAGGGTTCTCGGGTAGAATGCCCAGCCAGGTGACGAGGAATATTCGAAATGGCTTTAGTCGGGCGCTACAACGCATTGCAAGTGGTTAAACACACGGACTTCGGTCTGTACCTGGATGGCGGCGCGGACGGCGAGATCCTGCTGCCCAACCGCTACATCCCCAAGGATATTCCCAGCGAAGACGAAGACTGGCTGAACGTCTTCGTGTACCTGGACAGCGAAGACAAGCTGCTGGCGACCACCGAAAAGCCCAAGGTGCAGGTCGGCGAGTTCGCCAGTCTCAAGGTCGTTGAAATCAACAGCATCGGAGTCTTCCTCGACTGGGGCCTGCCCAAGGACCTGCTCCTGCCGTTTTCCGAAGAAAAGCGCCAGATGAAAGCCGGCGAGTACTGCGTCGTGCACGTGTACCTGGACAAGCGCACCCGCCGCATCACTGCCACCGCGCGCCTGGACCGCTATCTGGACAAAGTGCCGCCGGCCTATCAGGTGGGTCAGGAAGTCGATCTGCTGGTGGTCGAAGAAACCGACATGGGCTTCAAGGCCATCATCAACAACGCTCACTGGGGCTTGATCCACAAGAACGAAGTGTTCAAGTTCTTGCGCTCGGGCAAGCAGGAGAAGGGCTACATCAAGGAACTGCGCAGCGACGGCAAGATCGCCCTGAGCCTGCAGCCGGTCGGTGCCCAGCTGGCCAGCAGCCTGAACGCCCAGATCCTCGACAAGCTGCGCGCCAACCAGGGCACGTTGCCGGTCAGCGACAAGAGCGATCCACAGGTGATCAGCGACCTGTTCGGCGTGAGCAAGGGCAACTTCAAGAAAGCCATCGGCGCCCTGTACAAGGACGGCCAGATCGTCATCCACGCCGACCGCATCGAACTGGTCTGATGCCCGTTGCGCAGCCCGCTGTCAGGGCTGCAGGAACGGCGCGAAGCCGACGCCGCTGCCAGCGGGGCGTACGTCCTTGAGAAACGAATCCTTGTCGGCGCTCAGCTCCAGGCTGACGGTCGACTTGCGCTTGCCGGCGTTGCGCACCACCAGGCCTTCGATGTGCTCGCGCAGGAAGGCGGTCGTCACTTTCACGTGCAGCAGTTGATCGTTGGAAGGGGTGTGCAGCAGCAGGTGAATCCATTCGTACTGGCCGATCTGCAGGCGGGCCACCGGAATGTCGAACCACCAGATGTTGCGCTTGGGGTCCAGCAAGGCGAAATGGCAGTTGTTGACGCCGAGCACCGCGCCACCCAGTTCCTTGTTGCGACGGGCGATGGCTTGGGGTTTGTCGAGTTTCATGAAAATTCCTACTGGTATGACGCTTCGGCGCACTGACCGAATCCGACCGGCATTCTGCGGGCAAATCGCTGGAACATAAAGCACCGACCTACCATCGACGCCTGCCAGATGACCGCGGCGTCTTTTGCCGCGCAAAATAATTTGAAACTCTGGCGACCCGCCGTCGGTCAATTCCTGTGTCGAGACAAGACATTCCTAAATGACCAGGAGACTTATCATGAGCGGCACTTCAGACAAGATCAAAGGCGTGGCCAACGAAGCCGTTGGTAACATCAAGCAAGGCGTCGGCAAGGTCACCGGTAACGAAGAACTGCAGGTCAAAGGTGCAGTTCAAGAGAAGAAAGGCGAAGCACAGCAAGTCGAAGGCGACGTGAAAAACGCCGTCAAAGACACTGTGAAAAAACCCTGAGGTAGAGTGTTCTCTGCCTGAATGAGGTTTACCAACGGTCATCTATCGATGGCCGTTGTGCTATTGGGCAGACACGGACGTACATACTCTGCCTGTCGTTTTTCCTGCGGCTTTGCGGTAGAAAGCCGGCTCCGAGCTGCCGGGCCGCAACACGCCTTGCTGCGGTTGCCTGATCCGATCATGTTCTGCACCCACCCAGGCGGCGTATTCGAAGGTTGAGTGGCGCAAGGAGACGCTATGCTATTTCCCCACATGCATAACCTGCCTTTCATGAAGGTCATGGTTCGTACGGTCAAGGAATTCGTCGACGACGAAATGCCGACCTATGCTTCGGCACTGGCTTACCAGATGCTGTTTTCTTTATTCCCCTTTCTGCTGTTTCTGATCGCCCTGATCGGTTTCCTGCATTTGCCCGATTTCTTTACCTGGATGCGCCTGCAAGCCGATCTTGTCCTGCCGCCCCAGGCGCTGGAGCAGGTCAATCCGGTCATCGACCAGTTGCAGCAGTCCAAGGGCGGCTTGCTTTCCATCGGTATCGTGGTTGCGCTGTGGACCGCCTCGGCAGGCGTGCGCCTGACCATGAGCGCGATGAACGCCGCCTACGATGTGGTCGAGGAGCGTCCGGCCTGGAAACGCATTCCGCTGTCGATTTTCTACACCATCGGTTTGGCCGGCATGCTGTTGTGTGTGGCGGCCCTGATGGTCACCGGTCCCCAGGTCATGCAGTGGCTGGCCGGGCAGATCGGCATGGAAGACTTCATCGTCACACTGTGGACCATCCTGCGCTGGCCGCTGATCGTCATCCTGCTGATGATCGCCGTGGCAGTGATCTACTACGTGATGCCGGACGTGAAACAGGAATTCCGCTTCATCACGCCGGGTTCCATGCTCGCGGTGGTGGTCTGGATCGTCGCCTCGTTGGGCTTTGCCTATTACGTGAAAACCTTTGCCGACTACAACGCCATGTACGGCAGCATCGGCGCGATCATCGTGTTGCTCCTGTATTTCTACATCTCTTCGGCCGTGCTGTTGCTGGGCGCCGAGATGAATGCGGTGATCGAACACATGTCGGCCGAGGGCAAGGACAAGGGCGCCAAGGACCCGGACGAACAGGCTCCGGCGGTGGACCAGACGGCAACCGAGCCCAGTGGTGAAAAGGATTTGCGCCCGGAACCTGCCACACCGTCCACAGTGGTTCCTCGCCCGCAACCCTGAGTCGATGCTGTCAGTCGGTAGCCGCCTCGGCCCTTACCAGGGCCAGCAAGTCCTTGCTGGCCCTGTAGCGTTCGAGGCGTTGAGCCAACTCGGATGGCAGCGCGACAGCCTCATCGAAGCCAGCTCGTCGATAGTAATCGCGCAGCTCAGGTGCGCAGAACAACCATACCGGTCCACCCAGTGCGGCCTGAGCCGCATTGAACAGACCTTGGCCGTAGCCTTTGTTGCGATGCTCGATTGCCACATGAAGCCCGGTCAGCCAATGACCGCCGGATACCGGCAGAAAACTCGCCCCTGCGATGATCTCGCCATCCTTTGCCACCCACCAGCGCGCATTGCCCACACTGCGCATTCGGCTTCGTTGCAACTTGTAGAACTTGTCCAGCAGCGGTCTTGCCTGGGGCAGTAATTCGATGAATTCCACGCAAATGTGTCCTGCTGTTACCAAAGTGTCGGGTTTGCCCAATCGCGGGAAAAATTGCTTCGTGACGGCACCGACGCTGTAGTAAGGTCCGGGCCTCTTTTTTATGACGGAGATGCGCTGTGCAGCAGCCGATTCGCAATCCACTCTATCTGGCCGGCCTGATCACGCCCCTTTGGCTGGCCGCCGTGCTCATCGTGGCCGGCAGCCTCTACCCCGGCTACAGCCATATCGATCAGGCCATGGGCCTGCTGGGCGCCGTCGACGCGCCCACCCATACGCTGTGGTCCTGGCTCGGTCACTTCCCGCTGGGCGTGCTGCTGATTGCGTTCGGCATCGGCCTTTACGCTCGCCATGCCCATCTGCGCCTGGCGCGGCTGAGCGCTTCGCTGATCATCGTGCACGGTCTTGCCAGCCTGGCCGCTGGCTATTTTTCCTGTGATAGCGGTTGTTCGCTGCAGTACCCGTCGATGCAGCAGAACCTGCACACCATCGCCAGCGTGATCATGTCCGCAAGCCTGTTGCTGGCCAGTGCGTTGTGGATTTTCGTGGCACGCCGCGAAGGCCGCAAGGGGCTTGTCTGGCTATCCCTGGTGTGCAGCCTGTTCGCTTTGGGCTGCCTGCCGTGGATGGCAGCTGCCATGGACGTGGGCCGTGGTTTCGGGCTGTTCCAGCGGGTCAATTACTTCGCCTCGCTGTTGTGGGTCGCCGGGCTGGCCTGGGCACTGTTCAAGGACGACCGCAGCGGGCAGCTCTGAATGGCTCAGGTCATCAAGGTGATCCAGATGGCTGCAGCGCCGATCAGTGTGACCATGCTGCCCAGGCCGAGCACCCCGGTCACGTCGGCCGGAAAGCATGCACGACTGATCCCTTCGACACGGCAGTGGTAACGGCGGCGCTGGCTCATCCAGATCGCCAGCGCCGCCATCAGCGTCAGGGCAATCAGGGCCCCGGCAAAACGGCCGTGGTGGGGCATCCAGCGCAGAAAGAACAGGCTCGCCACCAGCATCGCCAGCAGCGTCCTTCCCCAGGCCAGCAAGGTGCGTTCGGGCTGCAGGCCTTCATCCTGATGGCCTGCCTGAGGCAGGCTCATCGCAATACCACAAAGGCAATCAAGGCTGCCGTGACCAGGGCACCGCCAATCGACAGCAGCGGCACCAGCAGCGGAATGGGCAAGGGTTGCTTGTGCCGCATGGCCCGCTCCACGTTCAGCCAGCGCAGGCTGGCGCTGGCACTGAGCAGCATGCCCAGCAGCAACAGGATGACCGCCAAGGTCTTGCGAAACTCGGGCGCGAAGACGTCCGCGGTGAACGCCTCGACGGCAATGCCACCGGCCATCAGCGCCAATGCCGTACGGATCCAGGCCAGAAAGGTGCGCTCGTTGGCCAGGGTGAAGCGGGGGTCGGGCTCGCTGCCGCCTTTGAGCAGGCGCAGCTGTCGCGCGCTTCGCTCGCTGCGCTGAGGGGGGATCCCGGGGTCAGGTCTCGCCATGTGGTTGCCAGGCAGGGTGTGGAAGTAGGGCGATGCTACCACCGTCGCCCGTCGGGCCGTGCACTTTCATCCGCGCAGGCGCTCGAACGGCAACGGCTCAGACGGCGGTAACCACGGGCAAGTGGAAGACGAACTCGGTACCGTGCTCATCGCTGGAGCTAACCTCCAGTCGGCCGTCGTGGGCCAATGCAATCTGATAGGCGATGTACAAGCCCAGCCCAAGGCCGCCGCGCGGGCTGCGCACGCTGGGTCGGGCGAACGGTTTGAACAGCTGTGCTCGCACGTTTTCGGCGATCGCAGGCCCTAGGTTGTGTACCGAGAGCGTGAACTCCTGATTGGACAGGCGACCGCTGACGCGCACATCGCTGTCCGGCGCGCCGTGAATGATGGCGTTGGACACCAGGTTCGAGAGCAACTGGCCAATGCGCTCCTTGTCGCACAGCACGCCCTGCAAATCGTCCACATCCATCGAGATGACCCGCTCGGGGTGGATGCGCTGCAGCTCCGAGACCACATGCTCCAGGCTGCGCGTGAGGTCGGCATCGGGTTGCAGGTCGACCACGATACCGGCGCCCAATCGCCCGCGAGCGAAGTCCAGAACGTCCTCGATCAGTTGCGAGGCACGGCGTGCACTGGTCTGGATATGCTTGACGATGCCCACGCTGCGCTCATCGGCGACCCGTCGCTGCAACAGCTCGGCGCCAGCGTTGATCGCGAACAAAGGATTACGCAGGTCATGGCCCAGCACCGCGATGAACTGGTCGCGCAGGTCGGCCATTTCCCGCTCCTCCAGCAGCGCAGTGGCCGTGCGCTGGTGCCGCTCCTCGTTCTCCATCTGCAGCGACAGCAAGCGCGCGAACGACGCCATCATCGCCTCGATACTGGTGCCCCTGAGGCGGGTGGGCCGCGGATCGAGCGCACAGATCGTGCCGAAGAAGCTGCCGTCGGCCCGGAAGACGGGCGTGGCAATGTAGCTTTCGAAACGATAGAGGCGCGGCGTGGGGTGGTTGCAATACACCTCGTCTTCGCTGACCTTGTCGATGATCACGGTCTGATGGCTGGTGCGGATCTCTTGACACAAGGTCGTGGTCACGTCCAGCCCGTCGCCGACTTCCAGGCCCAACCCGATATTGTCGAGCACCGCGCAGGTGGTCCAGGCATTTTCGGTCACCCGGGCAACGGCGGCGAAGCGCAAGCCTGTGGTTTCGCAGATGACCTGCAATATGGAAGGGACCGCGTCGATGCGCGCGATGGTGGCTATGTCGGCTGCTGCAGTCGTGCCCATGAGGTGTCCACTGTGGTTGCGCGGGCCGGGACCATTGACGGTCGTGTCCGGGCGATGCCCCGATTCTAACGAGGCGTTCGGGACCTGTAAAAAGATGTTGGACAGCCTGTCGATCAGCGGGCGTGCAAACCTGCTTGATGCCCTTGTCGTGACCTGCGCACGTCAGCCTGTTGCTGAAGCAGCGGTGCCAATGCTGCCCGCTCCATGGCCTCACCGAGATAACGGCCTTGGACTTCCGCACAGCGGTCGTCCTGCAGGCTACGCAGCTGTTGCTCGGTGTCGACACCCGCGCCGATCACCCTCACGCCCATGGCTCGCCCCAGGTCGATGATGCCTCGCACCAGTCCGCGATCCTGTGGGCTGCTCGCCAGGCCGGCGACAAAGCGTGGGTCGATCTTCACGGCATCGAACGGGTAAATGCGCAAATACCCCAACGAACAGTAACCGCTGCCGAACTCATCGAGGATCAGGCCGACGCCCGCTTCATTCAAGGCGGTGAGGGCCGTCATCGCGCCGTCGGCACAGCCTAGCATGACCTGCTCGGCCACCTGCACCTGCAGGCGATTGGCCGGCAGGCGGCTGTCGGTCAACGCATCGCGTACGGCGCGGGGCGCATCGCCACGGCTGAAATGTGCCGGTGCCAGGCTCACCGACACTGCAATCGATTGCGGCCAGTGGCGCGCCGCCGCGCAGGCCTCGCGCAGCAGCCAGCGCTCGATGGCGACGATCAGGTCACTGCGCTCGGCAAGGGGCAGAAAGACGTCCGCAGCGAGCAACCCTTCGACTGGGTGCTGCCAACGCAATAGTGCCTCGACCGCAACCACCCGAGCACCGTCGGCGCTGTATCTGGGCTGGAAGTGCAGCAGCAGTTGTTCGTGCTGGAGGGCGGAGCGCAGATCGGTTTCCAGTTGCCAAAGGCAGTTCTGTCGGTCGAGTGCGGGCGCGAAAGGCTGCCAATGACCGGGACCTTCAGCCTGGGCCTCGCGCAAAGCGATCTGCGCGCAACCGATCCACTCGCGGGCGTCTCCCCGGCTGGGATGATCATGGACCACGCCGATGTTCACACCCACCTGCAATTGCTTCACGCCATGCACGATAGGTCGCTGGAGATTGTCGATCAGCCGCTGGCAGAAATGCCCGATCTCGGTCATCTCGTCGATGCTGGCGAGCACGATCATGAATTGCCCATCGCGCAGACGGGTCACCAGATCATTGCTGCGTGTGCTGTCGCGAAGACGACTGGCGACCGTGCGCAGGATGCAGTCGCGCGCAGGTTCACCCAAGGTTCCGCCCAAGGCCTCGAAACCAGCCAGGTCCAGCAGCAACAGGGTCAATGGCACAGGACGAAGACGATCGGCCAGCGTCTGATCGAGAAACCGCGTCAAGGCATGCTCGTCCCCCAGCCCTGTCACGGCATCGTGGGTCGAGCGATGAGCGAGCTGGGCCTGGGCGCCGACCTGATCGGTGATGTCGAGCACCGTGCCGCGGTAGCCTGCAATCTGTCCATCACGCACGATGGGGCAGGCGACGATGCGGCTGTGGCGGGTCTGGCCGATGCTGTCGCGATAGCTGCAGCGCAGATGCCCGACACCTGACGAGCCGACACCCAGCTGCTGCAGCCACTGGCCAGCCGGGAGGGTTTCGCACTGCAGCAGCAGCTCGACAGGCTGACCCAGCCACACATCCCGCGCCAACCCGGTTGCGGTGGTGAAGCTTGAGGAAAGATAGCTGAAACGCAAAAACGCGTCGGTTTCCCATATCCAGTCCGAAGAGGCGTCGGCCAACGCGCGCAGGCGCTCATCGCTGCACCGCAGGGCCGCGTATTCATGCTGCAACCGAGCATGGTCCTGATCGATGTCACGCAAGCTGCGCAAGGTCTTGCGCAACAGTGCACCGGAAAAGATCAGCACGGCCAGCAGCAGCGCAGCAAGCGTCGGCAGCGACATGGACCACCAGGGTTCGCCACCCGGCGGCGAAGCCTGCACGGGCAAGCCAGCGCCGGCATCGTCGAGCGAGATCACGGGCCGGCCACTGTTTTCGCCCAGGTCTCGCTCCACGCTGGCAGACTGGGTTGCAGTTGTCTGGGCCGATAAGCCATTGACAGGCTCCGACGCAGTGGGAATACCGAGTACGGCACCGCCGATGATCAGCACACAGGCAAGAATGGGCAGAACGAACGCCAGCACCAGAACCCGGGTGTGGCGTGAGTAGCGTGAGGCATTGGCGGCATCAACAGCATTCATGGGCAGCGGTCCCTGCGAACAGATATTTCCGGGTCCCATCTGGACGTGCGACTTCGGGCCATGGTTCCCCTCGAACGACCAGGTGCCGGTCGCCGGAATCCGGCCCGTCGATCGGGGCGGAACTCTCACTTCGCACGGCAGGCCGAAAGCGTATGCTGTAGCACGCACCTTTCAACCCGAGGGCTGCATGAAAATTCCACTGCTTTTCGGAGTGCTTGCACTTATGACGTCGTTTTCGCCCAATGCCGAAGAACTGCCCGCCTCGTTGCGCGAGGACGGCCAGTATCGCAATCAGGTGGTCCTGCCCAAGGACGGCTTCATGAAGAAACTGCGCATCGGCATCAAGTACCTGCTGCTGAGCAAGCCAGCCGGCACCCGCCCGCAGGCGCCGCTGCCGGTCGAGCAACTGTCGCGCGACCAACTGCTGGCGGCGCCGGACTACAGCCTCTGGCGGTTGGGGCACTCCACCGTGCTGCTGAAGATGGGCGGCGAGTTTCTGCTGACCGATCCGGTGTTTTCAGAACGCGCCTCCCCGGTGCAGTGGGCCGGGCCTCTGCGCTTTCACCAACCACCGATCAGCATTGCCGACCTGCCGCCGATCAAGGCGGTCATCCTGTCCCACGACCATTATGACCATCTGGACGAACACGCGATCAAGGCGCTGGCCGGCAAGAGCGAGTATTTCCTGACCACCTTGGGCGTAGGTGACCGATTGCTCGAGTGGGGCGTACCGGCCAGCAAGGTTCGCCAATTGGACTGGTGGCAAGAAACCCAGGTCGGCGGCCTGCGTCTGGTGGCGACGCCCGCGCAGCATTTCTCGGGCCGTAGCCTGTTTGACAGCAACAGCACGCTGTGGGCGTCGTGGGTGATCATCGACAAGGACTTTCGTCTGTTCTTCAGCGGCGATACCGGTTATTTCCCAGGCTTCAAACAGATCGGCGAGCGTTTCGGCCCGTTCGACCTGACTCTGATGGAAACCGGTGCCTACAACGTCGCCTGGCCGAACGTGCACATGCAGCCTGAAGAAACGCTGCAGGCGCACCTGGATGTACGCGGCAAGACCCTGCTGCCGGTGCACAACGGCACCTTCGACCTTTCGATCCATGACTGGCACGAACCCTTCGACCGTATCAGCGCGCTGGCCCAGGCCAAGGGCGTGCCGTTGAGCACGCCACGCATGGGAGAGCGCATCGATCTGCGTCAGCCTCGACTCGGCGAGCACTGGTGGGAGCAGGTCGATTCCCCGGCTTCCGCAGTCACACCTTGACCGGTCAGGGCATCAGACGTCGGCGTTGGGTTCCTTGCGTGACTTGCCCTTGCCGCCATCCTTGGGTGGCAGACCGCTTTCGCTTCTGATCTGCGCATGGGCGATCAGGGCGAAGATGAAGCTGCCGCCAATGATGTTGCCTGCCAGGGTCGGTGCCGCGAAATCGAGCCAGAAGGCCTTCCAGTCCAGCTCGCCAGCCCACACCAGGTAGGACACCTCTGCCGAGCCCACCACGATGTGGGTGAAATCGCCCAGCGCCATCAGGTAAGTGACGAGGATGATGATCCACATCTTCGCGCTTTCCTGCGACGGGATCATCCAGACCATGGTGGCGATCATCCAACCGGAGATGATGCCCTTGGAAAACATCTGCGACAGGTCGTTTTCCATGACCTTGCGCCCAATTTCGAGAAAGGCCTCGTCGGTCTTGGTATCGAAGATCGGCAAATGCAGCATGACGTAGGACACCAGCAAGGTCCCCATCAGGTTACCGCCCAGCACCACGCCCCAGAGTTTGAACAGCCGTCCGAAATTGCCCGGGCTCGGCTTGCTCATGACCGGCAATACGGCGGTCAGGGTGTTCTCGGTGAACAGTTGCTGGCGTGCAAGAATCACTGCAAGAAAGCCGGCCGAGTAACCCAGGCTGGAGATGACCTTGCTGGCCTCGCCTGCGGGCAGACGGGAGTTGAACAGTCCCATGGCCATCAGCGACAGGCCCATGGTGAGGCCGGCGGCCAGGGCCGACCAGAACAGGGCGGCTACGGTACGCTCCAGTTCATGGTCGCCCTGTATGCGTATGGTTTCATGCAACACCGCCGCGCGGGGCGGCTGGTTCTCATGGACCTCTTCTTTTTCGTCGGCCGACAGGCCAGGCGTCTTGCCGTCTTCTTCAGGGGCATCAAGGCGGGGTTCGTGCTTTTCCATGGAGGTTCCTGCGAATGCGGTGGCGCGCGTGCCGGGTGCACGGCTGCCACAGCACAGACCTTCAGGGCACTGAATAAGTTGCGTCACCGCGCGCCAGACGTCGTCTACAGGCCGAATACCTCGCGCAGCGCCTTGGCATACGCCTGGCTGCCCAGGGTCATGCTGTTGTTGTGCGTACCACCGGGCACCAGGAGCAACCGCTTGGGTTCGGCCGCGGCATCGAACAGTTCCTGGCTGAAACGCGGCGGCACATAACGGTCGTCCAGGCCATGAACGATCAGCACCGGAATCTTGATATCACCGATCTTGTCGATGGAATCGAATTTCTCCGACATGATCCAGCGCACCGGCAGCGAGGTGTTGGCCACTGCCGCTGCTGCTGCAGCCAGGTCGGTGAAGGTCGACTCCACGATCAGCCCGGCAGCCTTCGGCTCATTGCTCTCGGCCAGATGTTCTGCCAGATCCACCGCGATCGCGCCGCCCAGCGAGTGACCATAGATGAAGCGTCGCTCGGCTTCGGGCTGCAACTGCACCAGGCGTTCCCAGGCAGCCCGGGCGTCTTGGTACACGGTGCGCTCGGACGGCAGGTCGCCAGGGCTTTCGCCGAACCCGCGGTAATCGATGGCCAGCACCGAGAAACCCAGCTCGCGCAGCTGGCTGATGCGGCGCACCTGTGCGGTCAGGTTCCAGCGTGTACCGTGCAGGTATAGCACCGCCGGTGCATCGGCGCGCGGCGCCGGCCACCACCAGGCGTGCAGGTATTGAGTGCTGCTCAGGGCCTTTTCCACTGGAATCTGCAATTCGGTGACGCCCGAAGGCAAGCCTGCGTACCAACTGGCCGTGCCTGGCTCGATGTTGAACAGCAGCTGCCGCTCTTTGTAGGCCAATTGCGAACAACCGTAGGGCAGGCCGACACCGATCGCCAGCGCCAGCAGCAGAAAGGGAAGCCAGCGCCGGCGACGGGGCGCGGTGGTAGGTGTTGCCATGCATGCGAACTCCAAGCGGGTCTCTGTACTGGACCTGAACCGGCCCGATGCTGTTCCCACGCGAATTGGTTTCAAGTGGTGTCAGCGCTGGCGTGGGCAGCCGCCCGGTTGCCATCGGCAGGACGATCTTCTACTGTCCATCGACTACCGATGATCGCGCCGCCGTCGCAGGCGGCGTTTCAATAAAAAGGACAACACATGAAAATCGTGATGGTAGGGGAGGCCGCAACACATCGCGACGCGCTCTCCGCAGCCCTGGATTTCCCGGCACAATTCATCGCGCTGCCCCGCGAGGCCCACGAATCGGACGCCTGGGACGACCAGATCGAAGGTGCCGACGTGTTGGTTTCGATGCGTTTCAAGCGGCGTAGCCCGGCTCCAGCCTTTCGTTTGCTGCACGTGCCCGGTGCCGGGCTGGACGGCATCGATTTCACCGCGCTGCCCGCCGGCGCAACCGTTTGCAATGTGTTCGAGCATGAAATTCCCATGGCCGAATACGCCTTGGCCTGCATGCTCGAATACCAGGTCGAACTGGCGGCCCTGCGAGCTCGCTTCAGCACCGAGCAATGGACGCACGCCTACCTGAAGCGCCAACCGCGCGGCGAGCTGTTCGGCAAGACCGTGGTCATCGTCGGCTTCGGCCGCATCGGCCACGCCGTTGCCAGCCGAGCCCAGGCATTCGGCCTGCACGTCATCGCCATTTCCGCACGCGCCAAAGCTGGACGAGTGGACGGCCCGATGGATGAAGCGTACACACCCGCTGAACTTGACCAGGTGCTGCCCCGTGCCGATTTCGTCATCCTGACCTGCCCGTTGGACGAACGTACCCGCGGTTCCTTCGCAGCCGCGCAATTTGCTGCGATGCGCCCTGATGCCGTGCTGATCAACATCGCCCGCGCCGCCGTGGTCGACCCCCATGCCCTGTACCACGCCCTGCGCGACAACCTCATCGCCAAGGCCTACCTGGACGTCTGGTACCGCTACCCCAGCGGCGACACCGACCTGGTCGCGCCAGCCGACTACCGCTTCGAAGACCTGCCCAATGCCTACTGCACGCCCCACGCCTCCGGCTGGACACAGGGCCTCTTCGAACGGCGCTACGCCTTCATCGCCGCCAACATCAACCGCCTGCACCAAGGCCAGCCCCTCCAGAACGTCGTTACAAGCCCCAATCGTGTCTAACACCCGACGCAGCGACACACCCGGCCCCCTGTAGCAGCGGCGCAAGCCGCGTCCGGCCATACCGCAATCTCCCCGAACCACCGCACCTGCTTCCCACATACGCCTCAAACCCTTCCTACACTCCAGCCCCCCAGTCCCTCTGCCTGGACTCACCACGGCTTCGCACACTGACGCCTCTTCAATCTGACCGACAAGGACTGTCGTTATGACCATTGGCTCCTCCCACAACCATCCCGCCGACCTCGCGGCCACCTTGCAAACCGCCCCCAGCCTGCCTTGGGCCGCCCGCTTTCCCAACCCTCCGGATCTGTGTTTCGACTACCGTCGTCTGCTCGAGCAAACCGAAGGCATTGCTCGCGGCGGTAACGCACAACACCGCATCTGCATCATTGGCGCAGGTGTCGCAGGCCTGGTGGCAGCCCGCGAATTGCTGCGCTGCGGCTTCGAACGCATCACCTTGATCGAGCAATCGCGCCGCCTCGGCGGACGTCATCTGACCGTGCACCCGGACGGTCCGCACTCCACAGCGCCCTCCACGCCTTTCGAAATGGGCGCCATGCGCATGCCCTTTTTCAATCGCACGGGCGAGGCACCCGCGCAGGGCCGCTCATTGATGGCGTACTACGCAGGGCTGTACGACCTCAGAACCTCGGACTTCCCGAATCCCGGCACGCCCTTCGTGCGCTCCACTGGTATTTATCTGCGCGAAGGTCAACTGATGGGGGAGGGCGAACCTCGGTTGCTGGTCTGGAACAATCCAGAGGGCAGCACGCCACCGCCCACCGCCGCGTTGCAGGCCGTCTACCAGAAATGGAAGCTGTTCGCCGAGCGGATGGCAACGCAGGTCGCCGCCGTATTCGGCAGCCAAGCGTGGCCGGCCCTGTGGTCTGCCATCGTCACGCGCTACCAGCATGTGTCATTCCGTGAGCTGGTTCGCTCTGCAGCCATCACCTCCTGGGATCCCGACAACCCCGGAGACTTCGGCGGGCTGGGCATGTCGGCCGACGAGTCTTCGATTTTCTACGCCATCGGCATCGGCGACGGCAGTTGGGGCGCCTTCTACGACGTCTGCACCCTGTACCCGCTACGCACCGCGATCTTCGGCTTCAGCAGTCACCTGCAACTGGTGCATGGCCGCGTCGATGGCCAAGGCAACCCGCTACCAGCTCCTTTCCAAGGCGAGCAAGCCGTGACCGACTCCAAGGGCGTGGCGTTCGCCACACCGCGCTACCTGGGTCTGGCCGCGCTGGATGAGTGCCTGATGTTCATGCCCTTGGGAGAGGGCGTTCCTTCGCCTTACGAGCGATTGCGCCAGCAGCCTACCGGCCTGATCACCGACAGCCCCGTGAACCGCCTCACCCGACTGGCCGATGGCAGCATCGAAGTCGGCTACCGCTGGCATCAGAGCGACGCATTGGCCAGCCGGCAAATGACGGAGCAGTTCGACTCGGTCATCGTCACGGTGCCCTCCTGGATCCTCGAAACACGAATCCAGGTGGAAGGCTTCACCCCAACCATGCTCCCCCAGAACACCATCAATGCCTACAAGACCGCGCACTGGGAAACCAGCTGCAAAGTCTACGCCCCGCTGAAGAAAACCTTTCTCTCGGCTCATCGCGACATTCCACAGATCCTCGTCACCGACAGTTTCGTACACGACGTCTATGCCTATCGCTACAACGACAACTATGCCTACGACTGCATCCTGCTCAGCTACACCTGGGAGGACGATGCGACCAAGCTGGCGGCTTTCAGCGATGCCGAGCTGGTCGACAAGTGCATTCGCGAGCTGGACCGCATCCTGCTGCGCTGCAGCAATGTCGGGTCGCGCATTTCCCCGTTCATCGACACCGCCAACGCCCGGGTGCAGCGCTGGGTCACGGACCGCAATGCCCTGGGCTGCGCCAAGCTCTACCGCGCCGGCGCCTACCAGGACGCGGTCGGCCTGATGAGCTACAACCGCGACTACAGCGCACGATCCGGGCTGTACTTCGCCGGTGAGTCCTTTTCGGTCGACGCCGGCTGGACCGAACCGGCCATGCGCGGGGCCGTCGATGCGGTGATCAACCTGTGCGCCAACCAAGGTGCAGCGTTCAACGGCGGTTTCGACCTGGCCCATTATCCTCGGTATGGCGTCGAGCCCTGAATCCGACTGAGGTCGTAGGCGTATTGAACGGCTTTGTACAGTCAGCCGGATTACTCCTACACCAGCTTGGGAATCGTCTTGTTTTTTGATCCATACGAATGCGTTTCCATGCGCAGGCAATCCAAAAACAACAAAAAGGTGCCTCCATGTCCTCTGCTTCCGCTATCAGTCCCGTGCGGGTCGCTGTCGTTCAATTCGACCCGCAATGTGGTCTCGACCATCGTTCGTTCAACCTGTCCCATAGCCTGCATCTGGCTCAGCGTGCCGTGGCTGGAGGAGCCCAGCTGATCGTGCTGCCGGAACTGGCCAACACCGGCTATGCCTACCGCAACCGCGAAGAAGCGTTCGCCTTGGCAGAAACGGTCCCCGAAGGTCCCAGCGCCCAGGCCTGGATCGAGTTCGCCCGTGAACATCAGGTCTATCTCGCCGCAGGTCTGGCAGAGCGCGATGGCCACAAGCTCTACGACTGCGCCGTGCTGGTCGGCCCCGACGGCTTCATCGGCAAGTACCGCAAGGCCCATCTGTGGAACCTGGAAAAGCTCTGGTTCAGCCCCGGCGACCTTGGCTTCCCCGTATTCGAAACGCCCATCGGGCGCATCGGCCTGATGATCTGCTGGGACGTCTGGTTCCCCGAAGTGCCCCGCCTGCTCAGCCTGCAAGGCGCGGACATCATCTGCAGCCTGAACAATTGGGTCTGGACGCCACCGCCGCTGTTCGACGAAACCGGCAAATGCATGGCCTCTTACCTGACCATCACCGCCGCCCACGTCAACAACACCTTCATCGCCGCAGCCAACCGCATCGGCACCGACCGCGGCGATCGTTTCCTGGGCTGTTCCTTGATTGCCGGAACCAACGGCTGGCCGCTCAGCCAGGTGGCTGGTGCCGAAGAGGAGACCATTCTGTTCGCCGACATCGACCTGGTCTCGGCACGCAGCGCACCGATCTGGAACAGCCTCAACGACCTGCCACGCGACCGTCGGGTCGACCTGTACGGCTCGATGCTGGGCTACGACCGCCATGCCGCGCTGCCGCGCTGAGGAGGGATGCCCATGGACACCTCTCTGCACGACACACCAACGCGCGCATCCAGCGGGACCCTGACAGGTTTGCTGTTGCTGTCACTGGCGATCACGCTGACCGTGATCAGCGGCAAGTTGCTAGCCGTCGACGCGCTGTGGCCCGGCTATGGCGACATGATGGCTAACCTCCACCATCCGGCGGCCTGGTGGCGCTGGATAGTCGGTGATATCAGCGAAGTGGCGTTCTACAAGCACGAGTTCGCCTCCATCGGCCTGCTCGCCGGCGCCGGGCTGGGCTGGTGGGCCAATCGCACCGGCAAACGCTGGCAGGGTTTCGCGATCTGCTACGGCACCGGCCTGTGGCCATGGGTGGTGACCAGCTCGCTGCTGGGTCTGGGTCTGGGCAATCTGCTCTGGGGCTGGACGCTATCGGCCGATACCTGGCAGCCGACCTTCGTCGCCTTCGTTTCCATGCCGGCGGCCACCGTGCTGCTGTTCGGCCGTGGCTGGCGTGTGGCGCTGACCGGGGCCATCATGGGCGCCGTGCTGATCACGCCCGCCTGCTTGTTGATCGTCAAATACGTGTGCAACCCGCTGGCCCTGCCGGTGGTGATCGGCAACGTCACCGGCATGGCAGTGGGCAGCGTCATCGGCTTCCTGCTGTGCAAACGCTTCCCGGCCCTGGTGAAGCCCGATGCGACGCCCTCGACCGCACCACCGGTAGTGGCATCGACCCCGGACTACGGGGTGCGCTGGACCTTGCGGCGCATCCTCGCCGACTTCTCCGAGGCGCCGTTCTTCGGCAACGAGTGGGCCAGCCTGGGGTTGGTGCTGGGCGCACTGCTGGCGCTGATGCTCAATCCGGCCAGCCCGTTCTACGGTTCCGGCTGGCTGTTGCAGTTGTTGGCGGCGCAAACCCTCGCCTCGGCACTGGGCGTGCTCATCTGGCGTCACCAATGGATAGCCCGAGGCTGGTATCCGACCTACATACCCGTGGTCTCGGTAGCCCCCGCCGCGATTCTGGTCCATGGTGGCAGCCTGCCGGTGATCATCCTCAGTGCCGCACTGGGCGCATTGCTGGCGCCGCCACTGGCCGTAGCCATCAGCCAGCGGTTACCGTCCTATATGCATGGCTATATCGGTAACGTGCTGTCCATGGCCATCAGCACCTTGCTCATCCTGCCACTGATCGGCCTGATCATCGGCAGTCCTAACCTCTGACGGAGAACCGCCCATGGCTCTACCCAAACTGTCCGTAGGTGCCCTGGGCGGCACCATCAGCATGCAGGCCCAGCCCACTGGTGCAGGCGTTCAGCCCAGCCTGAGCGGGCAGGGCATGGTGGATCTGCTGCCGGAACTCACCTCGGTGGCCGAGGTTCAGGTGCACACGCTGAATCTGTTGCCCAGCGCCTCCCTGAGTTTCCAGGCGTTACTCGAAGCCCTGGATTGGGCACGTGGTTGCATCGCCGCCGGTTCGGTGGGCGTGGTCATCAGCCAGGGCACCGACACCCTGGAAGAGGCTGCATTCTTTCTCGACCTGCTCTGGGATCTGGATGAACCCCTGGTCCTGACCGGCGCCATGCGCGCGGCATCCCATTGCGGTGCCGACGGCCCGGCCAACCTCCTCGCCGCAGGGCAGGTGGCGCTGGCCGAACGCAGTCGCGGGCGTGGCGTGCTGGTGGTGATCAACGATCAGGTGCACGCCGCATCACGGGTGCGCAAGGTCGCCGCCTTGGCAATGGATGCCTTCGCCTCGTCGCCCTTCGGCCCGGTCGGACTGATGATCGAAAACCAGGTGCATTACGCAGCCCCACCCCCGGCTCGCCACTGTCTGCCTTATCCCAGTCGAACCGATCACAGCGTGTTGCTCCTGGAAGCGGCCCTGGATGCAGATACCCTGCTGCTCGACAGGGTCGTCGATGTCGGGTATCAGGGCCTGGTCATTGCCGGCTTCGGCGCCGGTCATGTTTCGCAGCGCTGGGCCACCCGCTTGCAGGCCATTGCCCAGCACCTGCCGGTGATAGTCGCTACTCGCACCGGCCAGGGTCCCACCGCCAACGGCAGCTACGGCTTCGTCGGCGGCGAAATCGATCTGCAAGCCAAGGGTGCGGTCATGGGCAGCTTTCTCTGCCCACGCAAGTGCAGGATCCTGCTTTGGACCCTGCTCGGCAGCGGCCAGCAGGGCGCCCTGCAAGCCTACCTGGCTCACGTGGGCGACTAGGCCGCGGCAGATCCGGGGACATCGTCGACGCTGGCGGCTACAATGCGAGCATTCTTTTGATGACCCGATCGAGCAGACCATGGCCTACAACATCAGCAACGACGCGCTGACCGACGAACAACTGGATTACGTGGAAGAGGTGCTGGGGCAATACGCCAGCGAAACATCGGTCGGCAGCATTTCCGAGCTAGACGGCTTCTTCGCGGCCATCGTTTCAGGTCCACAAGCAATCGCCTTCGACGATTGGTACGCAGCGCTGTGGGGTGGTCCCGATCAACTGCCGGTCTTCAAGGACGACAAGCAGTTCCAGAAATTCTTCGACCTGCTCATTCAGCACATGAACCAACTGGCCATGCTGTTGGAGGAAGACTTCGAAAACTTCGCGCCGATCTTCAATCTGTTCGATGATGAAGAAGTCGTCAGCATCGAGGACTGGTGCTACGGCTACGAGCGCGGCGTCGTGGTGGGCGGCAGCTGGCTCGACATGCCCGACCAGGAACAAGACCTGCTCGCGCTGATCACCTTGCACACACAGGGCGTCGACCTGCTCAAACGCGACGGTTCGGGCGAAGAGCTGGATGCCGAAGAAGCCATGGAAATGATCCAGATGGCCGCGATCCGTCTGCACCAGTACTGGTTCGAGCGGCGCCCGAGCAACACCCCGGTCATCGCCGAAACCAAGGCCGGGCGCAACGATCCCTGCCCGTGCGGCAGTGGCAAGAAATTCAAGCAGTGCTGCCTGCATTGAGGATCGAACACTGCGCACCGATTGCAAGTGAGTGATTTTTTTACCATTGGCGGCAAATTGCCGTTGACAGCGGCGCGTCAATCCGTAGAATTGCGCGCCACAGCAGGCACGTAGCTCAGTTGGTTAGAGCACCACCTTGACATGGTGGGGGTCGTTGGTTCGAGTCCAATCGCGCCTACCAAACAAATCCGCTCTGCTGGGCGGTGCAGAAGGGCGATCCGAAAGGGTCGCCCTTTTTCGTTTACGCGCAATAGGCTTGCACGCACTTGCCCCAATGGCCTGTGGCGCGCATTATTCCGATCATTTCCTCGACTTGGCCCATTGCATGACTCACAGCCCGGCCCCATCGCCTATCGACGAGTCCGAACGTCTGGCTGCGCTCGAGCATCTGAGTGTGCTGGACAGTCCTCCGGAGCCTGGTTTCGACGATATCGTCCAATTGGCAACGCAGCTGTGCGCAACGCCCATTGGCCTGGTGTCGCTGGTGGACCGCGAACGTCAGTGGTTCAAGGCCTGTGTAGGGCTCGACGTTTCCCAGACCCACCGCGACCTGGCGTTCTGCGCCCATGCCATTCTGGCGCCCGATGCCGTGATGATAGTGCCGGACACCCATCTCGACCCGCGCTTCAAGGAGAGCCCGCTCGTCTTGGGCCCGCCCTACATTCGTTTCTATGCTGGCGCGCCGATCATCACGCGCCAGGGCTCGGCACTGGGCACCGTCTGCGTCATCGACACCGTGCCGCGCACGCTGGAGGTGTCGCAGTGCAATGCCCTGCAGGCCTTGGCAAGGCAGACCGCAGCACAACTGGAACTGCGCCTGCTCAACGAAGAGCGCGAGAAACAAACCCTTGCCCTGTCCCGTCAGCTGGACAATGTGCTGGGTGAGCACCAGCAAACCCTGTCGACCTTGCGGCATGCCCAACGCATATCCTCGCTGGGTCAGCTCACCGCCGGCATCGCCCACGACTTCAACAATCTGCTGCAAGCGGTCAGTGCCAGCCTGCAAATGACCCGTCTAAAGGCGCGCAAGCCCCTGGAAGTCGAGCGCCTCACCGAGATCGGTTTGCAGGCCGTGCGGCAGGGCGCCCAACTGATCCACCATCTGCTCGCTTTTGCCCGTCGCGAAGAGCCCAGCGTGCACGCGGTGAGGCTCGACGAGCGGATCGAGCACAACAGCGATCTGTTCGGCCGCGCGCTGGGCGCCACTACCCAGGTGCTGCTGGATCTGCAGGCGCCCGCCCAGGCAGTGATGTGCGACGCCCATCAACTGGACGCCGCCTTGCTCAACCTGCTGGTGAATGCCCGCGATGCCCTGCGCGGTGCCGGACAGATTCGAGTTGCAACCTGTCTGCGAGCGGTCCGCGGCGACGCGCAGCTGACCGATGGTGACTACCTTTGCCTGAGCGTTGCCGACGACGGACCAGGCATCCCTGAAGACGTACTGGCTCAGGTCTTCGAACCCTTCTATACCACCAAGGCCTCAGGGCAGGGCACGGGGCTGGGTTTGTCGCAGGTATACGGATTTGCCTTGAGTGCCGATGGCATCGCACGGATCGAAAGTCGAGCGGGCGAGGGCACCACAGTTACCCTCTGGCTGCGTCGCACGGAAACGGTATAGCCAATCGCTTACACGCGGTGGCTACAATCGCCTCTATTGCGACCTTCACCACAGCAGTATTCTAGCCTCACTAACTGAGACGAAGGATACGACTCAGGGTCAGGGACGACCGGCCATTGCAAGGAAGCTGCTGACAGGATGTTGGAATGGCTAGACAAAAAACCCGCTTCGGCGGGTTTTTTGTTGGCCGCAGTTTTTCTCTCCCGTCGCGGCAGGACTTGTCTGCCGCGATAGGCAGATCAGGTTATTTGCCTGCCACGATCCGCTTGACCATGGCTGCATGCCCAGTCGCATCGCTGGCACGGGATATCACCTGGACGACCGACATGGTCTGGCCCGACCCTGCAACGAAAGTGGTGGTCATGGTTGCACCGCCTCCCATGGTCGCGGTGCTGTCTATCTGCTCTACGCCCAGCTTGCGCAAGGTGATGCGCTTCTCGGCCGTTTTCTTGAAATCAGGCAGTGCTCTTGCCTGCTGGTCGATGAAGCCGGCGGTGGCGCCGGTCAGGAATTCATCGTCGTTGTCGGCGGCATGCCCACCTTTGGGAATGGGCAGTTCGGTGGTCACCACCACACGTTTCTCATTGTCATTCATGTACATCATCCCCTTGGCGCCCGCCGCATCACTTTTCGGATCCGCAGGGGGCAGTGGGTTGACGGTATAGCCAGCTGGCAGGGTAAACATGAATTTGCCATCAAGCGTCTTGACGGTCTGTGTCTTCGGCGCGCTCGGTGCCGGCTTGGCGGCCCAGGCCACATTGGCCAGGCCCAGCGTTAAAGCGAGAAACAGGCAAGTGCGGCGCATTGACGAAACTCCAATAGGGTCAGGTGTGGGATCCTACTCCAGACCCATTGGCTTGAGAACGCGTGTGAACCTTACTTATCCAGCGCCTGCACCAGCTCGTGAGCGAACCTGACTCGTGCTTCGTTCGGGTAATTCTTGTTGGCCAGCACAACCACGCCGATTTTCTTCGACGGTACGAACGCCACATACCCGCCAAACCCGTTGGTGGCTCCCGTCTTGTTGATCCATACCTCGTCCAGCGGCTGTAGCGGACTTGTAGGCTGGGTGGTCAAGGCCACTGCGTTGGAGTTGCCTTGCACCAGGGTGTCGAGCGCGACCGGATAGCCGTATTGTTCCCAGATCAGTCCCTGCGTCATGCCGCCTACCCTGAAGTAGCCCTGCTGCGTGGCCTTCAGCGCTTCACGAAGTTTCGCCGGTACCGTCACCATACCCATCTGTGCCTGCAGGTAGTGAAGCATGTCTCGTGCACTGGACTTGAAACCATAGGCCTCATCGGCCAGTACCGCAGGATTCAGTCGTACGGGCTGATCTTGCTTGTCGTAACCCTGCGCATACAACGGCAACTGGTCGGCGGGTACATCCAGATAGGTATGGGCGAGGCCCAGGCCCGGAAGCAGTGTGTCGTGCACAGCTTGAGCGAAGGAAACATCCATGCTTTTGGCAGCGATCAGTCCGAGCAGGCCGATGCTGGGGTTCGCATAGCTGCGCTGAGTACCTGGTGCATAGCCGGGGCGCCAGTCGCGGAAGTACGTCATCAGCTGTGCGTCGTTCTGAATGTCATCGGGCAGTTGCAGAGGAAATCCGCCAGCGCTGTGAGTGCCCAGGTCGGCCAGTGTCACCCGATCCAGCGGTGTGCCGCGCAAGGCGGGCAGGTACCGACCAGGATGATCGCTCAGTGAGAGCTTGCCATTGGCTTGCGCGTACGCAGCCAAGGCTGCGGTGAAGGTCTTGCTGATCGAGCCCAGCTCGAACAGAGTGTCCTCGGTTACAGGCGCCCGTGTCGCGCGCGAAGCCAGTCCATAGTTGAAGAACATCTGCTGACGCCCGTTGGTGATCGCGATCGCCATACCCGTGATGTTGTACTGGTTCATGAGCGATTCGGCCCGAGCCTTCACTAGGGTTTCGATCGCTGGCGGCGCAGCGTGAACGTTTGTGCTCATCCAGGCTGTAGTACATGCCAGCAGGCATCCAATGGCCATGGCTATGCGTGATCTGCGCATGAGTGACTCCTTTGTCGTTTTGAGCGGTACTGACGGTCTCTGTGGAGATGTTCCATTATCCCGGCATCTCGCTTTCTCGTGCCAGCCGCTATCATGAGCGCATGTGATAATGCCGCGAGGAACCATGAAATCAATAACCTGCGTGCTACTGGCACTGCTGGCTCCGTTGTACGCCCACGCCGCAGGCGACGCTGTGGCCGGTCAGGCCACATTCGAAAAGAACTGCGGTGGCTGCCACAAGGTAGGCCGCGGTGCCCAAGCCGCGTTCGGCCCGCAACTCAACGGCGTGATCGGTCGTACGGCAGGCACCACCAGTGACTACAGCTATTCAGCCGAAATGAAGAACTCGGGCATCGTCTGGACTCCCGAGAAGATCGCAGCCTTCGTCGAAGCGCCTGGAGATGTGGTGCCCGGCACCAAGATGCGCCTGTGGTGGTTTGGCAATGACCAGAAAATGGCCGACCTGCTGGAGTACCTCAAAAGCAATCCATAGAACAGGTGCGCGTGGTTGGAATGGGCAGGTCTCTGACATTTAGGCTGCATCCTACAGCTCTATAGGAAACAGCACCTTTGGTAGCCTTGCGCACCTTCGTATCCTCCAGTGCTTCCATAGAGGAGAACTGGATGTCGAAGGCAACAGTGGTGATGCTGTCAGCAGTGGTTTGTCTCATGGCCTGTACGCCCAGTGGCCACTACTCATCCGACGGCATGAATTCACCGGACCCCTGGCGTAAGGGGCCGGCCGTGTACAGGGAATTGCCCATGGGCGACCCGAGGCTGCAGCACCTGTGCCAGGTGGAGCCGAGTCGGCCTGAGTGCGGGCTCGTCATTCCAGAACCCTGAGGCGGCAACGGGTCAATTGGCCCGAATTGAAAAAAACTTCCCGAGCACTGTTGACTCCCCTGCAAAATCTTGTAATATGCGCCTCCCGCTGACGAGCAATCGAAAGCGCAAGCGGTTGAAGTTGTTCGAGATTCTCAAAAAACTTCAAAATAAACGCTTGACAGAATGTGAGGCCAGCGTAGAATGCGCGCCTCGGTTGAGACGAAAGAATCAACCCACCGCTCTTTAACAATTGAATCAAGCAATTCGTGTGGGTGCTTGTGAGTTAAGACTGTTAGTCAACAAGATTATCAGC